>ERZ1034713.1203-NODE-1203-length-12244-cov-23.686439_pt1 | contig 12244 bp, 11 predicted proteins | sample MGYA00520692_ERZ1034713 | MGnify/ENA primary metagenome ERZ1034713 (study PRJEB33766, sample SAMN09781717) | gut metagenome | biome: gut microbiome | host: Homo sapiens | place: Madagascar | study: EMG produced TPA metagenomics assembly of the PRJNA485056 data... | reverse complement strand
GCCCTTGTCAACTATTTTGAGATCGGCTCCTGTCTGGACGATATCACAAAACAGGAACTGGTCACCCTGACAGGCGACAGCTACGCCATTACCGATAAGGGCCGCAAGGTGGCGCAGGAGCTGGCCTACGACCTGCCCCGCACCGTGCGGGAGCGGGCGGTGGCTGCTGTGCTGCGCTGCCAGACATGGGCCCGCAAGGAGGCCAAGTACAGCGCCCGCATTACGGAAAAGGCCGATGGTCACTGCACTGTGCGCTGCACCGTAAAGGGGCTGGACAGCGAGCTGTTCTGTCTGGAACTGGGCGCACCTGACCGGCTGAGCGCCGAGCTGGTGAAGAAGCAGTTCATCCTGAAGGGCAACGAGATCTATCAACTGCTGATCAACAAGCTGACCGAGGAAGAAAAATAAGACAGAACGATCCCCGCCCGCTGTAAGCAACCCTTACGGCGGGCGGGGATTTTTTCAAATACGCCCTAGATCAGGATACAGATCAGTCCGGTGCAGCCCTCGTTGATAACACGCTCCAGCGTTTCCTGCAGGCGGGTGCGGGCCTCCTGCGGGATGTGGAGCAGCTTATTCTGCAAGCCATCGTTCACCAGCTCGTGCAGGCTTTTGCCGAAGATGTTGGACTCCCACAGCTGCACCGGGTCGTCCGCAAAGTCAGCCAGTAGGCTCTGCACCAGATCCTCGCTCTGCTTCTCGGTGCCCACGATAGGGCTGAGCTCGGTGTGGATGGTAGCCTTCATCATCTGGATGGAGGGCGCACAGGCTTGCAGCCGCACCCCGCAGCGCCCATCCTGATGCACGATCTCCGGGGGTTCCAGATGCAGCTCGTCGATGGAGGGCATCACGATGCCGTAACCGGTGGCTTCCACCTGCTCCAAGGCGCTGCGCACCTTCTCGTAGGCGCGCTTTGCCCGGGCAAGCTCCATGATGCAGGGCATCAGCCCCGCCTCGTCCCCGATGTCCAGCCCGGTCTGCTCGCTGAGCACCTGATAAAAGATCTCCGGCTTCAGCTCCACACTTACCCGCACACTGCCGGCGGCAAGGTCTGCCCCTGCCACCGCCGAGCGCTGCACAGCATCGCATTCCAGCGCAGGGGCATCTGTTCCGGCAGGCAGATCCTTCATGCGGGACACCCGCTCTGCCAGCTGCATGGCGGCTGCGTATACCTGTGTTTGCAGCCAGTGCCCGGGTTCCAGCATGGTCACCCAGCGGGGCAGGACAAAATCCAGTTCCTGCACCGGAAACTCATACAGCACCCGCCGCAAGATTTCCCCCAGCATGGCGGCATCTAAATCCACGCAGCTTACCGGCAGCACGGTGCGGCGGTAGTCCCGCGCCATGCCCTCGGCCAGCTGCCGGGTCTCCGGCGCGTCCGGGTGGGTGCTGTTGAGCAGGATGATATAGGGCTTGCCCAGCGATTCCAGCTCGGTGATGACCCGCCTTTCCGCCTCTGCGTAGCCCGCCCGGGGGATATCGCTGACCGAACCATCGGTGGTGACCACCACCCCGATGGTGGAATGCTCACAGATCACCTTGCGGGTGCCGGTCTCTGCGGCAAGGTCAAAGGGCACTTCCTGCTCAAACCATGGGCTTTTGACCATGCGGGGCTTTGCGTCCTCCTCGTGCCCCATGGCACCTTCCACCATGTAGCCCACGCAGTCGATCAGCCGCACCCGGCACGCCCCGCCGCCCTCCAGCTGCAGGGGCACGGCGGTCTCCGGGATGAACTTGGGCTCGGTGGTCATAATGGTGCGTCCCGCCGCCGACTGCGGCAGTTCGTCCCGGGCACGCTCCCGGGCGGCGGCAGAGCCGGACATGGCGGGCAGCACCAGCTGCTCCATGAACCGCTTGATAAAGGTGGATTTGCCGCTGCGCACCGGACCCACCACACCGATGTAGATATCCCCGCCGGTGCGTGCGCCGATCTCGCGACAGATGCTGTTCTGTTCCTGTTTCTCCAAGGTCCTTCTCCCCTTCCTGTTGCGCTGCGCACCGCGCCCGTAGGGGTGGGTGTGCTCGTTGTATCGTATGAAAAGGGGGCGTTTATTATGCCGGAATGATCTTAAATGCCCTCCGCTTTGCTCTGGGCATAGTCAGCGGAAAAAATATTTTATAATTGCAATTGAGGAAAATCTGCGGATTTTCCTCAATTGCCTTTTCACGGAACTCAAAAAAGAGCTGCCGTGCGAAACACACAGCAGCTCTCAGAAAGGTTTTATGAAATCACGGAGTCAGGCGGTTGGGGCCGCGGAACAGGAACTCGGCGTCCTTGATGCTCAGGCCGCACAGCAGCATGGTCAGGCGGTCGATGCCGATGCCAAAGCCGCCGTGGGGCGGGCAGCCGTACTGGAAGAACTCCAGATAGAACTTGACGTCCTCGGCCAGACCCTTCTCCTCAGCCTGCTTCTTCAGCACCTCGTAGCGGTGCTCACGCTGGGCACCGGTGGTGATCTCCACGCCGCGCCAGATCAGGTCGTAGCCCTGCGGCACGCCGTTCTCGTCGCGCATGTGGTAGAAAGCGCGCTTCTCGGCAGAGTAATCGGTGATGAACAGGAACTCGTGGCCGTAGTGCTTCTTGACCCAGTCGTAGCTCAGGCGCTCGGCCTCGGTGGTCAGGTCGCCCTTCTCGCTCTCGTCTACGGTGTAGCCGAACTCTTCCTCCAGCGCCTTGTACAGGTCTGCCAGCTTGACCACCGGGAACGGGGTGGTGGGTACGATGACTTCCTGCCCGAACAGCTCCTTGATCTGGTCGCCGTAGCTGTCCTTAACGGCCTGCAGACCGGCGGTCAGCAGCTCCTCTTCCATCTTCATCACGTCTTTGAAGGAGGTGATGTAGCTGAACTCCAGATCGAAACCGGAGAACTCGGTAGCATGCTTGTTGGTGTAGCTCTTCTCGGCGCGGAACACGGGGCCAGTCTCGAAGATACGCTCAAAGCCGGCAGCCATAGCCATCTGCTTATAGAACTGGGGGCTCTGTGCCAGATAGGCATTGCGGTCAAAATAGTCCACCTTGAACACCTCAGAGCCGCTCTCGCTGGCAGCAGCGATCAGCTTGGGGGTGTGGATCTCGATGAAGTTGCGGTCCAGCAGGAACTTGCGCATAGCGTTGACGAAGCAGCTCTGTGCCTTGAACATCAGCTGGTTCTCGTCGGTGCGCAGGTCGATCCAGCGGTAATCGATACGCTGGTCGATGCTGGAGCGCTCCACAGCCTTCTTTTTCTTGGTGGCTGCGATCTCCTTGCGGACGATGGGCAGTGCATCGGCGGTGCTCTCCACCTCGATGCTCTCGGGGATCATCTCCACGCCGCCCATCTTGACGTAGTCGTTCTCCATCACCTTGCCGGTGACGGTGATGACAGAGTCCGGGGTAAGCTGGTCGATGGTATCCACCAGCTCGGGGTGGTCGGCCTTTTCCACCGTGATCTGCAGCTTGCCGGTAATATCCTTCAGCACGATAAATGCCATATACTTGCTGTTGCGCAGGTTCTCGATAAAGCCCTGCACCTTCACCGTGCCGCCGATGGCCTTTTGAGCCTCATTGATATAGGTGCGTTCCATAATACAGGAATCCTCCTTTAACGTCTTGTGTACTGTTTTATTATACGCTTTTCAGGGGATAAATCAAGAGATATGCCAATTTCGGCAGGTCTGTACTGTGCTTAACATAAAAATGCGGCTGCGGGCAGACCGCAGTTCACCCGAAGCCGCTCGATTTTTAGCATATTTCCGGCTATCATCCATCATGCGCCGCAGCGCACATCATTCCGGCACAGCCGGAGCATCGCTGCGCCAGCATATCATTTTGCGCAGCAAACCTTATTTTTCATCATGCAGGGTACCGGTGCCGCCCTCCACTACGCCGTCATGCTTGAGCACGGCGGTAATGGTGCCAAAGAAGCACTTCACATCCAGCCCAAAGCTGATGTGCTCCACATACCAGCCGTCCAGCTTTGCCTTTTCGGCAATTTCCAGCTCGTCCCGGCCATGGATCTGCGCCCAGCCGGTCAGCCCCGGGCGCACATCGTTTGCGCCGTACTTATCCCGCTCAGCCAGCAGGTCGTACTGGTTCCACAGCGCCGGGCGCGGGCCGATGACTGCCATATCCCCCACAAGGATATTCCACAGCTGGGGCAGCTCGTCCAGACTGGTCTTGCGCAGAAAACGCCCCATGCGGGTGATATACTGCTCCGGGTCGTGCAGCAGATGGGTGGGCATATCGTGGGGGGTGTCGATGCGCATGGTGCGGAACTTGAGGATCTGGAAATGCCGCTTGCCGATGCCTACCCGCTTCTGCCGGAAAAACACCGGCCCTGGAGAGTCCAGCTTGATGGCAACAGCCAGAAGCAGCAGCAGCCACGAAAGGCACAGGATGCCGCAGGCTGACAGGAAAACATCCAACAGACGTTTGATCCGATTCCGATACATAAATAAAACTTCCTCCGTTTTCTACGGGTCTACCGCCTTATTATAGCAGTATGGGCAGCATTTTTCAATTGCAGGCTGCGCCCGGCGGGCGATATTTGCCGCTTTTGGAGAGAATAGGGCGCTTTACCTCTTGTTTTTTACCTAATATCGCGCTATAATAGGCAATTGCTATGTTCACACAAGGCTTATTACAGGAGGTAGATAATTCATGGCTACGACCAGCCGTTCCGCAGACCTGACCAGCGGGCCCATGCTGCAAAAGATCATCTTGTTTTCCGTGCCGCTGGCGGCATCCAGCATTCTGCAATTGCTGTTCAATGCCGCCGACGTTGTGGTGGTGGGGCGCTTTGCGGGCAGCACGGCGCTGGCTGCCGTCGGCTCCAACGGTGCGTTGATCAATCTGCTGGTCAATCTGTTCGTCGGGCTTTCGCTGGGTGCCAACGTGGTGGCAGCCCGGTGCTTTGGCGCCCGGGACGAAAAGGGCGTACAGGATACGGTGCACACCGCCGTAGCGCTGGGCTTAGTCAGCGGCGTATTGCTGGCGGTGGTGGGCTTTTGCGCCGCGCGCGGCCTGCTGGAGCTGATGAGCTGCCCGGAGGATGTGATCGGCCTTTCCACCCTGTACCTGAAGATCTATTTTATCGGAATGCCCATGACCATGCTGTACAACTTCAGCAGTGCGCTGCTGCGGGCCGTGGGCGACACCAAGCGCCCGCTGTACTGTCTGGCCGCTGCCGGTGTCATCAACGTGGTGCTGAATCTGGTCTTTGTCATTGGCTTTTCCATGAGCGTGGCGGGCGTGGCACTGGCTACCATCATCAGCCAGACCGTGTCTGCGCTGCTGGTGACCGGGATGCTCGTCCGGGAGGAGGGCGCACTGCGGCTGGACCTGCGGCGGCTGGCCTTCCACGCCGGGACGCTGAAGCAGATCTTGCTCATCGGCCTGCCTGCCGGGCTGCAAAGCACGGTGTTCAGCCTTTCCAATGTGGTCATCCAGTCCTCCATCAACTCCTTCGGCTCCATGGTGGTAGCGGGCAACTCTGCCTCCTCCAATCTGGAGGGCTTTGTGTACACCGCCATGAATGCTTTTGCGCAGGCCGCGGTCACCTTTACCAGCCAGAACATCGGCGCACGCAAGTACCACAACCTTGACCGGGTGATCCGCAACTGTCTTCTGTGTGCCGTGGTCACCGGCCTTGTACTGGGCGGCGGCGCAGCGCTGGCGGGGCACCAGCTGCTGCGCTTCTATTCCTCGGACACTGCGGTCATCGCCACCGGCGCTGAGCGGCTGCGGCTGATCTGCGGCTTCTACCTGCTGTGCGGCATTATGGACGTGCTGGCCAGCAGCCTGCGCGGGCTGGGGTACAGCGTATTGCCCATGGTGGTAAGCCTTATCGGCGTGTGTGCGCTGCGGCTGGTGTGGATCGCTACCATTTTCCAGCTGAACCGCACCCCCTTTATGCTGTACATCAGCTACCCTATCAGCTGGGCGCTGACCGCGCTGGTGCACCTGACCTGCCTGCTGGTGGTGCGGCGTAAGTTGCGCCAGAAGCAGCCGCAGACGATATAAATCCTTTTTGCATAAAAGCAGCGCCGGGCAGACCAAAAAAGTCTGTCCGGCGCTGCTTTTACTCTATCATAGGGCCACATCCAGTGCCATCATCAGGGCAAACCCCAGCACGATGCTGATGACACCGGCCACTTCATCCGGTTCCACCGCCTCAGGGATCATCTCCTGTGCGGTCACACACACCATACAGCCCGCCGCCGCGCTCATGAGCCACGGCAGCGCTGCACCTACCCACTCGGCCAGCACAAAGGCCAGCACCGCGCCCAAGGGCTCCACCAGCCCGGACGCCGCCCCGGCGGCAAAGGACTGCCCCCGGGTGTGCCCGCTCTGGGTCAGCGGCAGACTGACTGCCGCACCCTCCGGGATGTTCTGCAAGCCGATGCCCAAGCTCAGTGCCAAAGCCCCGCTTACGGCATCCGCGTCCCCGTGCAGCGCCAGCGCCGCAGCCAGCCCCACCACCATGCCTTCCGGCAGGTTGTGCAGGGTGACCGCCAGCACCATACGCCCGCAATGCCCGGGACCGCCAGCCAGCAGCTGCCCGGCGGCATCCTCCAGCCGCAAAAGCCCCACAGCGCCTAAAATAAGCCCCAGCGCCGGGGGCACCCATGCCGCCCTGCCCTGCGACCGGGCAATGGCCGGAAGCAGCAGGCTCCACACGCTGGCCGCCAGCATGATGCCCGCCGCCATTCCGCACAAGATGCGCCGGGTAGCCGGTCTTGTCTGCCTGCGCAGCAAAAACACCCCTGCCGCTCCCAGCGCGGTGCACGCTGCCGGGAACAGCCAGATTCCAAGTGTGAAAACGATCCGGTTCAAGCCGCATTCCCCCTTTGCCCGTTGTATGCACAAACGGGAAAAAAGGTGCAAGCCTTAGAAATCGTCCTCGCTGCCATCGCAGCTGTCTGCATCGCAGTCTGCGTCATCGGACGCAAAGCTGTCGGTGTTGTCCGTGCTGAAATTGCGTTCGAATGCGGTCATGTACTGGGCATAGCCCTCATCGCCGGTGCCAAAGCAGCCAAAATCAAAGTCTTTCATCGTGTTATCCTCCACAAATGTTTTTGTTGTTCAGCCTTTCGGGGGATGTCCGTCCCTCGCCATGCCTCTATTATCCACATTTGCAGTCCAATAAAAAGGATTTGTGACAGGTTGTTTCAAGTTTTTCTATTTTTGTGTTCCCCGCCCGGCGATATAGGCGCTATCCCGGGCTTTATTTTTACCAAAAAGTCTTTTACTTTTGGCGAAAGTTTATGACAACTATGCAGATTCTTTACATAGATTATAACTTTCGACCAAAAACCTCTTGATTTTTTTCAAAAACGGACTAGAATATAGCATCGCAGTGAGGTGCTACGGAGTGCCCGCTGCTAAACACACATAGGAAAAACAAGGAGATTATTGATATGAAACTCAAGAATATTTGCATCGCTGTTGTCGCTCTGGCTCTGGCTGCTGGCATGACCGCCTGCGGTGGTACTTCTGCCGCTTCTGCTTCCTCCACCTCTGAGGCTGCTTCCGCAAGCACCACCGCTGTTTCCGAGGCTGCTTCTTCTGAGGCTGCTTCCAGCGAGGCCGCTTCCTCTGAGGCTGCATCTTCCGAGGCTGCTTCCTCTGAGGCCGCTGTCAGCGAGGCTGCTTCTTCTGAGGCTGCTTCCACCACTGCCGCCTGAGTTTAACGCGCACAGCGTACATAACAGGATAGCAAAAGGCCGCTGCACATTGTTTTGTGCGGCGGCCTTTTTGGTTGCGCAGAAAGATTTTAAATGCCCTCCGCGTGCGCTATGGGCATAACCAGCGGAATGATTTTTTCTTTTTTTCGGGATACCGGGGCGTCTACGGACGCCCCGGTATCCCATTTTTATGAAAAAAGACCGCCGCACAAAGCCATGTACAGCAGTCTCCTTACGTTTGAGAAGTAAGCTTCCCAGTATCATTTTTCAAGGATCGCGCGAATCTGGGCAAGGTCGGCGGCAAAGGTGATATTCCGCTGCCGCGCCGGGGTGGAAAGCCCCATGGCGATCATCTGCTGCAAAAGCTGGTGCAGGGGCTGGTAGTAGCCATTCAGGTCGTAGAGGATGCAAGGTGCGTCCAGCTGCCCCAGTGACAGCTTGCTGATGACCTCGGTGATCTCCTCCAGCGTGCCTGTGCCGCCGGGGAATGCGATAAAGGCATCGCCCAACTCGATCATTTTGGTCTTGCGGGCGGGGATGTCCTCGGTCACGATCAACTCTGTCAGTCCCTCGTGCTGCAGCTCTGCGTCCAGAAAGCATTTGGGTTCTACGCCGGTCACCCTGCCGCCTGCGGCCAGCACGCTGTCGGCCAAAAGGCCCATCAGGCCGCTTTTGCTGCCGCCGTACACCAGCGCGTTGCCGCTTTCACCGATCCAGCGCCCCAGCTGCTGCACAGCCTGCGGCAATGCAGGGTCGTTGCCAAGGTTTGCCCCCAGATACACGGTAATGTTCATTGCAGTATCCTTTCTTGCCGGGTCAGATGCTCCACAGCACTGCGCCCAGCACCGCAGAAAGCAGGATCATCCCGATGGGGGACGGCGCTTTCTGCGTTTTCTTTTTATAGGCAAAATGCAAAATGCCCAAAAGGGCAAACACTGCCAGCGCACGCATATCCGGGGCAAAGCCGCCGGAAACGGTGGTAAAGCCTCCCAGCGTGGAAAGCCCCATGGTGCAGGCGGTAGCCAAGATCATAGCCACCACGCAGGGGCGCACCCCGGCCAGAAAGGCGTTGACCCCGGCGTACTTCATCAGGCTATGCAGCGCCGCTGCAATGAGCAGGATGATGACAAAAGAAGGCAGCACCACCCCCACCGTTGCCACAAAGGAGCCCGCCAGCCCCGCCTGCGAAGCACCGATAAAGGTAGCCATATTCACCGCCAGCGGGCCGGGCGTAGACTCTGACACCGCGATAAAGCTGAGAAATTCGCTCTCGGTCAGCCAGCCATGCCCCAGCACCGTTTCCCGCACCAGTGAGATCATGCCGTAGCCGCCGCCAAAGGACACCGCACCGATGACAAGGAAGTTCCAGAAAAGCTCTAGCAAGATCATTTTGTGCCGCCTTTCTTCCCCTGCCCTACCGCATAGGCCAGCACCCCGGCTGCGCCACAAAACAGGATGCAGCAGATGGAGGAAAACTTTACCGCCAGCACAGAGCAGCCCACCATAGCCGCCAGCACCACCGCCACCACTGCCGTGTTGAAGGGGGTGCGCTGCAAATTTTTGAGCATCTTGACCCCGGCGGATAAGATCAGGTAGATGACACAGGCCTGAATGCCCTTAAAGGCATTCGCCACCACTGTCAGCTGCAAAAAGCGGTCGAAAAACAGCGAAATAAGGTAAATGACTGCAAAGGACGGCAGACACACCGCCAGAGTGGAAGCCGCCGCACCGGCAACACCGGCCAGCTTATAGCCGATATAGGTGGCGCTGTTCACCGCCACAGGGCCGGGGGTGGACTCGGCAATAGCGACCATATCCAGAAACTCCTCCCGGGTGAGCCAGCGCTTTTCCTCTACAAATTCGTGCTCCAGCAGCGCCACCATGGCGTAGCCGCCGCCAAAGGTAAAGGCACCGATCTTAAAAAAGGTGCCGAACAGCTCCTTGGTCTTGGACATAGGCATCCCTCCATGTTTTTACTGCTTGACCGGCTCCAGCTCCAGATAGCACTCAAAAGCCGTTTTGTCCGCGTGCTTGGCAATAAAGTACCAGCCTTCATCCGAGGGAGTGTAGAACACCTCCACCTGCTGTCCCATAGGCACCTCACGGTGGTAATTGATGGAAGCAAATTTCACAACGTTATTGCGCATGATCTCCAGCGGTAGCGCGTCACAGACGATATCCAGATAAAAAGCGTTGTTGATGTGGTAGTGCAGGTCGCACTGGGAGTAGCGCGCCGTAACCAGACCGGCGCTGGTCAGGCTGTCCCGGCGCTTATGCAGCAAAAGGGGCAGTTCCTCTTCCACCGTCTCGTTCCAGTAGCCCTCTACCGTCCAGCCCGGCTGGCGCAGGATGTGCCCATCCTCAAGGCTGGACATGATCCAGCGGCTGTCCACCATGGCCACCTCCTGCCCGGCTTCGTCCGTAAGGGTGGTGATGCGCTTGATGGAACCGCGGAGTGCCTTTTCTGAGCGAGAGCAAAGGGTCAAAGTCTCGCCCCGGCGGGGCACGCGGCTGAACCGCAGCGCCTGCTTGCCCACCAGAAACGCTACGCCGTGATCTTCAAAAAACTGGTCGTCCATGCCAAACTGCCGGGCGTGCACGGCGGTGATCTGCTCCACATAGCGCAGCAGGGCGCTGGCCTTGAGCAGGCTGTGGCAGTCTGCATCGGCATTTTCTACCACGGCGGTACCTTCATAATAAAACTGTTCCATAGTCTTTCCCTCCTATCGGAAAAAGGCCGCCGCACCACATCCGGGACGGCAGCCTTGGCAGAAACGATCAATACTGATTGCGGGTCTTTCTGCGCACCTTGCGCCAGATATTAAAGCAGGCCAGCGCCAGCATAGCCAGCAGCAGCATCAAAAACAGGTAGCTGCCGCCGCCCTCGTCGTAGCTCTTCATCTCGCTCCACTTCAGGTCCAGCTCGCTGTTCACCTCGTCACTCAGGGCGGTAAACACCTTCTCGCGGGCGGCGTCCTCTTCAGACGGGTAGGCGATCTCGCTGGTTTTCAGATCCTCGTCCAGCACCTCCCATACATCGTGCATGGGGGTGGTGTAGCCGATATACTCGCTGTTGGCCTTGCCGATGTCGGTCTCGCACATGAAGTTGATGAACATCTCGGCGGCTTCCTTGTGCTCGCTGGCGGCGGGCACAGCCATGCAGTCCACCGAAAGCACACTGCCCTCCTCCGGGAACACCCAGGCCAGATCCGGGTTATCGTCGATCATGGTAATGGCATCGCCGGAGTAGTACACGCCGATGGCCGCCTCGCCGCCGATCATCTTATCAAAGATCTCGTCCATGACGTAGGCCTGCACCAGCGGCTTCTGCGCCTTAAGCTCTTCTACCACCTCGTCCACCTCTTCCGGGGTGGCGGGGTTGATGCTGTGGCCGCTCTTGAACGCGGCGATGGCATAGGCATCGCGGCTGTTGTTGAACATCAGGATGTTGCCCGCGTACTGCTCGTCCCACAGGTCTGCCCAGCAGGTGGGGGCTTCGTCTACCATGGTGGTGTTGTAGATGATGCCGGTGGTGCACAGCATATAGGGCACAGTGTAGGCGTTCTGCGGGTCGTAATCCGGGTTGCGGTAGCCTGCATCGATCTTTTGGAAATTGGGGATATTGTCGTAGTCAAGGGGTGCAAGCATTCCCTCGTTGATCATCTTTGCCACCATGTAGTCGGAGGGGATGATCACATCGTAGTTGGCTGCGCCGGACTTGAGCTTGGCGTACAGGGACTCGTTGGAATCGAAGGTGGTGTAGTTCACCTTGATGCCGGTCAGCTTTTCAAAGGCGGCCACCACGTCCACGCTGTCGTCCGAGCCGTTGGAGATGTACTCGCCCCAGTTGTAGACGTTCAGGGTGACGTTCTGCCCCTTGAAGCGGGTCCAGTCGTAATCATCCGACACCGAGACGTCCTCGGTCACCTCGATGGTACCGGCGGCAAACACCGGCAATGCGGCGCACAGCGCCACAGCCAGCGTCAGCAGCAATGCAGCAATGCGTTTCATCATGCGCCCTCCTCTCGCAGCGTTTTCTGATCCTTGCGGTAGCTGCGGCTCTCCATGGCATTGGACACCAGAATGACGCTGAGGATGACCACGAACATGATGGTGGACAGCGCGTAGATCTCCGGGCTGACCTTTTTGCGGGTCATGGAGTAGATGGCAATGGGCAGGGTCTCTACCGTGCCGCAGTTGAAGTAGGAGATCATGAAGTCGTCGATGGAGTAGGTCAGGCAGATGAGGAAGGCCGACAGGATGGCGGGACTGATCTCCGGCAGAATAACCTTGAAGAAAGCCTGCCGGGGGTCACAGCCAAGATCCAGCGCTGCCTCGTACAGTTTGATATCCAGCTGCTTGAGCTTGGGGCTTACGTTAAAGATAACGTAGGGCACGTTGAACGCGATATGCGCAATGAGCAGCGTGGGCAGGCCCATGATGTTCTCCGGCAGCCATGCGGACTGCGCGGCAAAGCGCTGGTAGGCCACGAACAGCAGCATCAGGGAAATGCCGGTGATGATTTCCGGGTTGACCACCGGGATATAGGTGATGTTGGTCACCAGCAGGCGGCTTTTGC
>ERZ1034713.1201-NODE-1201-length-12253-cov-33.208395_pt1 | contig 12253 bp, 19 predicted proteins | sample MGYA00520692_ERZ1034713 | MGnify/ENA primary metagenome ERZ1034713 (study PRJEB33766, sample SAMN09781717) | gut metagenome | biome: gut microbiome | host: Homo sapiens | place: Madagascar | study: EMG produced TPA metagenomics assembly of the PRJNA485056 data... | reverse complement strand
ATGCTCGTTGCTTCCATTCTCTGCGGGATGCTCTGTACGACTATTTTTCTACCGATGCCGCACCGCATACTCATGCCAATGTTTCCACTAAGCATACCGTCACCGCGTCTTGCGCTCCCCGTCCTCCCTGAAAGGATTCTTCTCACAGTTCAGTCAATGCAGGGGGTTCGCCATGAATTATATTTATTCGTTTATCATTTTTGAAGCTGGTGCCTTTTTCGGCTTCTTTGTGGCAGCTCTGTTGAACGCCGCCCGTGCTGGGCAGGAAATCACTATCAAATTTGAGGAGGAAGATAATGGAACAGAACGAGAACACTCTGTCGGTGCTGAAAATTGCACCGGGACAGTATCCGCAGCAGGTCGAGATCGATAACGACCTGAAAGCATTGCAGCAGGCTGTCGGCGGCTCCATCGGCGCAAGCTACCCTTTTGAAGATCCGGTTGCCATCGTCTATAACGATGACGGTAAGCTCATGGGTCTGCCCCTGAATCGTGCCCTGCGGGATGAGAACGGGCAGATGTACGATGCCATTGCCGGAGACTTTCTAGTGGTGGGATTGGGCGAGGAGGATTTTGCATCCCTGACCCCGGAGATGGCGCAGAAGTATGAGCAGCTTTTTCATCAGCCGGAAGCCTTTCTGAAGCTGGGCAACCGTCTGCTGGTGCTGCCGGTGCCCGATGAACCTCCGGCAGAAAAGCCCCGCACCAAGCCCACGGCAGAGCATGACCGCTAAAATCACCCTGCTGCACGGGAGGTGATGGCAGTGCAGGAAGAAATCGAACAGAAGTCATTCAACATTATGATCTCCACCACAAAGCTGTCCGCCCGGACCGTTCTCCGGGCGGTAAAAGCGGCGTTTCGGCTGTACCAGTCCAAAGCATCCCAAGGCAAGCAGAGCGTCCGCACCCTGTTGCGGCAGAACCGGGGCGTGTCCAGCGTGGAGATCAGCAAGACCGGCATCCGTGGGCTGGAACGCTATGCCAAAAAGTACGGCATTTATGAGGAATATCCCAAGGTTTTAGCTGTGTTTGACAGCGAAACGGAAAGCGAGCTGACTGAAAAGGAATGTGCGGCTCTCATTGAGGTCATGAAGTTAAAGAATCAGCTCACGGACATGGAGATGCAGGCGGTATACTTCCGTGGCTGCTATGACAGCGTAGGGTATCTCAAAAAGGCAGGGATTTTATAACGGACTGACCGAAAAAAGGACGGCGTTGGCGTGAAAGCTGATGCCGTCTTTACATAGTATTTGCAATGAGAGTTTTCAAAAGGAAAATATGTTTAGAGTTTGAAAAGACTTAGATTAGGGCAAATTACAAATATGATAATAAGAACGAGCTTGGCATGATAATGTGTAAAAATTTTGATAATGAGTGAGATTAAGATTGACACGGTATCAGAAAAAGGTTATAATAAATTTAAAAAATTGAATAGGGAGACTCATATGGAATTAGATGAATTGAAGCAGATGCTAAACACAAGACTATCAACTAAAGCAGATGTTTCGGATATAGCTGAAGTCTTGCAAATATCTGTTCCAACAATGTACCGTTATAAAGATGCTCCAGAAAAAATTCCATATGGAGTATATTTACAAATATTGAAATACTTTAAGTTTTCTGATAGAAGATTGGAGGAGGTACATTCAAATGATAGCAAATTTATTGAAGCAGAGCAACGAAGGTTAGAATTTGAAAAATTAATTGCTGGAGGAGAGCGACGTACAGTTACGCCTGTTTACTCGGTAAATTGTGAGATTGAAGAGGTTACTACGGCACTTATGCCCATGGATTATCCTGAGTATATACATCTTACTAATCAATTTATAAAGATAAGGGCTCTCAGAAGAAAGGAATATGAGAAGGGACTATACGAGAGTTATGAAATTATTGATGCATCGAAATACAGAGATTTTTATTTAGGAGTAAACAGATATTCTGTTTTGACAAAAGATATTATTGATAAACAAATTGATTACTTGATAAAAAGCATGTCTTTTTCACATGTTCATAGAAGAATATATTTATATAATACGCCTGAGTTGCCAGTTGTCTCTTGTTATTATAATAGGACGTTAAAAAAAGAACTATCACGAAGTTTAATTAGGGCTGATGATTTTGTTGCATATGTTGACGATAAAGAAGCAGATGATTTATTAGATATATTTAATCGTTTTTTTGAAAGAGCGGAACTTTATGAAACTAAAGACGTTATTGACTTTTTAAAAAATCCAATGAAATTCCCTCTATTTTAAAGTGAAGGAGAATTCACAGTAATGGGTCAAATAAAATCTTTTAAAATTGATGAGATTGTTGATTATACATATAAAGATATAGTTGCAAATCATTTGATTGAAACAGGATGTTATCTCATAGATTTAACAAAAGAACAAAGTGAATGGTATCACTGGAAAAGTGGAATCATTGCGCCTTGTTATTGTAATTGCAGGGGACTCATTTCTACTGTTGTACAACGGAAAGATATAGTGAATTTCTTGTGTGATTCAATAAAAAGGAATTTTCCTAAGGCTGACTGTATAGCAGGAATGGCAACTGCGGGAATTCCATGGGCATCTATGGTGGGATTTTCTCTTGACTTGCCCGTAATATATATTCGAAAGCAAGCCAAAAAACATGGTATTAGCAAACGAATTGAAGGAAAAGTTAATGATGAAAAAAATATTGTATTAATTGATGACCTTATTGCAAGTGGAGAAAGCATTTTGGATGCTACAAATGTTGTACGAGATGAAACTCAAACAGAAATTTTGGGAATACAAAGTATAATTAACTGGGGATTTGCGAAAATGTTTGAATTGTTAGGAGAATATCAAATTCAAACACTGACAAGCTATGAGCAGGTTATTATGAGTGCACTTAGACATAACCTAATCAATAATAACGATGTGAAATTTATGCTTGATTTTTATAGAAATCCATTTGAGTATGATTGGAGGGAGTTTTATGAAGAAAAGGATAATTTTCGATTTTGATGGTGTATTAGCTGATAGTTTATCTGTAACAATGGATAATATCAATTTCCTGTCAAAAAATGGTTTCGATAAAATTCCACTTGTTTATACGCAGGAAGATATGAGTAATTTATTCAATATAAAATTGAGTGATTCTCTTCAGAAATATGGTTATGAAAAATCAGAGGTAAAGAATTTTTTTGATTTGCATACAGCATTAATGTGTCGAGATGCAAATAAAATTTCTGTTTTTTATGACATTATAAAGTTTTTGGAACAGACTAAATATCCTATTTCAATTGTATCCTCATCATATGTAGAGTATATGAAAACCATTTTGAATGGATATTCAAGCAACGCATTGTTAATATTTGATGAAATTTATGGAAGAGAAACTAAGGGGACTAAAATTGATAAAATTCAGAAAATATTACAGAAGTACAATCTTAAAAAAGACGAAGTATTATATATTGGGGATACCTCAAGTGATATATTAACTTGTAAAGATATGGAAGTAGAAATGGTTGCTGTTGGTTATGGATTTCATCCATATGAGTTTTTATTAAAATTTGCTCCTAACTACTGTATTAAAGATGAATCCGAACTAATTAATTTGCTAAATATGCTGTATGTTAAAGCAGCGTAAAAAATAAAAAAGGAGATTGATATTATGAAAAAAGCACTTTTACTTATTGATTTTGTCAACGAAAATGTTTCAAAAGATGGAAAAATGGCAGGAAAAGGGTATCCAGTGTATTGTGAAAAGTACAATGTTTTAGACAAAGCGGAAAAATTATTGTCAGCCTTTCGCAGCAAAGGACATTTGGTCGTTCATGTGAGAGTGGGTTTTTCTCCTGACTATAAGGAACAACCAATACGTTCACCTTTATTTGGAGCAGCAAATAAGTTTGGAGCTTTTAAAATTGGTGCATGGGGAGATGAATTTTACGACACTTTAGCTCCTTTGGAAAATGAGGTACAGTATTATAAGCATAGAGTAAGTGCTTTTTATGGAACACCCGTAGAGCTACTTTTGAAAAATCAAGGAATTGAGGAATTATTTATATGTGGTGTGGCAACAGACCTTGCCGTTCAAGCAGCAACACGTGATGCACATGACCGAGATATACCTGTAACTGTGGTCGAAGATTGTTGTGGAGCAGCAAACGAAGACGACCACAAAAATTCATTAATACCATTAGCAAAGATTGCAAAGATTTCCACATTAGAAAATGTATTAGAAACTTTATAAACCAAGTTTTGTGTAGAAGGCGGTGTCTAAAAGCTGACATCGTCTTCTTTTTTTGGGCTTTGTGATAATAAAAAGATTTACAAATTTCATTTAGTATAAATATTGATACTGAACCAGTTTTACATTGACTTAGTATCAATTTTGATGTAATATATGATTGTAAAGAACGGTTAGTGTAAAAATCGAGGAGGTGATTTATATGTTGAAGTTCTTTATAGTAAGTGTTCTGTTGCTTGTGCTTTTTCGCATAAGAAAACAACAAGAGCCTAATGAATTGTATACAGTGACCTTTTCCCTCAGTCCATTCGTATACGATTTCATCAAAGCCCTTGCTGTTTCATTAATTGTTTCATTCCTTACAAGTTAAAACAACTATGTATCCATGATAGCACGAAATCTCTCTCGTGTCAAATGAGAAAGTAGTCATCATATGGCAAATGAAAAGCGTAATTTATATAACCAAGCTTACATAGCCGAGAGGTTTTCTTAACGGAAAGCCCCTCGGCTAAATTCATTTCTGGAGGTGATTTTATTTGAATGGCAAGTAACGGCTATGTGCAGTTTGACCCTGCCGTGATTGAGCAGGCACGGCAAATTGACCTGCTTTCCTACCTGCAACGGTATGAGCCGAGCAACCTAAAGCGTGTGGCAGGCAATGTCTACTGCACAAGGGAACACGACAGCTTGAAGATTTCCAACGGCAAATGGTACTGGTGGTCAAGAGGCATCGGCGGCTATTCCGCCCTTGATTATCTGATGAAAGTGCGGGAGCTTGGCTTTGTGGAAGCCGTGCAGACCCTCACGGGGGACATGGGCGACTGGAAGCCGCCGCCCCCTGCCGTGAAAAAGGATGAGCCGAAAGTGCTGCTTTTGCCAGAGAAAAATGCGGACTGCGATAAGGTGACAGAGTACCTTTTCGGGCGTGGCATTGATTATCAGCTCATACAGGATTGTATCGCAGAGGGCATTATCTTTGAGAGCAGACCGTACCATAACGCTGTCTTTGTGGGCAGGGACGAAAGCGGGAAGCCAAAGTATGCGGCTCTCAGGAGTACGCTTGGCAGCTCTTTCAGACAGGACGCATCGGGCAGCGACAAGCGGTATTCGTTCCGACTTCTGGCAAGAGAGCCGACAGACAAGGTGTATCTATTTGAAGCTGCCATTGATTTACTGTCCTATGCCACCTACCTCAAATGCGAGGGTAAGGATTATAGGGCGGCAAACCTGCTCTCTTTGTCGGGCGTGTATCAGCCCAAAAAGGAACTCTCTGAAAGCAAAATCCCCATTGCCCTGTCCACTTACCTGCAAAAAAAATCCGCAAATTAAGACCGTTATCCTGCACTTGGATAACGACAGGACAGGCAGGTTATGTATCGCCGCCCTCAAAGAACTGTTGCAGAAAGACTATCAAATCGTTGACACCCCGCCGCCAGTCGGCAAGGATGTCAACGATTTTTTAATGTCCTATCTGGGGCTTGCAAGGCAGAAACCGAGCCGTGAAAGGAGGGATGCCCGTTGATTGTGTGAGAGATTTTTCCCTTTGCAGCACAGAAACCACCGTAAAATTCAAGACCGAAAGTGAGGCAAGACCGAAAGTGAGGAAAGAATAATTGAAAAAGTATGAAGTGACCCTTACCGCCCATTACGAAAAGACCATTTCCGTCTATGCAGAAAGCCCCGAAGAAGCAAAGGAGAAGCTCAAGACCGTGCTTTTTGACACCGACCTTGTGAGTTTTTCCGATGCGGATTTTGTCTGCGGCGAAGCCGACATTACCGACCCTTTGAAGAACGGAAGCGAAGAAACGGACATTGAGGACAATTGTCTGGAGCATGAAAAACAAAATTATTGGTGTCTGCCCCAACTGCGGTGCAAATGTTGTGGAGCGTGAAAAGGGCTGGTTCTGCGAGAACCGGGAGTGCCGTTTCGTGCTGTGGAAGGATAATGCTTTTCTGAAACGGCTCGGCAAACGCATGGACGCTCATGTGGCGGACAAGCTGCTGCGGGATGGTCGGGTCCGCCTGAAGGACTGCAAGAGTGCCAAGGGCAAGACCTACAACGCCACCGTGCTGCTGTCCTGTGAAGCGGATGGCCGCAGCAAGTTTTCTCTGGAATTTGAGGGTGGATGCTGATGGAGCAGAAAACGGAAGCCCTCTATCTCATCAATGGGGACAGGTTCCTGCACCTGCGGGAAAACGGTGCCGGTGTCGGCTTTGCCACCTACGATTGTGCCACCGGTGAGCCGCAGGAGTTTGGGCAGATTTCCAAGCAAAATCTGCCGCCGGATGGCCGCAACGCCATTCCTGCCGCCCGGAACTGGTATCTGTTTGAGCTTTCCAGTGATGACCGCAAGGCGATTCAGGAGGTCAGCTTGCAGCACCTCGACACCATCCCGCAGTCCGGCGTCCGCAGGCGGCGCATCTGGGATGACCCCACGATTTCCAGAGATGATGTCCGGCTCATCAACAGCCATTATGATGATCTCTACCGGGTGCCGAATCATGGTGTGATTCAGGTTGACCGTTCCGATGGCAGCAGTTACACGGCACGGGTCGAGCATCTGGACGACTATCATTTTGATCTGGGTGAGTATGGGAACATCTATCATATCGCCCAGTTTGGCGAGATGATGGAGCGCACCGGTTCGACCGCCTATCCTGAGATTCAGACGCAGGACGAGCAAGGCGCATGGGAGTTGGGCGGCAAGGGTTACCTTGCCATTCAAAGTTGCGATGATGGCTGGGATTATACCCTCTATCACAGCGACTTTTCCGTGATGGACGGCGGGCAGCTTAATGAACCCGAACTGACGATTCAGGAAGTCCGGGAGCAGATTCTGGAAGTGCACCACATGGAAAAGGGGCGGCGTGTGCTGAAGGACTATGACCTCATCATGGACAAAGTTGCCGGAGCCGAAGAACTGGGGCTGTCCAACCGTCCTTCCACATTGGAAAAGCTGGCGGAACTGGCTGGCACAAAAGAGCAGTGCGATGCCCCGAAGTGCAATCCCACCGTCTGCCGGAAAGCGAGGGATGCCCATGAACTTTAACCATGAGGAGCTCATGCTGATGATGCTCTACAACACCGGCACCCGGCTGGGGCTTATCCACGAACTGCGGCTCATGCAGTGCTACCTGATGCCGGATGAAACCGCCCTGCGGGAACTGTCGGAGGGCGTTATCGAGAAGTTGAAACTGCTGACCGATGCGGAGTTTGCCGAGCTGGAATTTTCCCTGGACTGATCTTTGCCGCCTGCGGGCGGCGTACATAGGGTTTCAACCATTCCTTTTCAGGATGTTCATAATTCTTCCGTTGCTATGAAATGCAAAATGAGCTATACTTACATTGAGAAAAGCAATTGAAGGGAGGCTGCTTTATGAGTGAACGTCAGATCAGTATTGCTGATATGCAGTGCTGGATTTTTCGTATGGCACAAACAAAATGGAAAATGTCACCCAAAGAATGTTCCGAACTGTTTAAGAAGTACGATATCCTCGGATTTATCGATGAATGCTATGAACTTCTTCATGTAAGCAGCTACGCTTGTGCGCTTGAAGATGTCGAAGAGATCCTCAAAGCGAATGGGGTAAATGTATGCAAAAGTTGACAGAAGGGGTGCTCCTTTATCACGGGAGCTATGCCGAAATATCTTCGATTGATCTGAAATATAGTAAACGTACATTGGATTTTGGCAAGGGTTTTTACCTTACCTCTTCCTATGAACAGGCGTTAAACTATATTCCGTCTGCTGTCAAGAAGAATATTCGCTGGCGAAAGCTTCCTGCCGATTTCAAAGTAGAAAACGGTCGTATTTCGGTCTTTCGGTTTCATCCAACGCCAGAGTTGCTGGTGCACTATTTTGAAACAGCCGATCTCGATTGGCTTCATTTTATTTCAGCAAATCGAGATGATTCACTGTTTCAATCGCTCCTGAAAGAATACAATCCCTATGATATCATTGGTGGAAAAGTCGCAGACGATAGTACTGCGGCAACTTTGAATTCTTATATCACAGGCGAGTATGGAGAACCCGGCTCCGAACGAGCTGACAGCTTTACGATTGGTCAGCTTCTGCCAGAACGTTTGACCGATCAATTTTGCTTCAGGACAGAAGCTTCCATAGGCACACTTGAGTTTGTAAGGAGTGATCGCTATGGCGATGTCCATCAATCCAGTTTCTGATAAAAGAAAAAACGCTTGTGCTGTAAATTTGATGCGCAGTATGCTGGTAAAATATGCGCAGAAGCATGGTATTCCTTTCGAGGATGCAATGCTTCAATTTACAGAATCTGCCACATACGAAACACTGTTTGATTTTGACACAGCAGTTTGGAAAGAGGGTCCCGATTATCTTCTGGATGTTTATGAAGAAGAGCGGGCTTCAACCCAAAATCCGAGTGCATAATTAGCTTTTTTCGTTTATAAGTGTATCCCTAAAGCGGATGGCTTATATGTTCATCCGCTATTTTTATACACTGAATTGCTGACCGATGCGGAGTTTGCCGAACTGGAGTTTCCCCCGGACTGACTTTTGCCGCCTGCGGGCGGCGTACATATATCTTTAACTGACAGTGATTATATGGTATAATTTTTTATAGTTAAAAAGGAGGTTCAATATGGATGTCAAAAAAGCATTGGTAGGCATTGGCACCTTCATTTTGGATGCTGTTGGTATAGTGGATTTCTCGATGATGAATTCAGAATCGACATCTTCTTTGTCTTCGCTTAGCGATGATGAACTTCAAACCAAACGTGAAAAGGTGCGTCTTGATTATTGTTCATCTGGAAATAGCTTTGAAAAAGCTGTACAGTTAGAAAAAGAACTTGATCGGTTTGATAACGAAATGCGTAGGCGTGCAAATGAACGATTTGAAAAAGAGCATCCGAATGGTGTGCCAGATGCTCATTGGACTGACGAAAACAGATGGGATTGACGACTAAAACACCATAGGATAAAGCGCAACCGAATGGAGAGTATTTGAAATGAAAATCGTAGTTTTGAACGGCAGCCCCCGCAAGGGCGGCAATACAGAGATCATGGCACAGGCTTTTGCAGAAGCCGCCTGCAAGAACCAGAATGAGGTCAGCATTCTGGATGTAGCACCCATGAACATCCGTGGCTGTCTGGGCTGCAAATACTGCTGGGCACACAAGGGCGAATGCGTTCAGAAAGATGATATGGGCAAGGTCTTTGAGGCTCTGGTGGATGCCGACATGGTGGTGTTCGCATCGCCCATCTACTGGTTCGACATTACCGCACATATGAAAACCGTCATTGACCGTCTGTATGCCGGCGGCAGTGTAGGCTTCCACTTCCACAAGACCGCCCTGCTGCTGGATGCCGGTGCCGACCATGTGTTCGATGCAGCCATCGCACAGTATAAAGCTATGACCTCCTATCTGAAGTGGGAGGATATGGGCATCATCACAGTTCCGAACATGGAAACCAAGGGCAGCATGACGACCGCTCCCAATCTGGACGCAGTTATCAGACTGGGCGAATCGCTCTGATTTTTGAAAAATAATATTACATCCCTGCGGGCAATCATAAAACGGTTGCCCGCTATTTTTATGCTCAAAAACGAAAGGAGGCCAAAATGCCAAGCAAAACCGAAGAATATCTCGCCCTTGCCCAGCGCACAGCCAACGGCTTGACCCGGTACTGGGAAAGCTGGACAGACTACCTGACCACCGCATCCCGGCTGTACAAGTACCCCTTTGCGGACCAGCTTATGATCTACGCCCAGCGCCCGGATGCCACCGCCTGCGCCGATTTTGACATCTGGAATAACCGGATGAACCGCTATGTGCGCCGGGGTGCCAAGGGCATCGCCCTGCTGGACGAATCCAGCGGCTTCCCCCGGTTGCACTACGTTTTTGACGTAACCGACACCGGGGTGCGCCGCAATTCCAGTGACCCGGAGGTGTGGCAGTTCAACGACGACCTGAAACAGACGGTTTCGGAAATGCTCACCGCCACCTACGGCATCAGCGGAGAGCGTGTCAGCCAGCAGCTTGCCGATGTTGCCGGGAAACTGGTGGCAGATTACTGGGACAACAACGGCGGGGACATTCGTGCCATCGTTGACGGTTCGCTGCTGATGGATTATGATGAAGCCGGGGTGGAGATGCAGTTCAAGTCTGCCGCCGCCATCAGCGTCACCTACACGCTGCTGGAACGCTGCGGCTTTGAGCCTGCCGGGTGGTTCGACAAGGACGATTTTCAGGCAATCTACAATTTTTCCACCCCGGATGCCGTCTTTGCCCTCGGCGCAGCCGTCAGCGACATGAGCCGGGAGGTGCTGCGGAACATCGAGCGCACTGTAAAAACCACCATCCGTCGCCGCAATGCAGAAAGGAGCCAATATGAATACGAACAGCAGGAACGTGACTTACTCGATCGTCGGGGACTACCAGCTCCCGAACCCGATTCTGAACCAGCCCCGGAAGCCGCTGGGCAAGTACGGCAGGATGCGCCGGACCTACCTGAAGGAGCAGCGCCCGGTGCTGTACCACACGATGCTGATGAACGGGAGCCTGTATCCGCACCTGATGGAGGTGGAGCAGACGGCAGAGAGCCGGATGCAGCAGATGATGGCCGAACTGCTGAAGCAGAACCCGGCCCCGGACAAAGCGCAGAACCAACTGATGTGGGTGCAGCACATGAACAGTCTGAAAGCGCAGGCAGAGGAACTGGTGATGACGGAGCTGATACTTCACCACGCTGCTGGAACTGGATGCCCTGTTTTTGAATCAAGACCGGCATTTGAACAACATTGCCCTTTTACATACGGATTTCGGCTGTAAGCCTTGCCCCATTTTTGATTGCGGGGCTTCGTTCCTGCTGGATTTCAATCTGTATCGCCCCGATATTGAAACACAGGCGTTCCTTTCCAAAGCACAGTGCTTACCATTCAAGTCCTCTTTTACCCGGACAGTACATACAGCACAAAGCCTTTACGGAAAGCAGTTGGAGGTTGATTTTGCAAGAAGTGACATTGAGCCGCTTCTGGATGCCTACCTCAACTACTATCCAAAGCAGTTCCGCTATCTGCTGAAAGACCGTGTGCTGACCGTGCTGCTGGCACAGAAGAAAAAGTTGTTTTGATTGAACCATAGGCGTAGGGTCAACCGCACACTTCCCTGCTAATGAAAGGTGGGCATTTTACGACGAGCCTTCCACTTTTCATTAGCCCTGCTAATTTTCTGCTAATAAAGAGCCTTTTACTTGTCTTATTTCAGGGTTTGTTTTCTTTACTCGATTTGACAGCGCAACAAAAAACAAATTGATAAAACGTTACTTATTTCACCTACTTTTGCGCAGAATTTTTCCGTTTGGCCCGCGCTCCTAAGAATTCGGTCAACCTGATACCTTGGGTGCAGAAGTGATTGCTCTAATCAAAAGCAAGACTGGGGATCGAGATTTTCCCAACAAATTTTGATGCAACAACTTTACCATCGTCCCGGTTGCAATGCAGTCGGTCACTTCGTTGTGAAAAGCATTCCACACATGTGTTTCCAAGTGCGTTGAATTTCAAAAAATCAACGATAATACATAATATGCCTCAGTAGCTTAGCTGGATAAAGCGCCTCCCTCCTAAGAATTCGGTCAACCTGATACCTTGGGTGCAGAAGTGATTGCTCTATTCAAAAGCAAAACCGAGAATCACGGTTTTCTCAACAAATTTTGATGCAACAAGTTTAACACCGTTTCGGTTGCAACGCAGTCGGTCACTTCGGTGTGAAAATCATTCCACACATTTGTTTCCAAGTGCGTTGAATTTCAAAAAAATCAACGATAATACATAATATGCCTCAGTAGCTTAGCTGGATAAAGCGCCTCCCTCCTAAGGAGGAGACCGCAGGTTCGAATCCTGTCTGGGGTATCCCTTTAAGAAAATGCGAAGGTCATTTTTCCATGTGAAAGACGATCTTCGCATTTTTCATTTTGAACCTATCACCAAAATTAGCCAGCTAATGCCATTAGCAGAATTTTCGGTTCCAGCTAATAAAATCAGGCTTCCAGCTAAT
>ERZ1034713.1196-NODE-1196-length-12279-cov-4.523560_pt1 | contig 12279 bp, 13 predicted proteins | sample MGYA00520692_ERZ1034713 | MGnify/ENA primary metagenome ERZ1034713 (study PRJEB33766, sample SAMN09781717) | gut metagenome | biome: gut microbiome | host: Homo sapiens | place: Madagascar | study: EMG produced TPA metagenomics assembly of the PRJNA485056 data... | reverse complement strand
ACCAAATGGAGCCTGAACAAATTTTATATTATTCAGACTTTTGTTTTGGAACCGCCGATGCTATTTCTTTTAGACAAAACTTCTTACGAATCCACGATTTAAAGACAGGTAAAATTCCTGCGCACATGGAACAGCTATTAATATATGCTGCTCTTTTTTGTTTGCAGTACAACATCAAACCTGGCGAAATCAAAATTGAATTACGAATTTATCAAAATGATGAAATAGTAGTTCACAATCCTGAAGCAAATGAAATCTTACCTATTATGGATAAAATTGTAACATTCTCAAAAATTTTAGAGCAATCAAAACTAGAAGGAGGTATTTAGTATGGACTCAATGAGAAACAAAAAAGAACCTTCTCTAGATTATCTAGGATATACCAAGGATGAATCAAGTGATTTACAACAATATGGAATGCCCAGACGTTCTGGACGTTATCCTTGGGGTTCTGGTAAGGATCCTTTTCAACATCGAAGCGGTGACTTTGTTTGGCGAGTTGACAAAATGCTAAATAAAGGAATAACGTTTACTGATGATGAAGGTAAAGTATGGACTGGTAAAAATGCAGTAGCAAAAACGTTAGGAATGTCTTCTACTGAATTTAGAGCTGCCTATGCTGCTGAAAAGAATGAACGAAGAAGAAAAGATATTGATGCTATCAAATCGATGATATCGGATGGATATAACAAATCTGAAATCGGTAGAATGATGGGTGTTAATGAATCCACAGTTCGTTCAATTCTTAATTCTGAATCTGAGAAACGTGCCAATGTTGGAAGAAGTCTTGCTCAAAAACTTAAAGAAGAAGTTGATAAGAAAAAGATGATTGATATTGGTACTCAAGTTGACACTGAATTAGGTGTTTCAAAAGAAACAATGGCTGAAGCCTTATATTTGTTAAAGAAAGAAGGCTACAACGTTTATGGCGGTCGTATGCCACAAGTTTCAAATCCTAATCAAATGACAACTTTGAAAGTGCTAACTACTCCTGAAAAACAACATAAAGATATTTTCGAATATGGAGCAGTGCAATCAGTTTCTAACTACACATCTCGTGATGGTGGAGCAACTTTCCAATCATTTCAGTATCCATCAAGCATGAACTCCAAAAGATTAGCTATTAGATATGCTGAAGACGGAGGAATTCAAAAAGACGGAATTATTGAATTAAGAAGAGGTTGCGCCGATCTAGATTTGGGAGGTAAACGTTATTCTCAAGTACGTATATTAGTCGATAACAGCAAATACTTAAAAGGTATGGCTATATATTCAGATGATATGCCGCCTGGAGTTGATGTAGTATTTAATACTAACAAGACTCGTAATGTAAAGAAATTAGATGTCTTGAAAGATATTAAGAATGACCCCGAAAACCCGTTCGGTTCAACTATTAAAGCTAACGGACAATCGTATTACGACGACCCTAAAGGTAAGTTCAAAGACCCAATTACTGGTAAGAGACAATCATTATCTCTTATTAATAAAAGGGCGGATGAAGGCGATTGGTCTGAATGGAAAGATAAATTGCCTGCTCAATTCTTATCTAAGCAAAGTCTTTCACTTGCTAAACAACAATTAAATATTGCAATAAACAATAAGGTTAGAGAGTATGAAGAAATTTCTAATCTTACCAACCCCACAGTCAAAAAGACATTGCTTCAGTCTTACGCAAATGACTGTGACTCAGCAGCTGTACATTTATATGCAGCAGCACTACCAAGACAAAAGTATCACGTTATTATTCCTGTTACTTCATTAAAAGATAACGAAATCTATGCCCCTAACTATAACAATGGTGAAAGTGTCGCATTAATTCGTTTTCCTCATGGTGGTACATTTGAAATACCAATTCTGAAAGTTAACAATAATCAAAAGGTTGCTAAGAAACTATTAGGTAATGTTAAAGATGCGGTTGGTATCAACTCAAATGTAGCAGAACGTTTATCAGGAGCTGATTTTGATGGTGATACAGCCATGGTAATACCTACAAACAATCGGGTTAGAATCACTTCTACACCTAGACTTAAAGGGTTAGTTGGCTTTGACCCTAAGATTAAGTATGCGACTACTAAGAAAGTGGTTGATGGACAAGAAGAATATTATAACGCCAATGGTATTAAGATTAAGGTTATGAATAACACTCAAAATGAAATGGGTAGAATTTCAAATCTTATTACGGATATGAATTTAAGAGGAGCTAAAGAAGAAGAATTAGCTCGTGCTGTTAGACATTCTATGGTTGTAATTGATGCTAAGAAACACAAACTAGATTACAAACAAAGTGAAATAGATAACAACATTAAACAACTTAAAGAGAAGTATCAAGGACGTTATGATGAAAACGGTAAGTTTAAAACAAGTGCATCGACATTAATCTCTAGAGCTAAAGGTGAAACAAGTGTTCCCAAGACACAGGGTAGTCCTAGAGTTAACCAAAAAGGTAAAGATTGGTATGATCCATCTAGACCTGAAGGCGCACTCATCTATAAGCAAGCCGATGATCTTTATTATGTAGATAGAACTACTAATAAAAAGAATAAAACAGTTACCCTCAAGACTACTAAAGGTCCTAATGTCACATATGATTGGGACGATAAGGTAGCAAAGGCTAAGTATGAGCCTGTTAAGAAGGTAGCCAAAGATGGTACAGTATCCTTTACTAATAAGGACGGTAGTATACAGTATAAGGTCAAGATGCGTACCCAAAAGAGTACACAAATGGCTGATACCGACGATGCCACCACCCTTATAAGTGATGGTAATACCCCCATGGAGAGATTATATGCCCAGTATGCTAATAAGATGAAGTCTTTAGCTAATGAAGCACGTAAATCCATGGTTACCACAGCAGACATACCATACAATAAGGATGCAAGCAAGGTATATGCTAAAGAAGTAGCTTCCCTAGATAAAAAGTTACAACAAGCTCAACTTAACAAACCTAGAGAACGTGCGGCACATCGAATTGCAAACTCTAAAGTAGCAGCAATGAAACTAGCTAACCCTGATATGACTAATGACGAAGTCAAAAAGAAAAGTGACCAAGCCCTCAAGAAAGCAAGAGAAGAAGTAGGTGCTCAACGTACAACAATTCAAATCACTGATTCGGAGTGGAATGCAATTCAATTAGGTGCGATTTCGCATACAAAACTAGAAAAGATTCTAGCTAATACAGACTTAGATTTGATTAAAGAGAAAGCAACACCACGAGAACAAAAAGGCGTAACCAAAACCAAACAAGCACAAATTCAAAGTTTATCCAAACTTGGTTATACCTACGCTGAGATAGCCAAACAATCAGGCTTATCAGTGTCACAAATTCAATACTATTTAAATGGAAAGGAGTAAACAAATGCGAACATGTTACTTAACAACTGTTGATAATCCTTTCAGTCCTTCAACTAATTATGAAAGTTGGAATGCCTTTGACATCGAGAAGGGGTATAACTCCGCTCAATACTTAGCAAGAATTGCAAGAACTTCAAACGCTTTAACTGATAAAGAAAATGAAGAAGAAATTGAACGAGCAATTGATGAAATTATTCAGCTAAATCCAGGCATTTACTGTAAAATTATTGAAACATAGACCGTAAAGACATAAGGGGGGTCTCAAAAATCGCACCCCCTCCCGTCATCGCGGCGGTCTCTAAAAATTCTCCGGGGGTAAATTTGATATTTGCCCTTTTATATTTTCAGATGAACTTCAAAGAGTATGTACAGTGCTAGGAGGACTTCACTTCTTTAGCATTCTCTAAAAACACCTCCATTAAAACACAATTTTATTACAGCACTCCCTGTAAAAACTAATTGAATCTCTATAAAAACGATGTAGATAGTAATGAATACTCTCCTTTCATTGACAATAAATAGGTGGAGTCTTCCTAATACTGTATATATTCTGTTTATCTATCCTAAAAGAAAGGTGACATTACTATGAAGAAAGAATCAAACAATGTCTCTGAGTCTCCTCGTCAATCAACCTTACCTGAAAATAGAGAAACTCAAATGATTGCATTGGCATACGATCAAGCAGAAAAAGAATTGCGAGAAGGTACTGCCACGTCACAAGTAGTAACATATTTTCTAAAACTTGGAAGCGAGAAAGAAAAACGTGAAAGAGAAAAATTAGAAAATGAAAATGCTTTGCTAAGAGCAAAAGTTGATGCTATTAAGAGTGGTCAAACTTCTGAGCAATTATACAAAGAAGCTATTGAAGCTATGAAATTATATACTGGTGGAAGTAAAGATGATTAGAACATATGACGAATTAATGTCGTTTAAAACATACGAAGAACGTGTTAGATATTTAAGAGTTAAACAAAAAGTTGCTAAAGAAACTTTCGGCGCTAATAGATATTTGAATCAAGCATTCTATAAATCTCCAGAATGGCTATCGATTAGAAATAGAGTAATTATAAGAGATTTAGGATGTGATCTAGGTTTAGAAGGATATGAGATAAACGATGAACCTGTTTATATTCATCATATGAATCCTATTACTGAAGAAGATATTATTAACCGAAGCGAATTACTATTAAATCCTAAATATTTAATTTGTGTCACAAAAGCGACTCACGACTTAATTCACTATGGGTCTGACATCTTACTACAATCAAGTATTATTCAAGAACGTAGAGAAAACGATACGTGCCCTTGGAAGTAATAAGGAGGGATACTGTGAATCAATCAAATGATAGCATCTTGAATGGAATCAAAAGATTACTCAGTGGCATTCCCGCTGATTACACAGTCTTTGATTCGGAGATTATCGATTATATTAATAATGTAATTTCTACATTATCAGATTTAGGAGTGTCTCAAGCAGACACTTTTTGTGTTAATGATGATAGTGACAAATGGTCTGATTTTATAGAAGACAAAAAACTTTTAGGGTTTGTCAAGATTTACATTTCCCAAAAAGTTAAACTTAATTTCGATCCACCTTCATCATCAATTGCAGTAGATGCTATTCAAAAGTCTATTGCAGAAAACGAATGGCGCATAGCCAATTATAAAATAAATTCTACAAAAGGAGGAACTAAAGATGCAAGAAGATGAATTATACCATCATGGTGTCCTCGGAATGAAATGGGGTGTTCGTCGTTATCAAAATAAAGATGGAACTCTCAATTCTAAAGGAAGAAGTAGATATTTAGAGAAAGCTCATAAGTATGAATCTAAAGCTGCCACTAGTGTAGGAAAGAATTACTTCGCTAGAAAACATAGAGCTAACCTTACACAAAAAGCAAAAGATGCTAGAAGGGAAGTTAGAGTTTCCGACTTGAAGAAAGCTAGATTAGCAAAAGAAGCTAAAAACAATTCTCGTAATACCACATCTAACAGCCCAAAATCAGTAAAAGATATAAGTGATGAAGAATTACAAAGAGTTGTTAATAGGATGAACTTAGAAAATCAATACGCTAGGTTAAATCCTAAACAAAAATCTTTAGGGGAACGATTTATTAAATCTGTAGCAAATGATGTCTTAGTTCCAGAATTAAAAAATGCAGGTAGAGGTATTCTTAGAGAAATGCTAAATAGCACAACCAAGAAACCAACTGAAGATCCTGATATGAAATATAGAAGACAGTATAAGGATAAAAGTTCATCAGAACTTGAAAATATTTTAAAAAGAGCCAATTTAGAAAAACGCTACAGTAATCTTAAATCAGGCAAAGGATAAATAGCAAATGACTTTATCTAATACTGCAGTACCTAAATACTATGGGCAATTTAGAGATCAAGTTATAAGAGGTGAAATCCCAGTATGTAAAGAGGTCTCTATGGAAATGAATAGAATTGATGCCCTCATAGCTAATCCCGGCGCATATTACGACAGTGAAGCTGTCGAAGGGTGGATTGCCTATTGCGAAAATGAATTAACTTTAACTGATGGCTCAGATTTAAACATGCTAGACTCGTTCAAATTATGGGGTGAGTCAGTCATGGGATGGTATTGCTTTGACCGTAAAAGTGTCTACGAACCAAATGAAAATGGAATCGGAGGACGATGGGTAACAAAGACCATCAAGAAAAGATTAATTAACAAGCAGTATCTAATTGTAGGACGTGGTGCTGCTAAGTCATTATATGAGTCCTGCTTCCAGTCTTATTTCCAAAACATAGACACATCAACTACTCACCAAATTACAACTGCTCCGACTATGAAACAAGCCGAAGAAGTTATCTCACCAATTAAGACAGCTATCACTCGTTCTAGAGGACCGCTGTTCAAATTTCTAACAGACGGATCACTACAAAATACAACTGGTTCAAAAGCTAAACGTATGAAATTAGCTTCCACTAAAAAGGGCATCGAAAATTTCCTAACAGGTTCATTTATTGAAGTCAGACCATTATCAATTAATAAATTACAAGGTTTAAGATGTAAAGTTGCTACTGTTGACGAATGGTTATCAGGAGATTTAAGAGAAGACCCTATTGGTGCTATTGAACAAGGTGCTTCTAAAATTCCTGACTGGTTAATCATTGCTACAAGTTCAGAAGGAACTGTACGTAATGGAGTTGGGGATACAATCAAAATGGAATTAATGAGTATTCTAAAAGGAGAATACCAAAATGTCCACGTTTCAATCTGGTGGTACAAACTAGATGATATTAAAGAAGTATCTAATCCTGATATGTGGAGAAAAGCAAATCCTAATATTGGGAAAACAGTTGATTATTCCGTCATCCAACAAGACGTTGAACGTGCAGAAAACAATCCGGCTGCGCGAAACGATATCCTCGCTAAAAGATTTGGTATACCGATGGAAGGTTATACCTATTACTTCACTTATGCTGAAATTCAACCACATAAACAAAGAGACTTTTGGGAAATGCCATGCTCTTTAGGAGCTGACTTATCTCAAGGTGACGATTTCTGTGCCTTTACGTTTTTATTTCCACTTCCCGGAGGAAGGTTTGGAGTTAAAACAAGAAACTACATTACTGAAAGAACATTACATAGATTACCTGTTGCAATGAGATTAAAGTATGAAGAATTCATTAAGGAAGGTAGTCTTATTATCCAAAACGGAACAATCTTAAACATGATGGAAGTTTATGATGATTTAGACCAACATATTATGCAGGCTAAGTATGACGTTCGTACATTTGGTTATGACCCATACAATGCAAAAGAATTTGTTGAAAGATGGAGTTTGGAAAACAGTGCCTTTGGTGTTGAAAAAGTACCTCAAGGTTCAAGAACTGAATCAGTCCCTTTAGGAGAGTTGAAGAAATTAGCAGAAGACCGCGTTTTACTATTTGATGAAAGTCTTATGTCCTATACGATGGGAAACTGTATCGCAATAGTAGATACAAATGGAAATAAAAAACTATATAAACGAAGAAATGATCAGAAGATTGATGCTGTAGCAGCCATGATGGATGCATATGTGGCATACAAGAATAACTCTGATCTTTTTGTTTAGAAAGGAGAATTCTAAATGCAAGATGATGAATTAAAACATTATGGCGTCCTTGGAATGAAGTGGGGCGTTCGTAGAGCAACTTATAAACTTCGTTCATCTGGTTCTCTGAAGAAAAGTAAAGCTAAAGTTGAAAAAGACATTACTAAGATTCAACTAAAAGCCAATCGACAAAAACGTCGAGCTGCAAAAGCACAAAAACGTGCAGCTGACTATATGCAAAAAGGTAACTTTAGAAAATCTGCCAAATACTTTAAGAAGTCTTCCAAGAAAACAAGACATGCTCAAAAGCGTGAACGTACTGAATGGCATAACAAGCAACTCTTGAAACTGTATGATAAAAGAATCAAGGAGTTAGATTCGAATACCAAGAAAAAAGGCCGCGATGCTGTTAATAAGGTTCTTAATAAATAGGAAATATTCAAAATGGAATTAACTATTAGTTCAAGAATTAAAAACGCTTGGAACACGTTTAGAAATAAAAACCCGGCAGAAGAATTTAAAGCTCCTATAGGAGTTAGTTACTCATATCGTCCCGACCGTCCGAGATATACAGGCGGAAGAGACAAATCTATTATTACATCACTATTCACAAGAATAGCTCTAGATGTAGCAACATTGGACTTTAAGCACGTTGAATTAAATGGCGACGATGCTTTTATTAAAGAAGTAGACTCTGAACTTAACAACTGTTTAAAAGTCGAAGCAAATATTGATCAAACTGGTCGAGCATTTATGCAAGATGTTGTAATGTCGATGCTTGACGAAGGGGTTGTAGCAATTGTACCTGTTGATACGACTACCAACCCCAATCAAACAAATTCATATGACATCTTATCAATGAGAACCGGTAAGATCATCAATTGGTATCCTCAACACGTCAAAGTGCGTTTATACAACGAAAACACTGGACGTCATGAGGATATTTTAATTTCCAAGCATGATGTGGGAATTGTTGAAAACCCATTTTATGCATTAATCAACGAACGCAATTCTGTAAATCAAAGACTTATTCGAAAGTTAGCACTGATTGACATAACTGACGAAAGAGTCGCTTCAGGAAAATTAGACCTCGTAGTACAGCTACCATACACCATCAAAGGTGAGGCTAGACGAGCTCAAGCAAATGAAAGACGTAAGGAGCTCGAAGACCAATTAGCCAATTCTAAATACGGAATCGGCTATATCGATGGTACTGAACATATCACCCAACTTAACCGATCTGTAGAAAACAATCTCTTAAAAAACGTTGAATATTTACAAAGCATTTTATTCAGTCAGCTAGGAATGACACAAGCAATTTTGGATGGAACAGCGGACGAACAAACAATGCTCAACTACTACTCAAGAACTGTCGAACCTATTGCAAATGCAATTATGGAAGAAATGACTAGAAAATTCTTAACAAGAACAGCTCGCAGTCAGCATAAAGCTATTCGATACTTCAGAGACCCATTCAAATTAATTCCAGTAGGACAAATTGCTGAGATTGCTGACAAATTCACTCGTAACGAAGTTCTTACTTCAAATGAAATTCGTCAAAAGATTGGTATTAAACCATCTAAGGATCCTAAAGCAGATCAATTGATTAATAGCAATATTAGTCAACCAGCAGAAGCGCAATACCCAAATTATCAAGAAACGGAGGACAGTCAAAATGAATGAAAAATTTGACTTTAGTGGCTGGGCAACTCGAAACGACATTAAGTGTAGTGACGGTGTAACTATTCGTCGAGATGCATTTATTGATCAAGATGGTGCTCAAGTCCCACTTGTATGGATGCATGATCATTCAACTCCCGCAAGCGTAATTGGACATGCAATGTTAGAAAACAGACCTCAAGGTGTTTATGCATATTGCTATTTAAACGACAGTCCTAATGGGTTAGATGCTAAGTCGGCCGTTCAACACGGTGATGTTAAAGCTCTATCTATTTACGCAAACAAAGTTAGAAAGGTGAATGGAAATGTTGTTCATGGATGCATCAGAGAATTAAGCCTAGTTTTAGCAGGTGCTAATGCTGGAGCTTATATCGATAACGTTATCAAGCATGGTGAAGAAATGGACGATGAAATCGAATGCTCATCAGGTGACACTATCATGATTGCTCATTCGGACGAAGAATTACCTTCACCGGAAAGGAAAACTCAAATGGATAACAAAGAAATCAAACACGCTCAAGGCGATGAATCTGAAGAAGGCGGAAAAACAGTTAAAGAAATTTACGATTCTATGAGCGAAGAACAAAAAGATGTCCTTAATTACTTAGTAGGTGAAGCTCTAAGTGGTAGAGACGAAGAAGACGTTGAACACTCAGAAGGAGGAACAGACATGAAACATAACGTATTCGATCAACAAAACAAAACTGTGGATAACGCAGTATTATCTCACGCTGATGGTATGGCTATCATTGAAATGGCAAAACGTAGCAACATCGGTAGCTTACAAGAAGCAATTGAAATGTATGCTGATGAAAATGCAATTGAGCATGCTGATGTTGGTGGATTTGTACAAACTGGCGAAGGTAATGTAACTACTTTATTCCCAGAGTATCAAGAAGTTAGACCAGGTGCTCCAGAATTAATTACAAACGACCAAGGTTGGATTTCAACTGTAATGGCAAAAGTTCATAAATCACCAATTTCAAGAATTAGAACAACTCAAGTTGATATTCGTAAAATTGACGCTTTAAGAGCTAAGGGTTACAAAACTAAAGGAACTCAAAAGAAATTAGCTGGTAATTTTAAAACTGTTCGTAGAACAACTGATCCTGTAACTGTATATGTTAAAAATGCATTACACAGAGATGACATCATTGATATTACTGATTTCGATTATGTTCAATATTTATATGGTATTGATCGTATGATGTTAAACGAAGAATTAGCAATGGCAATTATGTTAGGCGATGGACGTGATGAAGGTGATGAAGATAAAATTCCTGAAGACAAAATCAGACCTATTTGGAAAGATGATGACTTATATACAATTCACGTTGATTTAGATACTAAGAAAGCTAAAGAAGAATTACAAGGCTCTAACACTGGGGCTAACTTCGGTGACAACTATGTAACTGCTGAAGCTATGATTAATACAGTGCTATATGCTCGTGAACAATATAGAGGAACAGGAACTCCTGATTTCTATTGTACACCTCACATGTTAAATGTGATGTTATTAGCTAGAGATTTAAACGGTAGAAGAATCTATGCATCTAAAGCTGAATTAGCGCAAGCATTAAATGTTGGATCTATCTGTACAGCTGAACAATTCGAAGGTAAAGAACGTACTACTTCTGATTCTAAGAAAAAGAAATTAGTCGGTATTATCTGTAACTTAGCAGACTATTCATTAGGTGCTACTAAAGGCGGAGCAGTATCTCACTTTACTCAATTCGATATCGACTTTAACCAAGAAAAATCTTTATTAGAAACAAGATGTTCTGGTGCATTAACTAGAGTATACTCAGCTATCGCTATCGAAGAAGACGTTACTGTAGCTGCTTAACGATTAAAAGAAAGGAGAAATATTCAAAATGGCAAAATGGTATGGAACTATTGCTTATGGAGTAACTGAAGATAACAATGACGGCATCTGGAGTCCAAACATCGTAAAGCGAGAAACAGCAGGTGAAGTTATAAATAACCGATGGAGAAGACGATCAGTGAATAAAGTTAATGATGATATTTCCTTATCGGTTACTATAAGCATCATAGCAGATGAATTTGTCAATGAACATTGCTCCAATATTTTGTACGTTACATATTTAGGAAACAAATGGACTGTTACTGAAATAGAGCCTAGTTATCCTAGATTATTGTTAACATTGGGAGGTGTGTATAATGGCGATGAATAAAAGAATCGAACTTCAGAGAATTCTTGAAGAAATTCTAGGAAGTAAAAATGTATACTTTCAACCTCCAGAAAATATAAAAATGAAATACCCCGCAATAGTGTATTCACGAAGTAATATTCGAAACGCTTACGCGGGGAATTTTGTTTATAAGCAAGATTACGCTTACCAAGTCACGGTTATAGACTCAAATCCGGTTAGTGAAATTGTAGAGAAGGTATCGAATTTACCGATGTGCTCTTTCTCAAACCATTTCGTAGATGATGGTCTTAACCATGACGTTTTCACATTATTCTATTAAGGAGGATTAACTTATGGCTGATTTTAAAATCAAATGGGATGAAGAAGGTAAAAGACTTTATGAATTAGGTATCGACCGTGGTGTTCTTTATCCTATGGATGCTAAAGGTAAATACACAACTGGTGAAGCTTGGAATGGTTTAACTGGTGTGGATGAATCACCATCTGGTGGTGAACCAACAGCATTATATGCAAACAACAAAAAATATGTTGACTTAATGTCTTCTGAAGAATTCGCTGCTACAATTAAAGCTTATACATATCCTGATGGATTTAAAGCTTGTCAAGGATATAAAGAATTAGCAGAAGGTGTTTTAGCAACACAACAAACTCATCAACATTTCGGTTTCACTTACCGTACTAAAATTGGTAACGATACTGAAGGAATCGACCACGGATACAAAATCCATATCGTTTACAATGCATTAGCAAAACCTGCATCTAGATCAAACAGTACAATCAATGCAAGTCCTGAAGGTACTGAATTGTCATGGGAAATCAGTACAACACCTGTTGAAATTAACAAAGCAGGATTTGGAAGTACTGCACATATTGTGATTGAAAGCACATTAGATGCGGCTAAGTTAGCTAAAATCGAAGCCATGTTATATGGTGGAGAAGCTGATGCTAAATTACCAACAATTGATGAATTAGTAACTATTTTAGAAGCTGCTTAATTAGTATTAGAG
>ERZ1034713.1193-NODE-1193-length-12284-cov-5.512389_pt1 | contig 12284 bp, 9 predicted proteins | sample MGYA00520692_ERZ1034713 | MGnify/ENA primary metagenome ERZ1034713 (study PRJEB33766, sample SAMN09781717) | gut metagenome | biome: gut microbiome | host: Homo sapiens | place: Madagascar | study: EMG produced TPA metagenomics assembly of the PRJNA485056 data... | reverse complement strand
TCTTTCCGTTTTATGTGGCTGACAATCGTTTTAAGCTTTGCATTCTATATCCCGGTTGTGCTGTGGGCGGATGTCATTCCGATGATCGGTATGCTGATGATCCCTAAGACATGTGCATATGTCTGGACAGTCGTGATCGGTTACAATGCGATGAAAAAAGAGATTGTTTAAGAAAAACTTTTTTATGTAACAATAAGAGGGCATATGTTCGTCGATGGTGAATAAAGTAAGAAAAACGCTGAATTTAAAAAAAACAGTGATTTTCTTTTGGAAAAGTAGTATTATTTCACTGTAGATGAAAGGAGTGTGTGGATATGGAGCCATATAAAGCAAAAAAAATGCCTTTAGAATACAAAATTGATAAAGAAATGCTGATGTTGATATCAGAAGCAAATGTGAAGTATGGGGAATATAAGTCTCTTTTAAACACTTTGGAATTTGATGCAGGTTTCTTCCTGGATTCTGTTATTTTGAATGAAAGTTATAAATCAACACAGATCGAGGGTACCCAGATTTCACAAGATGAGATGTACTACCTGAAGTACATGGAAATAACGGATGATAGCAGAGAAATTCAAAATCTTAAAAAGACAATAGAATATGCATCTTCAAATTTACAGGTGGGAAATAAGATCAGCTATGAGCTTGTCAATGAAATGCATAGGATCATACTGGATAGTGTCCGTGGATCACAGCGAAATCCAGGTCAAATAAGAACTACACAAAATTGGATCGGACCAAGGGGATGTACCATTGATACCGCAACATTTGTTCCGCCAATTCCTGAAGAGGTATATGGATTGCTCAAAAATCTATATGAATACATGAATGATGAATTTGAGGATCCGTTGTTGGTAAATATTGCCTTATCACATATGCAGTTTGAAACTATTCATGCGTATAAGGATGGAAACGGACGTCTTGGCAGAGCCTTGATACCGGTACAAATGGCGATGTTGGATCAAAGCACACCTATTTTGTATATGTCAGAGATACTTGAGTTATATAAACCGTCATATCAGAGAAATCTGATGGAATGTAGACGAGGAAATGTATCAGGATATATTAAGTTCTTCTTACAATGTATTATTGACCAGTGTAATGCATATATTTACAAGTTGGATAGAATCAAAGAAATATATAAAGAAGACATGAAAACTATTGAAGCAATAAAAGGTAATTCTGTTTATAAGATAATGCCGGTTATCATGAAACAGATTGTTTTTACTAAAAAAGAGATTCAAGAGTTATCTGGTGTATCTCCAAATGTTGTTTCAAAAATTATTAATCAGTTAGTTGATTTAAATGTAATTATTCCTGACTCAACAAAAATGAAAAAGGGATATAGATACCAAAAAATATATGAAGTATTTGTTGGAACAAGAGAATTCTAACAAATAGAATGATTCCCCTAAATTAATTAGGTATTGCATCACAGTAGTATAGAACAAGTCCCCTTGCAACTTTCCTGAAACCATGCTATATTCCCATCTTTGACAGTTGGAAAACGAAAAACGGTTGTATAGCTAGTAAAATCAAGGCTGGCAGCCGTTTTTTGTTTTCTGATTTTATATGATGTATGATGAAGCATACAATCTCGCAATGGGATTTTTTTTAGAAGGAGCAGTAAAAGAATGTCAAAAGATGAATATTTGATAACAGATAAACCTCTTAAAGCGTTGACTATTTTCGCAATGCCAATGATTCTTGGCAGCTTTTTTCAGCAAGTCTATAATATGGCTGATTCGATTATCGTCGGTCAGTTTGTCGGTTCTTCTGCACTGGCAGCAGTCGGTGCCTGTGCGGCACTTACGAACGTTTTCATATGTGTGGCACTTGGTGCCGGTGTAGGTGCGGGAGTGCTTGTGAGCCGCTACTTTGGTGCCAGAAATTACAGTAAAATGAAAACGATTGTGTCAACATCACTGATCAGCTTTTGTATTTTAAGCATACTCCTGGGTGCGTTTGGATTTGGGTTTTCCCGCCTGATGATGAGCTTGTTACAGACACCTGCTGATATACTGGACGAAGCAGTATTGTATCTGCAAGTCTATTTTGTGGGATTTCCGTTTCTTTTTATGTATAACATTCTATCTACCATGTTTACATCAATCGGCGAATCAAAAATTCCGTTAGGACTTCTGATATTTTCATCTGTATTGAATATTTTTATGGATCTTTGGATGGTAGCGGATCTTGGACTGGGTGTGTTCGGTGCAGCTCTTGCAACGCTCATCGCACAGGGTGTTTCCGCAGTGTTTTCGTTTTTGATTTTTCTTTACCGGATGCGTCGGTATAAGTGCCGATATAGATGGTTTGACAGACAGGAGTTACAATTAATGCTTCGAATTGCCATTCCATCAGTTCTTCAACAGTCTACAGTATCAATAGGCATGATGATCGTACAGGCAGTTGTAAATCCTTTTGGTACACAGGCACTTGCAGGTTACGCAGCAACGATGAGAGTAGAGAATGTTTTTTCATTGATGTTTGTATCGATTGGTAATGCAGTTTCACCATATGTTTCCCAGAATCTTGGCGCAAAGAAAACCTCACGTATCAAAAAAGGCTATCGTGCGGCATTGTTATTAGATATATGCTTTGCAGCTCTCGCTTTCATAGTTATTGAAACACTGCATACTCAGATATCATCATTATTCCTGGGCAAAGACGGAACAGCCCTGGCATATCAGGTGTCCGGTGATTATATGAGATGGCTTGGTTATTTCTTTATCTTTATGGGTATCAAGATGGCAACAGATGGGGTGCTTCGTGGCCTTGGAATTATGCGTCCATTCCTTATTGCGAACATGGTAAACCTTGCGATTCGTTTATCGGTCGCACTGATTTTTGCACCGCGTTTTGGTATTGCATTTGTCTGGCTTGCTGTACCTGCAGGCTGGCTTGCAAACTTTTTGATTTCTTATGCAGCCCTTAGAAAATCATGGCCGACTGATGGAACAGAACGTGCTATATCATAGGGTTGCATAGATTGGAAGGAGTATTTCCACGTGGATACGATTTCAGAAAAAGACACACAAAGTGCAGATGATAAAAAGAAGGAGAAAATTTCTTACATAGAGGCGATTATCCTGATGTCATTTCCAGAAGACGTTCATCTTCAAAATTTACATAGACAATCTGTGATAAAGGAACGCTCATAAAAATGTAAAAAAGGTGTATAATAAAAGAATAAAATAAAAGAAAAAAAAGCTGTGTATACTTACAGTCGGCTGTCTTGTAAAGCATAAAATACAGACGTAGTGAAAAAATATGGTCGATTCAATACATTTTACGGTCGATTCATGACAATCCGCCCATTTGGAAAGAAATTCGTTGTACATTAGAAACAAGTAATCATGTACAACGAATTTTTTACATTAAAAAGCAAAGGAGAAAAAGGAATGAAAAAGTTGAACAAATGGATAGCAGGATTGCTGTGTATGATGCTTGTCATAACCATGGTTGCAGGACTGGGTGTGACGGAAGTGAAGGCAGATGATGCGGTAACGCAGCATGTAAGTACGTGGACTGATTTAAAAAATGCAGTAAGAAATGGTGGTAATATTCAATTAGATAAGAATATTATGGCTGAAACTGGTAATAGTGCAATCTATGTAAGCAATACCGTAACGGTTGACCTTGCAGGACATACCATTGATCGCGGATGCATAACTGCAACACAGGATGGCAATACATTTACTGTATCAGGAGGAAACCTGACAATTAAAGACACAAGTGCAGGTCAAGCAGGAAAAATTACTGGTGGATATAATGACAATAATTGTGGAGGTGGATGTATCTATGTAGATAGTGGTATTTTGAGACTGGAATCTGGAATTCTCACAGGAAATAAATGTGAAGATGTGGATGCAAATGGTGTAGATCGAGGAGGAGCTGTTGGAGTTCGTAGCGGTACATTTATAATGACCGGAGGAAAAATTTCAGATAATGAAGCCAGTTATGGAGCAGGGGTTATTGTCTTTAGTTCTGGTACATTTATAATGACCGGAGGAGAAATTACAGATAATACTGGTGATGCAGGAGAGAATGGAGCAGGTATATATGTGTACGAGGGACCTTCGTTGACAATTGGAGGAAATGCAAAGATTTACGGCAATAGAACGGCTGATGGAAAGAATAGTAATTTAAGTGTTGGTAATGGCGAATCATCTAGTACAATAATAAATCTGAGTACAGATAGCCCATTAACATCAGAAGCAAAGATATATATAAGAGTTTCCACGTATTCAAATGGAAAACAAGTTACAACTTCTTGTAAAGATTTAAAGGATGTATTTGTCTCTGATAATGACAGTTATGAGATTACAACAAAAGATGGCGAAGAGGGTATCTTTTATACGAAAAAAAAATCTTCTGGCGGCAGTTCCACACCATCCACTTCAACCTCTTATAATCTAAAGGTAGGCGGAGTTGAAGTTACCAGTGCCAATACTTCCGGCAAAGGCTGGAGTTATGATAATCAGACAAGAACGCTGACCTTAGATGGATTTAATTATGAAGGTAATGGAAGCGGAATCGAAACCTCAGAAGACCTGAACATAATAATTAAAAATGAAAATAGAATAAAAAATATAAGCAGTTCTTACAGTGATAGTACAAATGGATGGAGTTGCGGAATATATGCTTTTGGAAATTTAACCATAACAGGAGATGGAACACTTGATGTAACAGGTGGAACAGCAAGTACCAGTCATGGTATTAGTGTGCAAGGAAAACTGGAAATTGATAGTCAGGGTACAATTATTGCAAAAGCACAGGCAACAGCTGGTACAAGTGGCATATATGCATATGATGGTATTGTTATTAAAAATGGTAATATTACAGCATATGCTGCAGAAGCAACTAACAGTAGCCGTGGTATTGAATGTGATGGCGATATAACGATTAGTGGAGGAACTGTGGTAGCTAAGGCAGAAAAAGGAGAGATTTTCAGCTACGGATTAGAAAGTGGTAAAAAAATAACGATATCTTCAAATGCAGTTGTCACAGCATCTGGAGTTACCGCTGCATTAAATAAAAAACCAGAAGGATACACTGGTGAGATTGGTACAACTTTCGTAAGTAACAATACCAATCCAAATCCAACACCAACACCAGAACCAACACCAACGCCAGAACCAACACCGACACCAAGTGAACCGTCAACAACGCAAGGTGAATCTACAACAACATCAACACCGGCTTCAACATCAACGGCAAGCACACAGGGCAGTCAGCAGGTTATACCAACCATCATTGAAGGTGCAGGCAGCAGCTATACGCAGGGAAGTGGAAATACAATTTATTTCCGTTCCAGCGATGCATTTGCAAACTTCCAGAAAGTTATGGTAGATAACGCAGAACTCAGTGCAGACTGCTATACGGCAACAGAAGGAAGTATCATTATCACTTTGAAACCGGAGTATTTAAGCACATTGGCAGCCGGATCACACAGTATTAGTATTGTTTCTGCAAATGGAGTTGCAACAGCAAACTTTGAAGTTCAGACAGCAGATACAACAGCAGTTTCACCGAAAACCGGAGATAACGGTCAGGCAGCTTTGTGGATCACACTTCTCATTCTTTCTTGTGGAGCATTGACAGCAGTTGGAATCAGAAAAAAAGTAAGATAAGCAAAAAATAAATATTTATAAAATCAAACATCCCCAGTATTAAGATGATTTCTATCACACAGAGGAAACATCCTGATACTGGGGATTATTTTTTGCAAAAAATTGAGGCTAAACTAACGATAATATGAGCTATAAGAAAAAACTATAACACCCACAAGGAATCTTCTATAACGCATGAAATAGAATATGATAGTAAATCTATTGACAAACTAGGATATAAAATATAAAATTCGATTTAATACTTTATCACGTTAACACAATTTACGCAAAATATATAAGGAAGGAGTTCTATGAAAAGAAAGATTGAGATTACATTTATTACGGTACTATTGATCGCGCTGATGATTGGTGGACAATTAGCTTCAGCAAAAATGAGCCGGGAGAGTGAAAAAACTTTAGTAACATATACGATCGGTTATTTACCTATTACACATGCGCTCCCATTATTTGAAGAAAAAGAATTATTGGAACTGGAGAACTCAGAAATACGGATTGAATTACAAAAATTTAATTCATGGCCAGATCTGACGGATGCATTACATGCAGGAAAAATTGACGGGGCATCGGAACTGATCGAACTTGCAATGAGTGCAAAGACAAAAGGTGTGGATCTCAGGGCAGTGGCATTAGGGCACAGGGATGGAAATGTAATTGTAGTCAGCAGTCAGATGGATAATGTGGAAGATTTAAAAGGAAAAAATTTTGCGATTCCTTCCACACAGTCATCTCATTACATTCTTTTACAGGAAGAACTCGAAAAGGTGGGATTAAATTTGAATGATATTCAGATCACCCAGCTTGCTCCGTCAGAGATGCCCTCGTCATTGGCGAGTGGGGCAATTGATGGATACTGTGTGGCAGAACCTTTTGGAGCACAGGCAGTAACACAGGGATATGGAAAAATTCTTACACAGTCAGAAAATTTATGGAGTGATTCCATTTGCTGCGGATTAATTTTCAGGGAGGATGTAATAGAAAAAAATCCAGAAGCATTTGAAAAGTTATTAGACGGATATATGAGAGCCGGCGAAAATTTAGATCAAAAAGAAGCCCTTAAAATTGCGGAACAGTATCTTGGTCAGGATAAGGAAACATTAGAAACTTCACTGGAATGGATTAAATATGATGATCTTGAAATTACAGAGAAAGCTTACAGCGAATTGTATACAAAGGTGATAGAAGATGGCATTATGGAAAACCCACCCACTTATGAAGAATTTGTTTATCAAAGAGAATAATGGAGGAAGCGTATGAAGAGTATAAAAAACGGAATAATCAGCTTCATTGTTATTATTGTCATCTGGCAGGTGGCGGTTCGTTTGATGAATGTGAATTCTGCATTATTTCCGGCACCGACAGATGTCTGGAAAGCGTTTATAGAATTAACAGAGCATGGGTTGAAAGGGAGCACGTCAAATCTGCCGCTTATTTCACATATCAGCATTAGTCTGATACGCTTTTTTATCGGCTATCTGATCGCTGTTATTTTAGGCATCAGTTTTGGGATGTTTCTTGGAAATTTCCCGGCGGTATTTTCTTATGTGAATCCACTCATACAGTTAATCCGACCGATTGCGCCTGTAGCATGGATGCCTTTTATCGTTTTGTGGTTTGGAATCGGCAATATTCCGGCAATTGTTATTATATTTATTGCCGGTTTTTTCCCGATATTGCTGTCTACGGTATCTGCGATCCAGAATTTGGACCCCATATATCAGAAAGTGTCGCAGAATTTCGGGATTGTAAAAGGAAATTATATGATAAAAATAGAATTACCAGCTATTATGTCACATATTTTTACCAGTTTAAGACTTGCACTTGGAACATCATGGATTTTTCTGGTTTCAGGTGAAATGGTAGGTGCCCAGTCAGGTTTAGGATTTCTGGTAATGGATTGTAAAAACTGTCTGAGACCAGACGCATTAATGGCTGTTATTTTGGTGATCGGATGCATTGGATTATTGCTTGATACATTGATCAGTCTGATAGGAGGAGAGATAGCATGCAGATAGAAGTAAAAAATTTATCCGTGACATTTGAACAGAACCAGACGGAGATGACAGCATTGGAAGATGTCTCGCTTTCCATTGAAAAAGGAGAATTCATCTGTTTGCTGGGACCTTCCGGATGCGGAAAATCTACCCTCTTGAATACTATGGCAGGGTTTTTAAAACCGTCAGAGGGAAAAGTGATCATTGACGAACAGGAAGTAAAAAGTCCTTCCATTTCCTACGTTACAATTTTTCAGAATTATGGATTACTGCCGTGGAGAACTGTTGAGAAAAATATAACTCTTGGATTGGAAATGAAGAAGATTCCCAAAGAGGAACAGAAAAAAATAGCCCGCAAATACATAGATATGGTTGGTTTAAATGGTGCGGAGAAAAAAAGACCGGCGCAGCTTTCCGGTGGCATGCAGCAGCGTGTAGCAATTGCCCGTGCACTGGCTGTAAATCCCGAAATTTTATTTATGGATGAACCGTTTGGAGCACTGGATGCAATTACAAGGATGAAACTTCAGGATGATATTTTACAGATCTGCCATTCAATGCAAAAGACAATTGTATTCGTTACGCATGACATCGAGGAAGCGATTTATCTCGCAGACAGGGTAGTGATCATGGACACGAATCCTGGAAAAATAAAAGCAGTCATAAAAATATCGCTTGGAAAGGAAAGGGACAGGACGAGTGAAGATTTCCTAAAAATCCGGGATAAAATATTCGAAATATTCCATATGAAGAAAGAAGTTATGATTGAGTATTATATATAGAAGGTAAAGAGGATGAATAAAATGGGAAAAGATAAAAATTTGCTTGAAGTAGAAAAGCACAATCACCGTGCTATTATCGGATTTGATAAAAATGGTGTTCCTAAAGTGCTTCTTCCAGTTGAAGGGGAGGCACATACACATGTAGATTCAGAGGGAAATACCTATACACATACACATGATGGTAATTTTACAGATGATTATATGAAGGCGGTAGCCGCATACAGAAAAACGTTTCCGTCCAAGCAGGATGTATTAGAGAATACACCAGATCCGGCAGTCAGAGAGATGATTCTTCGAATGGAGCAAATCGGAATAGATACGGCGTTTGACAGATTTGACAGGCAGCAGCCGCAATGTAGTTTTGGTCTTAGTGGCACATGCTGCCGTGTCTGTAATATGGGACCGTGTAAAATAACAGAAAAGGCGGGCAGGGGCGTCTGTGGAGCAGATGCAGATCTGATTGCTGCGAGAAATCTTTTGCGTGGAGCTGCCGCAGGAGCAGCACAGCATGGAATGCATGCAAGAGAAGTTATTCTGATGTTGAAATGGGCAGCAGAAGGCAAATTAGATTTACCGATTTTAGGTGAATATAAAGTGCGCCAGATGGCAGAAGCCTATGGAATTCCAACAAAAAACAGACAATTAAAAAAGATCACACTGGATCTGGCAAATGTACTTTTGGATGATCTGTCAAGAACAGAGCCGGATATTTACAAGACGATAAAAGCCTGTGCGCCTAAGGAGAGGCAGGAGACATGGGAGAAAATGGACATACTTCCTATCAGTGCTTATCATGAAGTATTTGAAGCCTATCACAAGAGCGGCTGTGCAACAGATGGTGATTGGGAAAGCGTTATGAAACAATTTTTGCGTTGTGGTCTTGTATTTACATTCAGCGGGGTTGTTTCTACGTCGATTGCAACAGATGCTTTGCTTGGTGTGGGGGATCGTGTTACTTCAAAAGTAAATATAGGTGCGTTGAAAAAGGGCTATGTAAATATTGCAGTACATGGGCATCTGCCAGTATTGGTTAAAGAGATTGTGAAGGCAGGGCAAAGTGAAAAATTCATAAAACTGGCAAAAGAAAAAGGTGCAAAAGGAATTTGTTTTTATGGAATTTGTTGTTCCGGACTGTCAGCAATGTATCGTTATGACGGTGTAATTCCTTTGTCGAATGCAGTCACGGCAGAACTGGTACTTGGAACAGGAGCACTTGATTTATGGGTTGCAGATGTACAGGAAGTTTATCCTTCCATTATGGATGTTGCCAGATGCTATAAAACAACTGTTGTGACAACGAGCGATTCAGCCAGACTTCCTGGTGCTGAGCATATTGGATTTGACCATCATCATTCGAATGTAAAGGATATTCATCTCATTGCAGAAAAAATTGTCAGCAGAGCGATTGAGAGTTACGAAGCACGACAAGGTATTCCGGTGTACATACCACCGTATGAAGTGGAGGCAGAAGTCGGATTTTCGGTAGAATATATTTATAAACATTATGGCAGTTTTAAGCCACTTGCGGAAGCAATCCGCGATGGGAAAATACTTGGCGTGGTAAATATGGTTGGCTGTAATAATCCCAAAATTATGTATGAAAAAGCGGTTTTGGATGTCTGCGATGTTTTATTAAAAAATAATGTTCTGATCATTACAAATGGATGTGCTTCATTTCCATTGATGAAAATGGGGTACTGCCAGACTTCAGATTTTGCATATGGAAAATGCGGAGAAGGTCTGCGTGAATTTTTACAGCCGGATATGCCGCCGGTATGGCATGTGGGAGAATGTATTGATAACGCCAGAAGTTCAGGGATTTTTGCCGGAATTGCAGGCGAATTCAATAAAAATCTTTATGAGATGCCATTTGCATTTTCTTCTCCGGAATGGTCAAATGAAAAAGGAATTGATGCTGCATTAGGTTTCCGTCTGATGGGAATCACATCTTATCATTGTGTTGAGGCACCAATTCATGGAGCTCCAAAAGTGATCAAGTTTTTGAAAGAGGACACAAAAGAAACATTACACTCATCTATGGTTGTAGATGTGGATCCGGTGTCTCTGGGTGAAAAGATTGTCAGGGATATGAAAAAGAAAAGAGAGGCATTGGGAATATGAATTATTTGATTATAAGAAAAACCTATAACACCCACAAGGAATCTTCTATAACCAGAACAATTGACAAACCATGACCACATAGTTATAATCTCAAATATAAATTAATTCCTACAAAACATATCAAATAGATAGGAAATAAAGAAGGGAGAAAATCATATGAAAACAAATACGATTGTAAAGAACAAAAAACAGATGTGCCGCTGTTGTATGTGCTGTATGGATGAATACGGTTTTATTTTCATATGATTTATGCACCTGAGTGTTTTGCAAAGAGAAGAAGCAGGCAGTTGTGATAAACATATGACAACGACCTGCTTCTTCTTTTTATAAAAAACTTTTTAGAATTAACGTGTAAAAGCATATAAAAAAGAGGGAATGATCAATAAAAAAGAAAGAATGAGGAAAAAGATTATGAAAGCAAACAATGTAAAGAGAGTATTAACAACGATTTTGGCAGCAACATTAGTTACAACATCCGTAACAGCATGCGGATCAGGAAGCAGCAATACATCAGCAGATGCAGCAGGAAACTCAAATGATAATGCAAATGCAGCATCAACAGAGGCAGACAACGGCACAGGGGAAGTAACAGTGATCAAAGCAGCAACAGGCGGAAGTCCAAAGCCATACATCACAGTAGATGAGAATGATCAGTTAACCGGATATGACATTGAAGTGTTAAAAGCAGCATTTGACCTGCTCCCAGAGTATGAACTTCAGATCGAGACAACCGACTTTGCATCTATTTTTACCGGACTGACCGCAGGAAACTATCAGATCGGTGTGAACAACTTCTCTTACAATGCTGAGAGAGCAGAGAACTATCTCTACAGTGTTCCATATGATGAGATCAGTTATGTATTTGTATACAAGAACGGAGCAACACCGATCACATCATTTGCTGATGCAGCAGGAAAGAAATTTGAAAATGGCGCAGGCGTCAGCGTAACCAATGCCGTAGAGCAGTGGAATGAGAAAAATCCGGATCAGACGATCGACATTACTTACTCAGATGCAGACACAGCCGTATGGCTTCAGCATGTGGAAGACGGTTCCGTGGATTTCAGCATCATTGACGGACCAATGTATACAGCTTACATCGATGAATATGGATTTGATCTTGGAAAAGCAGAAATTCCAGAAGAGGAAGCAAGCCTGATCTCCGATAACCTCTATGCATACTTCATCCTTCCAAAAGATCAGAACGAACTTCGTGATAAATTAGACGGAGCAATCTTAGAGTTAAAACAGAACGGAACATTAAAAGAACTCAGTGAAAAATTCTTTGGTGGAGTAGATCAGTCACCAGCAGAAGATGTTCTTCAGACACCATTAAATTAAGTAAAAAAAGGCTGTCATGAAAATGGCAGCCACAATCATATCAAAGCAGTTGAGAGGAAAAATCATGGAAGCAAAAGATTTATTTGACATCCAGCAGGTATTTACAAACATACCGGATATTTTAAGATATTTACCAGTCACAATGGAGTTAGCCATTGGATCAATGATCGTCAGTCTGATCTTAGGATTGGGCATTGCGCTGATAAAAATAAAAAAGATCCCGGTATTAACCCCGATCGCTACGTTATTCATCTCAGTGATCCGTGGAACTCCGGTACTTGTTCAGTTGTATGTCACCTATTATGGAATTCCGTTAATTTTAAAATACATCAATTACAAAAATGGAACCAACTATAATCTGAACGGAATCCCTTCCATATGGTATGCATTTGTCGCATTAGCTATCAACGAAG
>ERZ1034713.1185-NODE-1185-length-12371-cov-8.757632_pt1 | contig 12371 bp, 8 predicted proteins | sample MGYA00520692_ERZ1034713 | MGnify/ENA primary metagenome ERZ1034713 (study PRJEB33766, sample SAMN09781717) | gut metagenome | biome: gut microbiome | host: Homo sapiens | place: Madagascar | study: EMG produced TPA metagenomics assembly of the PRJNA485056 data... | reverse complement strand
TATAATCCTGTTTTTGACAGTTTCAAAAAATAAAATCGCTGCAATGCCAGAAAATATAGGCATTGTAGCGATTTTGACTGTTGTTTTAAACTATAGTATTTTATTCCCTTCTTTTACTTTTTTTCTGGATGGTTTTCATCTGGCTTTTGGTGATAAATTTGAAATCTGTATCAAAACCACAGATCTTATGTAAGGAATCTGTCAGTCTATCGCGTGTATAAAGTGGGATAAATCCCTGATCCTGTATATTTGCGAAATTCATGGACTTCAACTTATCCAGAATCATCTCGCAGGTAAAATCCTGTCCCAGATCTTTTTCAAGATACCGGTATATCACCAGGGAAAGAAAACAGATGAGAAAATGTGCTCTTATGCGTGCGTCAGCATGGACAAATACAGGTCTTGCTTCAAAATCCGTTTTCATGATGCGGAAACATTCTTCAATTTCCCAACGCCCTTCACTGACTTTTAGGATGTCTTTTACATCATCATCCAACAGATCAGTAGTAACTGCATACATTCCATCATAAAGTGCTTCATCTTCGATTTTGTCTGTGTCCAGATAATGGCGGATGTCTGCGGCTTCACCGTCTTCCGTTACGGCTGTCTTTCCTACGAAACGTGCCGGATCGTTTGGATTTCTCCGTTCTTTTTTTATGTTTCCTGACTGCAGCATTTTTTTGGCACGTTCAACCTGAAGATCACGTATTGTTTTTTGATATCTTGCAAATTTAGGCGAATAGGTTACGATCAGACGCTGGTGCAGCGTGTGGGGTGTATAAGGCTCATCCTTATAATACAATCCGTTATCGTCTTCCGGGATTTCTGAAAGTTCAACAGGCATATCATCTGATACGCGTTTGAAGCCGGTCTTGTCCAGAGCCCATTTTTTATCATCTTTATTCAGCTTTTTAATGGACTGGGTGACAATAAAAGCACGTTCACCGGCATGGTTTATCTTTTTGATGGCTTCGGAACCAAGTCCGGCATCACTGCAGTAAATAAATTTTGTGCAGCCAAAGTCCTGGAGGACTTTTCCTTCCAGCGGTTTCAGGGAAGTCTGTTCATTTGCGTTTCCGGGGAAAAGTGAAAAAGCAAGAGGTATCCCATCACCGTCCATAAACATCCCCATCTGGATGATCGGGTTAGGACGGTGTTCTTTGCCTTTGCCGTATTTTCTGTCCCCATCTTCCTGCTCAATCTCAAAGAAATAGTTTGTACAGTCATAATACAGGATAGCATCGTTTCGCTTTCCGAGAAGATGACTGTTTTTATAAACTTCCGACTGGATAAAATCACATTCATTTCCAAGAACGTCGAGTGCCCGGTAGATGTCATGCAGCTGGTAGGATGGTTTTTCCAGAAATTCAGAAGCTGTTTTATAGGAAGACCGTTTACTGGCAGGTTCTAAGATCCTGGCATAGATGAGATCAGATAGGATCGCGTTGATATCATACTTAAATTTATATTTATCGCGGAGTTTCCGGCAGATCTTATCAAGCTTGAGGCGGTAATAAAAAGTCTGTGGGAAAAGATAACCGCCACGGTAGAGAACCTGCTGGCCATAATCTAACTTATGATCAGAATGGAAGGTTATCTGGACAGCTTTTGTCTGCTGATCTTTTTTATATTTTTCGGTTTCAAGCTTAACTTCATTTTTTGCCCATGCAAGAACGTCGTCCCTGGTTGGCCCATGTTCGACAATGAGCTGGTTCAAAGTGCCGAGTTTACGGACAATGACAGAGGATGTTTTGCCATTGGCTTTGGTATAAGATTTTGCAATATAAAAGGATTCTGCATTTTTGGATTTTGTTATATGTAGATTCATAAGCACCCCTCCAATGCTTATTATAACACACAATAACATGAAATAACAGCCTATAAAACATAAAAATTGACATAAAAAAATGCAGGTTTTATAAGACCTGCAAGTACTTTTCTTGATATTCAACTGTCAAACTCCCGAGCAGAAATCGCAGAAAACCTCGTAAAACCATAAAAAACACTGGTATTTTGCAAAAGTGTGTGCTATAATCCTAGAATGACTGCGATAGTCGTAGTACGCCCATTTTTAGGCAGAGCCAGAAAAACCGCGGGTTTATGCGACTTTGGACGTGGCTCGATTAGCGCATTAAGCGTGAAATGTACATGGATATTTTATATATATAAGGAGGAAAATCATTATAATGAGTGTACAGGTTGAAAAATTAGAAAAAAACATGGCAAAACTTACTGTTGAAGTACCAGCAGAGGAAGTAGAAAAAGCTTTACAGGCTGCTTACATGAAAGAGAAGAACAAAATCAGCATCCCTGGTTTCCGTAAAGGTAAAGTTCCAAGAGCTATGATCGAGAAAATGTACGGTGTAGCTGTATTTTATGAAGAAGCAGCAAACATCTTAATTCAGGATAATTATGCAGCAGCTATGGAAGAGAGCAAAGAGGACATCGTTTCCAGACCAACAATCGACATTGTTCAGATCGAATCTGGAAAACCTTTCATCTTCACAGCAGAAGTAGCAGTAAGACCAGAAGTAACACTTGGAAAATACAAAGGTGTTCAGGTAACTAAGATTGACACAACTGTAACAGACGAAGAAGTAGAAGCAGCACTTGAGAAAGAGCAGCAGAAAAACTCCAGAACTGTAACTGTAACAGACAGACCAGTAGCAAACGGTGATACAGCAGTCATCGATTTCGAAGGATTTGTTGACGGTGTTGCATTTGAAGGAGGTAAAGGAGAGAATCATCCATTAGAGATCGGTTCCCACTCTTTCATCGATACATTCGAAGATCAGTTAGTAGGACACAATGCAGGGGATGAAGTAGAAGTTAACGTTACTTTCCCAGAGAAATATCAGGCAGCTGATTTAGCTGGAAAACCAGCCGTATTCAAAGTTAAGATCAACGAGATCAAAACAAAAGAACTTCCAGAATTAAATGATGAATTTGCTTCTGAAGTATCTGAGTTTGATACATTAGCTGAGTACAAAGAAGACTTAAGAAAACATCTTGAAGTTGAGAAAGAGAACGAAGCAAAACGTACAAAAGAAGATGAAGCAATCAAGAAGATCATCGACAAATCCACAATGGAGATTCCAGAAGCTATGATCGAGACACAGTGTGAGAACATGATCAACGAGTTCGCACAGAGAATCGCACAGAGCGGTCTTTCCATGGAGCAGTACATGCAGTTCTCCGGTATGACGATCGACGGATTAAAAGAGCAGGTTCGTCCGGAAGCTGAGACTCGTATCAAGAGCAGCCTTGTATTAGAGCAGATCGCAAAAGATGAGAATATCGAAGTTTCTGAAGATGAGATCAATGCAGAAATTGAGAAGATGGCAGCTCAGTACGGAATGGAAGCTGACAAGTTAAAAGAGTACTTAGGAGATGCTGAGAAAGAATCCATTAAGAGAGATTTATCTGTGACAAAAGCAGTTGACTTAATTATGGAGAACGTAAAAGAAAGAGCAAAAGCTAAGACAAAGAAAGAAAAAGAAGCTGAGGAAGCTACAGAAGAATAATTTCTGAACAATGTACAGCAAATACGACAGACTGGCTCTTATGAGCCGGTCTGTTTGAGATTTATGACAGATTGCATCTGATGAGAAAAAAGTTCAATATTTTTTGAAAATTCGAACAAGATATTAATTTTTCATAAAACATGTTTTTTTCCTATTCCAACGTCTCTGCATTTGTGGGATAATATTTATCAGTGCAGTGTATGACCGATATATTGCAATAGTGAAAAAAGTGTGGATTCAATCATAGTGCGATTCCAACCATATTTATGAAAAGGAAAGGGCAGGTAAGAGATATGAGTTTAGTACCTTACGTCATTGAACAGACAAGCAGAGGAGAGCGTAATTACGATATTTACTCCAGATTATTAAAAGATAGAATTATTTTCCTTGGAGAAGAAGTGAATGAGACAACAGCAAGCCTTGTTGTTGCACAGTTACTTTTCTTAGAGTCCGAGGATCCTGGAAAAGACATTCATTTATATATCAATTCCCCAGGTGGAATGGTAACAGCAGGTCTTGCTATTTATGATACGATGCAGTACATCAAATGTGATGTATCTACCATCTGTATCGGTATGGCAGCCAGCATGGGAGCATTTTTACTTGCAGGCGGAGCAAAGGGCAAGAGACTTGCACTTCCGAATGCAGAGATTATGATCCACCAGCCATCCGGCGGAGCAAAAGGTCAGGCAACCGAGATTCAGATCGCAGCAGAGAACATTTTAAAGACAAAGAAAAAATTAAATGAAATTTTAGCTGCAAACACAGGAAAACCATATGATGTGATCGCAGCGGACACAGAGAGAGATCATTACATGTCCGCTCAGGAAGCAATGGAATACGGACTGATCGATAATGTGATCACAAGCCGTTAATAAATATAGACATTGGAGAATAAGAAATGGCAGGAAGAAATGACGAGAGACTGCGCTGCTCATTTTGCGGTAAGACTCAGGATCAGGTTCGCAAATTGATTGCGGGACCAAACGGAGCCTATATCTGCGATGAGTGTGTCGATGTTTGCGCCGAGATTATAGACGAAGAGTTGGAGAATGATGAATTTGACGGAAATCAGGAAGAGCCTGCGGAGCAGATCAATCTGATCAAGCCGGAGGAGATGAAGGCATTTTTAGATGAGTACGTCATTGGTCAGGATAAGGCGAAGAAAGTTTTGTCCGTTGCAGTTTATAATCATTACAAGAGAATTATGGCAGGATCAGATTCTGATGTAGAATTGCAGAAGAGTAATATTCTTATGCTCGGACCAACCGGTTCCGGTAAAACACTTTTGGCACAGACTTTGGCGAGAGTGTTGAATGTTCCGTTTGCAATCGCAGATGCAACCACACTTACCGAGGCAGGTTATGTGGGTGAAGATGTCGAGAATATCCTTTTGAAACTGATCCAGGCTGCTGATTATGATATTGAGCGTGCACAGCACGGTATCATTTACATTGATGAGATTGACAAGATTACAAAAAAATCTGAGAACGTTTCCATCACAAGAGACGTTTCCGGCGAGGGTGTACAGCAGGCGTTACTTAAGATTTTAGAGGGAACGGTTGCTTCTGTTCCGCCACAGGGTGGAAGAAAACATCCGCAGCAGGAACTGATCCCGATTGATACTACCAATATTTTATTTATCTGTGGTGGTGCTTTTGATGGATTAGAGAAGATCATTGAGACACGTCTCGACCAGAAATCCATTGGATTTAATGCAGAAGTACACGCCAAAGATGAGTACAATGTAGGGGAAGTATTAAAACATGTACTTCCACAGGATTTTGTGAAATTCGGACTCATCCCTGAATTTATCGGTCGTGTGCCGGTAACCGTAACACTGGATATGTTAGATAAGGATGCGATGATCCGTATCTTATGCGAGCCGAAGAATGCACTTGTAAAACAGTACAAAAAGCTGTTTGAATTAGACGGTGTCAGTCTGGAATTTGACAAGGATGCACTCGAAGCAATCGTGGACAAAGCGCTTGAGAGAAAGACCGGGGCGCGTGGTCTTCGTGCAATCATGGAGGCTGTTACATTAGATCTGATGTATCATATTCCATCCGATGAGAGCATTACAAGATGTGAGATCACCAAAGAAGATGTAGAAAAGAATCTTGCAATTGAAGAGAAAGAAGAAAAAGCACTTGTTGAGAAGATAGAACAGGCTTCTTAAACAAAAGATAACAGCAGGAAAAGCTGTTACAGATAAAGGAATTATAGAAAATGGATACAATGATTATGAAAATGCCTGCAGTTGCCCTTCGCGGAATGGTAATTCTGCCGGGAATGGTAGCCCATTTTGACGTAAGCCGTGCAAAATCCATCAAGGCAGTGGAAGAAGCCATGATGGATGAGCAGAAGATTTTTCTTGTGGCACAGAAAGACGTGGAACAGGAAAATCCTGATATCGAGGACTTATTTAAGATCGGGATCATTGCTGAGGTAAAGCAGGTAATTAAGTTACAAAATAATATTGTACGCATTTTGGTAGAAGGGAAAGAGCGGGCAGAATTGTCCGCTTTTCTTGAAAATCCGGACTATCTGCTTGCGGAGATCATTCGATTTGATGAGGAAGTGGATGACGGACTGCCAGAAGAAGCGAAGGAAGCAATGCTTCGAAGCATTCAGGAGACATTTGGAAAATATGTGGTTGTCAATCCCAAAATGGGAAAAGAGCTGCAACGCCAGTTAAGTGAGATCACAGATCTGGAAAAACTGATGAATCAGCTTGCCAACAGCCTTCCGGTACATTTCGGGGAAAAACAGAAAATCTTAGATGCGGTTTCTATGACCGAACGTTATGAGGTTCTGATGGCACTCTTATTAAAAGAGATCGAGATCATAGCCATCAAGAATGATTTTCAGGCGAAAGTCAAGGCGCATGTGGATAAAAACCAGAAAGAATATCTGCTGAGAGAACAGATGAAAGTGATCCGTGAGGAGCTTGGCGAAGATAATACGGAATCAGACGCAGATCATTTTGCGGAGGCTCTGGGTAAGATCAGGGCAGACAAAGAAGTAAAAGAGAAGATCAAAAAAGAGATCGACCGTTTTAAAAATATCAGCTCCAGCTCCTCTGAGAGCGCTGTGGCGAGAGGGTATATTGAAACACTCTTAGAACTTCCATGGAATAAGACATCCAGAGATAACAAGAATCTGAAGAATGCCGAGCAGATTTTAAATGCGGATCATTACGGTCTGGAAAAAGTAAAAGAGCGTATGTTAGAATTTCTGGCTGTCCGCAATCTCACCAGCAAGGGCGAGAGCCCGATCATCTGTCTGGTCGGACCACCGGGAACCGGTAAAACGAGTATTGCCCGGTCCGTTGCAAAAGCGTTAGATAAAAAATATGTGCGGATCAGTCTCGGTGGTGTGCGGGATGAGGCAGAAATCCGCGGCCACAGAAGAACTTACGTCGGAGCAATGCCGGGACGTATCGTGAACGGACTGCGCAGCGCCGGCGTGAAAAATCCGCTCATGCTGTTAGATGAGATCGATAAGATGAGCAGCGATTACAAGGGGGATACGGCGTCTGCTTTATTGGAAGTGCTTGATGCGGAGCAGAATAAGAAGTTCCGGGATCATTATGTTGAGATATCGATCGATCTTTCAGAAGTGCTGTTTATTGCAACAGCAAACTCTGTGCAGGATATCCCAAGGCCGCTGTTAGACCGTATGGAACTGATCGAAGTGACCAGTTATACAGAGAATGAGAAGCTTCACATTGCCAAAGAGCATCTGCTCGCAAAGCAGATGGAGCGCAATGGGATCAGACCGGAGCAGCTCGCCATCACAGACAAAGCGATGGCAAAGATCATCAGTGGTTACACAAGGGAAGCCGGTGTGCGTAATCTTGAACGTAAGCTTGGTGAGATCTGCAGAAAAGCAGCAAGACCGCTTTACGAGGGAGAAAAAGAGAAGATTAAAGTTACAGAACAGAATCTTGAAAAGTTCCTCGGCAAAGAGAAATACAGTTTTGATAAGAAAAATGATACGGATGAAGTAGGAATCGTCCGTGGACTTGCATGGACAAGCGTTGGTGGAGATACTTTAGAGATTGAAGTCAACATCATGCCGGGAAAAGGTGAGTTCCAGTTGACGGGACAGTTGGGGGATGTGATGAAGGAGTCTGCACAGGCAGGGATCAGCTATATCCGCTCGGTCAGTGAAGAATATCACATTCCGAAAAAGTTTTTTCAGGAGAATGACATCCATATCCACATCCCGGAGGGAGCAGTGCCGAAGGATGGACCATCTGCCGGGATCACGATGGCGACAGCCATGCTGTCGGCGATCACAAAGACACCGGTTCGCGCTGATGTCGCAATGACAGGCGAGATCACGCTTCGCGGCCGTGTGCTTCCAATCGGTGGACTGAAGGAAAAAACACTGGCAGCCAAAAATGCAGGGATTAAGACCATCTGTGTACCGAAGAAGAATGAGAAGGATATTGATGAGATTTCACCGGAGATCAAAAAAGGTCTGGAAATCGTGCTCGTGGAGCAGATGAAAGACGTGCTGGATGTGGCGTTTGTAAAGAAGTGAATTAAGAAGAGGAAAAGACAATGGTAATTAGAAGTGTGAATTTGGAGACTGTCTGTGGTATCACAAGTAAAATACCGGACAATCCATTTAATGAAGTGGCATTTGCAGGAAAGTCAAATGTAGGAAAATCGTCCATGATCAATGCGCTGTTAAACCGCAAGTCGCTCGCAAGGACATCGGCGCAGCCGGGAAAGACTCAGACCATCAATTTTTACAATGTCAACGATGCCATGTATCTGGTCGATCTGCCCGGTTATGGATATGCAAAGACCTCTGCCAGCGAGAAGGAAAAATGGGGAAAAATGATCGAGAATTATCTTCATACCTCTAAAAAACTGCAGGCAGTCTTTTTGCTGATCGATATCCGTCATGATCCGTCTGCAAACGATAAAATGATGTATGACTGGATGGTTTATCAGGGATTTACACCGATTATCATTGCCACAAAGCTTGATAAGATCAAACGAAGCCAGATCCAGAAGAATGTAAAAGCAATCCGCGAAGGGCTGAAAGTAAAGCCGGGTACGGTGATCATTCCATTCTCTTCCGAGACAAAGCAGGGAAGGGATGAACTGTGGGAGGTTATTGATTCCTTTGTTCTGCCACAGGAGGAAACTGAGGAAGAAGATAAATAACAGTTCGCAGAATGCCTGCGGCCTGTAATGTAAAAATGACATTGCACTGCAAAATCGTTCATGGTAAAATAATAGTATAAGTGTCAGACAAGACAAAAAGCACCCGGAGATACTTTCTGGGTGTTCTGTGAATATAAAGGCGCATCGGAGGATGGTAGAGATGAAAAAGAAGAAAATTGTGATTGCTCTTGGACATGAAGCATTGGGAACAACACTTCCTGAACAGAAAGAGGCAACAAAACGAACAGCAAAGGCAGTGGCAGATTTTATCCGTGAAGATTATCAGGTTGTGATCACACACAGCAACGGACCACAGATTGGTATGATCCATACTGCTATGAATGAATTTTGTAAATTATATCCGGAATATACTGCAACACCAATGTCTGTATGTTCTGCAATGAGTCAGGGATATATCGGTTACGATTTACAGAATGCGATCCGTGCGGAATTATTGAACAAGGGAATCTATAAACCCGTTTCTACGATCCTTACACAGGTTGTGGTTGATCCATATGACGAGGCGTTTTACAAACCAAGCAAAGTCATTGGACGTGTGCTGACGGAAGAGGAAGCAGAGGCAGAGGAGAAAAAAGGAAATCACGTTGTCAAAATAGAAGGCGGGTACAGACGAATCGTTGCAGCGCCAAAGCCAATGGATATCGTGGAGATCGATGCAATCAAAGCATTGTCCGATGCTGATCAGATCGTAGTTGCCTGTGGAGGCGGCGGCATCCCAGTATTAATGCAGGACAACAACTTAAAGGGTGCCAGTGCTGTTATTGAAAAAGACCTTGCAGCAGGAAAATTGGCAGAACTTCTGGATGCAGACATGCTTGTTATTTTAACAAGTGTTGACAATGTATGTTTAAATTATGGACAATCGGATGAAAAACCATTATCAACCATGACTGTTGCAGAAGCAAAGAAATACATGGAGCAGGGACAGTTTGGTGAGGGCGATATGCTCCCTAAGATAGAGGCAGCCATCAACTTTATCGGTGACTCTGCGATCAGATCCGTTCTGATCACAAAATTGAACAAAGATGGTTCTAATATTCATGGCGGTATGGGAACCATGATCACAAAATAATGTTTTTAACATAATGTTTACAAAAAGAGCAGGTTTTTTTACAAAAGAAAGCTTGCTTTTTTTATGTTTATTTCGTATAATCTCTCCGTAGATGGAGTCGCCGTACCAAAGAAGAAACTTAAAATTTATTATACATTTTTCACAAGAATACGAATAAAAACGGAGAGAAGAGACTGTATTATTGTGAAAAGTGTATAAGTTTTAAGTTTTGCAGAACCTGGTTCGCCGGCTCCGTGCTGATTTAGGGAGATTGTTAAAACTATAACAGAAATCAGGAGAGGCATACGCATTTCGAATGAATAAAAATCAGCAGGAACACTTGAAAAATGAAACCATAAAAAGAAAGGAAGAATTTATGACAAGAAGAACAAAAATTATCTGTACGTTAGGACCATCCACCGACAATGAAGCGGTGATGAGAGCATTGATCGAAGAGGGAATGAACGTTGCACGTTTCAATTTCTCGCATGGACCGCATGATGAGCAGATGGGAAGATTAAAAATGCTCCGCAAACTGCGCAAAGAATTGGGAAAATATGTTGCAGCTTTACTTGATACAAAGGGACCGGAAATCCGTCTCGTAGAACTTGAAAAAGGAAAAACGGAGTTAAAGACAGGCCAGACTTTTACACTGACAACCGATGATATTCTTGGAACAGATGAGCGAGTATCTATTACTTACAAAAATCTTGCAGATGACGTAAAGCCGGGCGATCATATCCTGATCGATGATGGTCTGGTAGGTTTGGAAGTTGTAGAGATCAAACCGGTTGCAAAACCAGTGAATACCAAGGTCAACGCAAGAGATATTGTCTGTAAAGTGTTAAATGACGGTGTGATTTCCAATAAAAAAGGCGTGAACGTTCCGAACGTTGACCTCACGATGCCATTTATCAGTGAAAAAGATTACGGAGATATCTGTTTTGCGGTAGAAAATGATTATGATTTTATCGCAGCTTCCTTTGTCCGTACCGCAGAGGATGTTATGGAAATCCGCAAAATCCTTGCAGAAAAAGGCGGCGAGGATATTAAGATCATTTCCAAGATCGAGAACATGCAGGGTGTCCGCAATATCGATGACATTATCCGTGTGTCCGACGGTATCATGGTGGCGCGTGGAGACATGGGGGTTGAAATCCCGTTAGAAGATGTTCCGGTTATGCAGAAAATGATCATCAAAAAAGTATGTGAGGCTGGAAAAATCGTTATCACAGCAACTCAGATGTTAGATTCCATGATGAAACATCCAAGACCAACAAGAGCAGAGTCCACAGACGTTGCAAATGCAATTTATGACGGAACGAGTGCGATCATGTTATCCGGAGAGACTGCTGCAGGAATGTATCCGATTGAAGCAGTAAAAACAATGGTCCGAATCGCGACCCGTACAGAGCATGATATCAACTATTTACAGAGGTTCAGACAGCGCAGAACCATGTGTAACCCGGATGTGACAAACGCAATCTCACATGCAACCTGTACGATGGCTGGTGATTTAAGTGCAGCGGCAATCGTGACAGTGACGAAGTCCGGACGTACTGCGAGAATGATTTCCAAATACCGTCCAGACTGTACAATCATCGGTGAGTGCCTGACAGAAAAGGTATGCCGCCAGTTAAATCTTGAGTGGGGTGTAGAACCGATTCTTATCACAGAGGAACAGGATGCAAGCCAGTTGTTTGAGAAGGCAGTTGATGTGGCAGAGATGGCAGGATTTGTTTCCAAAGGGGAATTAGTCGTCCTGACAGGTGGTGTTCCACTTGGGGTATCCGGTACAACGAACCTCATCAAAGTACAGGTCGCAGGACATATCCTTGTGACAGGAAAAGGGTTAAACGGAAAGAAAATTTCCGGAAATCTTTGTGTGTGCCACAGCAATGAAGATTTAAAAAGCTTCAAAGACGGTGATATCATCGTCGCAGCAGACACCACAAATGAAATGATGGCACAGATGCGTCAGGCTTCCGCACTGATCGTAGAAGCAGAGGGTGCAAACTGTCATGCAGCAATCGCAGGGTTGAGCCTTGATATCCCGGTTCTTATCGCAGCTAAAAATGCATTGGATGTCTTAAAGACCAGTGCCTACGTGGAAGTGGACTGCGAGAGCGGGGTTGTAAGTGCGAACTAAACCGGAGTTTAGGTTTTGAACTGCCGCTTGTAGGTGGTGGCACGGATTTCGCAGATTGTGTTAATTGCATGCCAACAAAGTGTATAGAAATATAAAAAATAGAACTGTTTGTTTTCAGGAGCGCTTCCGCTTGTTGTCGCTGGCAGCGGTACTAAGAAAGCATCCATCGTGATTTCAAAATCCAATTGACATTGTCTTTTGAAATCGCAATGGATGCTTTCTAAGGACCGACCGCTCCCAAAATCCTGAAAACAAATCAGTTCTATTTTTTATTGATCCAAGGCTGTGTGGCATGCAACATCCAGATTGTGAAAATCCGTCAATCCAGAATACGAGCGGCAGAACCCAAAGATGAAACTCCGGGAGCTGTGACCTTTAACATCGACGAATCATAAGGCATTGAACCTCTTGAATTTTGCCGTTATCTCATAGGCACTCAT
>ERZ1034713.1180-NODE-1180-length-12394-cov-3.686441_pt1 | contig 12394 bp, 21 predicted proteins | sample MGYA00520692_ERZ1034713 | MGnify/ENA primary metagenome ERZ1034713 (study PRJEB33766, sample SAMN09781717) | gut metagenome | biome: gut microbiome | host: Homo sapiens | place: Madagascar | study: EMG produced TPA metagenomics assembly of the PRJNA485056 data... | reverse complement strand
AACTTGGATGCTGAAAGAAAAGCATTAGAAAAGGCATACAAAGAGCCTTTAGAAGAGTTTAAGAAAAAAGTAAGTTCAGTCGTTAATGCACTAAATGAAACTGCAGATACAGTCGCTGAAAATGTAGATGTGTATGTAAAGAAACAAAAAGATGCGCTTAGAAAAGAGTATCAAACAGCAATTGACCAATTGAAAAAAGCATTGATTTCAAAAGGAATGCTTTCTCAAGAATATGCTGATCAATTTGTTTTTGATGAAAAATGGCTAAATACTTCAACTTCTAAAAAGAAATTCAAAGAACAGGTTGAAGCTCAATTTAATTCTTTGATGGAAAAAGAAAAGAACTACAAATTGAATCTAGAAATGGTTGAAAAAACAATCACCAATGCATGTCATATTGCAAATGTTGATGAAAAACTCATTTCAAGAGAAAAATATCAATCACTTTTGAAAACTGAAGGACTTCCTAAAGTAACTGAAATGATTACTGATGAAGTTGATAACATTAAAAAACAATCTCAGGCAGTAGCTAAACAAAAAGAAGTTGAGCTTCAACACCAAAAAGAAGAATTTGAGAAGAAACAAAAAGAAGTTGAGCTTCAACATCAAAAGGAATTGGAACAAGCAAGAAAACAAGCTATTAATTCAGCTGATGAAGCAACTCAACCAAAATACACACCAGTTAAACGTGGTGAAGAAATAATTGCAAATGTAAATGATAAATATGTCGTTACTGAAATCAAACAAACGCCTCCAAAATTTGAAGGTCAAAAATGGAAACGTACATTTGAATTTGAGGGTGATTTAGCAGCACTTCAAATGTTGAACAGATACATGGATGTAATTAAGAGCATCAATCCAACATTCAGTTTTGGAGAAGTGAAACTAACTGAAAAAGAATTAAGTGATCCTCAAACAGGATCAATCAATAAATATAGCGTAAAGGAGATTAATTAATATGGCATTACAAAGTATGGTACAACAAGCAAATCAAGCAAGGGAAAACAAAATTACAACAATTAAAACCGACACAGGAGAAATTAAATTAAGCTCGAATATCGTAAAAAGCTATTTGGTAGCTGGCGGAGGTAATGTGAGCGATCAAGAAGTTAAATTGTTCATTGCATTATGTTCAGCTCAAAAATTGAATCCATTCATCAAAGAAGCACATTTAATCAAATATGGTAGCTCACCAGCGACAATGGTTGTTTCTAAAGATGTCTATCAAAAGAGAGCGGATAAGCATCCTGAGTATCAAGGTAAAAAGGCAGGAATCATTGTTTTAGATGCGGAAGGTAAAATCGATTATCGTGTTGGAACTTTCTACATTCCATCAAGGGAAGAACTTGTCGGTGGGTGGTGTGAAGTCTATCGAAAAGATAGAGAGCCTGAAAGAGTTGAAGTTTCACTTGATGAATATGTTGGTAGAAAGAAAGACGGAACAGTAAATTCACAATGGAGTGGTAAACCAGCAACAATGATTAGAAAAGTAGCAGTTGTTCAATGTTTAAGAGAAGCTTTTACATCAGAATTCCAAGGAATGTATGTTCCTGAAGAAATGGGTGTTGAAGATACAACAAGCAATTTTATTGCAGAAGAAACTTCTCAAGTACATCAAGCAATCGAAGCAAACACAGCTCCAACAATGCAAGATGTTATCAGCGAAGAAAAACAAGCTGAACCAGTTCCAGTAGACAGTTTCGACCCAATGTCAATGTAGTAAAGGAGTCATTTAGATGGCAAAAGAGGTTAGTACAAGAGGCTATGTAAAATTGTATAGAAAAGCACAAGAGGATGAAATATTCAAAAATCCTTATGCATGGCAGTTATTTACGTACTGCCTCTTCAATGCCACTTTCGATAGTAGATATGGCGAGGTTGGTACGTTGATAACTACTAAGAAAGATATAGCTAATGATTTAGGACTATCGAGGTCAGCTCTTGATAAATTTATGAATTTCCTAAAAGAAAATAAGGCAATTGACTATAAAACGTATCGAGGTGGTATTGGTAAAACCGAGATAAAGATACTCAATTATAAGAAATATCAAGACAGTTCAATGTAGTCGAGGAATACTTTCAAAGTAGTTCTAAAATACATTGAATGTAGTCGAGGAATACTTTCAAAGTAGTCGAGAACTACATCCTATCTTTATTATATAAGAATGTAAAGAATGTATAAGAATGTAAAGAATGAGTGGTGAGAGTACACGCAATGATAACAATCCTTCGCATACGACTTTGCAGATTGCTATATATAGTAGTAACTCACACTCACAGAAAGGAATTTAGAAATTTTGGAAAAAAAGGAATTAAGAGAAATTTTGAAATTTTACAAAAGTATGTATGTAGGAGCAATGATTAACATCGAAGATAAAACTTTGTTTGCTACGTGGTATGAAATGCTAAAGGAATATTCATTTGAACAAGTAAAGAATGCGATTATTAAAAGAACATCCCAATCAAGTTATCCAGCCAATATTCCTGAAATTATTTCTAACATTGAAGTTCCTGATTATACGATTGAGAAAATACCTCCACATACAGTAATTGTATGTTATGAGGATGAATCTTTTGGGAATTTTCCTTTTCGATTCTTAAACAGCAAAGAAGCTAAAGAGTATTCTCAAAAGTTTCAGGAATGCAATTACGATAAAGAATCAATCAAGATCCTACATGAAGGGCATGTTAGAAAACGCAATTCTTCGGTTCTTACATACAGGGGAGAAGCGAAGGAAAGATTGGAAATGAAACTTCAAAATCAAAACAAAGGAAACAGAAGATATGATAAACAGAGTGGTTTTAGTTGGTAGGATGACACGTGATCCAGAACTTAGAAGAACTGGAAGCGGGGCTGCAGTGACAAGTTTTACTTTAGCAATGAACCGTCCAAAGAGAAATGATGAAGAACAACAAGCGGATTACATTTCATGTGTAGTTTGGAACAAAGTTGCTGAAAACGTTGCACAATATTGTTCAAAAGGTTCTTTAGTAGGGGTTGAAGGTAGACTTCGTTCAAGAAGCTATGACAATGCACAAGGTCAACGTGTTTATGTTACTGAAGTTGTTTGTGATTCAGTTCAGTTTCTAGAAACAAAACCTAGAGACAAATATGAAGAACAACAATATCATCAACAAGCACAGGCACCAGTAAACAGTTATCAACAACCTGTTCAAAACCAACAGCAAGATAATTTTATGAACGAACAACCATCTTACAACATCATGGAAGATGATATTCAGTTCTAACTAAAATAAAAAACTTAAAATTTTCATTTCTAGCGAGTGTTTATTAGAAAGATGATTAACTTTACCAATTATCTTAAAACATTCGTTAGAATGAAGATTTTGCTATAAAAACAAGAAATTAAACAAAAAGGAGAAACCAAAATGCTAATAAAAAAGAACGAAGAACCGTTTTTTCATAGATTTCTTTCAATTGCAAAGGAAATTATCAAGAAAAACAGTGCATATCCACCAGTGTTTTATGGTGATGATGAAAAGCTATATTTAGTATGCAACAACTATGCTGCAGTTTACGATTTTCAAAGCAATCTTCTCTTAGACGATGAATTAAGAGAATTTGGAAAAATCCCTTATGAACTGTCGGAATTACCAAACGGAGATATGATGCTTTCTAAAGCTGAACATTTCAACTGTCAGGAGTCCTATCTGATTGCAGTTAGAAATTTCTTCAAACATGCAGGGTATCTTTCAAGAAAAGTATTTTCCGTTGAAAAAGGTGATCCATACAAAATACCAAAAATCGTTGAAGTAACAAATCGTTGGATTTCGGAAGACGATAACAAGATTTTGGACAGGATAGGATCTCCTGATATCTACTTGCTGGATGAAGAACGTGATAGTGAATTTACTACGTTAGCTGGTGATTGGAATCAACACTACTTGGCAGCTTATGACCAAATCGAAGCTAATGGTGGCCAAACGACAATCGCTATGACAGTTTACTTCAATATCAAAGATGATCCTAAAAACAATGCGTATGATCAACAGGAAATGGAGTTTGTTCAACAACCTGCAGAATATGATTCGTTTGAAAATATGGATGTTGAAGAACCTGAAGAAACTTATCAGGAAGAGCAGGAACTTGATTCATTGATGAATGAAACAATCATTGAAGAAACAAGAGGTGTTGAGGATGAATTCGACCCAATGCGAGCTTAATCTTGGAATGCAAGCGAACTACAAGAAGTTTTGGTTTACTGTACCAGGAGCAATTGTTGGAAAAGGTAGACCAAGATTTACAACACAAGGAAGATTTGTAAGAGCTTATACACCTAAGAAGACAAGAGAATATGAACAAAAAATAGCAATGTACTACCGAAAAGCTACAAGTTACAAAAGTAACAAGGCTCTAAGAGTAAAGATTTTTGCTTATAGAGAAGTTCCAAAATCAACCACTAAAAAATTAAGACAATGGCTTTTAGATAAAACGTTTCTTTGCACAGTAAAGCCCGATATCGACAACATCATCAAGGTAGTTTTAGATGCGTTAAATGATGTTGCTTACTTTGATGACATTCAAGTATGTCAATTGGTTATCATGAGAGAATATGCTGAAAATGAATGTTTAAAAGTGTGTATTGAAGAAATTGGAGAAAGAAAACCAAGTTAAATAATCAAATAAAAATCAAAATAACAGGAGGATTTAAAATTATGGATTTATGGTCATTAGTAGATGAAGAAGAAAAAGAACCTGAAAAGGTCAAAAAAGTAAAAAAAGAAGTTGAACAAGTTGCTGATCAACAACCTGCTCCAGTTGTAAAAACTGAAAAACAAGCGACTGAAGAACCAAAACAAGCAACAGTTCAAGCGACTGAAGTTGTAGAAGAACCTAAAAAAGAGGAAAAACCTGCAGGTAAAAAATCAACTAAGAAAAAAACTGATGCAGCAGTTAAACATAAATATCCATTTGGAGTCTATTCGGAAGGAAGATTGATTGATGTTTCTTCTTATGGATTTGTGGATGGCCAAGAATATACGGAAAAGGAAATCACAGATATCATGTTACAACACCGTCATTATGAGTTTGCAGGAACAATGGAATACAGTTATATCGAAGATGACAACGTTCTTGTTGTAACTGGAAAACAACATAGAAAGGGCTAGGTGGTTAACATGGCCAATAATTATACAAGATATAAATTCTATGTGATTGGAGTTGGTGGGACTGGTTCTCTTCTAGCAAGAGACCTCCCAAAACTTCTTTTAGGAACGTTTCATAAAATGATGCTCATAGATGGTGACACAGTCGAATCTAAAAATATCGAACGTCAAGGCTATCAATCACAAGATGTAGGAGATAACAAAGCATTAGCATTATCGAGAAAAATCAATTCTCTTTATCCAATCGAATGCGAGTTCGATGATAAATATTGCACTTATGAAAGTTTATTTGCACTTATCCAAGATGATAAGGGATATGTTCCTGTAATCATTGGATGTGTCGATAATGATGCTACAAGAATAATTTTAGAGAAGGTATTTAAAAAGCTTGATGATGTCATTTATATAGACTCGGCCAATAGTGAATATGAAGGAAATATTTATATTGCAACAAAAAAAGATGGTATTCAACAAAGTAATTTGAGAAGTCAATGTTACAAGTTTGATTTAGATAAGCATCCACTTGATATTTCTTGTCAAGAACAGGCTGCAAAAGGAAATGTTCAGTTTCTTGTAACCAATGCAAAAATGGCTGTATCATTTTAGAACATTGCAACGCTTTAATCATGTATCAGTTGAAAGAAGGTGTTCAAGTTGTCAACAGATTTGAGACAGTTTTTTACGACTAATCATGTTCCTGATAAATTGGAACCTAACAGTTATGAAAAGTTTTTCATTAATGCTTTAAGCTACACATCACCAAAAGCTATTGATGATTTAACAATTGCTTTTGAAAATGATGAAACTGATTCAATGATTGAAGATTTTGGGAATGTGGGGCTTTTAAGATATCACTTATTTCCTGATATCGTTTATTTGGACTTAGAACAAGTCATCTTGAGTGCTTTTTTTGATAAAAAAGATATTGAAATGAAGGGCTTTGAAACTCAAATGGAAGGTTTATATGATGAACAAAAAGAAGTTTTTATTGAAGTTGAAGGTATCATACCTCAATTAAAAAATCATTTTGAACCGATATATGATGAAGCAAAAGATGAATGCAACGAATATGATTATGATTCAAATAAAAGTAAAAATAGGGTTGATTACTACAACCTGGGCGTTATTAATTTTCTCTACACTTTCATTGGCTTCAAAAACAAATCAAAAGCAAGAAGATTTAGAAAGCTTTATAAAAAGAATTATCAAATTAGAGCTATGTTAAATGGCTTTGGCTTTCAATTTATAGGTGGTCAATTTGTTAGATATGACATTGTGAATGTCGAATGTGAAAGCTTTGATGATTATCTTGATATTAATTATGGAGTTTCAAATGAGGCTTTAGAAATTATGGCCAACATTTCAAAAAAAGAAAGATACAATACGGAATTATTACAATTAGAAATCGAAAGACAGTTAGATGAATATGCTTGTGTGACGCTTTCAAATCATATAATAAATCTTTTATCTGATGCACTTTTGACAGAAAATGAGGTGATCATGTAATGCAAGAAGTAATCATTAGATTAACTAATAAGAAAGAAGATGCTGAACTCTGTTTTAAAAGAAATGAGAAAATAACATTCAAAAAACTATCAAAGGAAAAACTGCTTAGTATATTAAGCGAATTTTCTAGTAAAAAAACAAGAAATACAGAAAAGATTAAGATTTTTCAAAAGAACGTTATTGGTGCTGGTGATGATTATGTTGTTATTAAACAGCCTGAGCATACACAATATGTAACGTTTAATCAAACGTCATATAAAATCAATTTTCCTAATGCTATTTATGTTGTTCAAGTTTACAACAAAAATGTTAGAAACATATATTGCTACTGCTATAAGAAATACAGGGATGGAGATACTGAACTTTATGAATACGCAATGCCAAATATGCTGACAAGAAATGAAATGTGTATGGGTAGTGCGGATAGAAGAATTATTGATGATGATATTGAAGGTGCTTTAAATAAGATTATTGCTACTCCTTACTCGCATGGAAATTTTGATGGAATAAAGGGATTTTCAACAACGGTTAGCTATTTTGAATATCTTGAATCGAACCCATTTCCATACAAGCTTTTAAGAAAGCTGAATAAGAAATTAAGAGATATCGAAGTGTAATGAATTAAGAAAATTACTTTTGGAATGGGGCGAAGATAACTATTTGCCCCTTCAAGAGAAAATCAAGTATCTGAAAAATGAAAATTATCGTTTGAGAATGCAAAATCAAAGAATTCATGAAAGGAATAAAAGACTTTCAATGATTGTAAAGAAGAGAAGAGAGGAAGCAAACTATGACAGGTAAAGAATGGTCAAAATTATGTAAGGAACATGGTGTTGTTATCATTGATGCAAACTACAAGAATATGACGCATGAAGATGCTATTAAGTTTTTTGATTTATTAGAAACTGCAATGGATCATGCTTTTGCTAGAAAGTACGATTTGGAAACTGGCCAATATGAAGATTATGCATTACCTGAAAGAGCTACGTATTACGAAGATGATATGAGCAAGAAAATTGTCTGTTGTGAATGTGGGAAAGAAATCACATATGGAGCTTCTTATACATCAAGGATCATACAAAATAAAACAGGTTTTGGATACGCAGTTTGCAAGGAATGTTATTTTAAAAATGATTTGAAAGATATCGTTAAGAAAGGTTAAGGAATTATGACAGCACAAGAAATGTTTGAAGAAATTGGATTACAAGAATTAAAGTTTAATTCCGAAGAAATGATGTATGATGATGAAGAAAATGACTTATTAAATACATATGTTTCGTTTAATAAATCACGATCTTTTAGAGATGATAGACAAAAACCAAGAAATGAAATTGAAATATTTTTCTTTCCTGATGAATGTATTGATTTTGATAAATTTATTACTGCAGTAAAAAAGAAAGCCGAGGAAATGGGGTGGTTAGATGACTAAAACAAGAGGACAACTAGTATCTATGTTCCAACATATGAAAACAATGCCTAATGATAATGCAATCAAACATATCAAATATGAAGATATTGACGCTACTTGTCAGTATCTTTTAGAAGATAAGCAAAAGATTGAAAAGCTAGAAAAAGCATTAGATGTCGCCTGTACAAAATTAGAGGGGCTATGTACGGTTATTGAAATCCTAACTAACAAAGCAATTGATCATGATAAAAAATATTGGAAAGAGAAACTGATGAATGATGAAAAACTTTAAAAAATGGGAAAAAGAAGTTAAGCAAATAGTAAAACAAAACAAGCCTATTGCGGTTGTAAATAATAAACCGTGTGTTTGCAATCCTCAATGTTCACAATGTCGATTTAATAAGAACAACGGTGACATGAGAGGTTGTGTAGTAAAAGCTTTTGAATGGCTTTATGAAGAATACAAAGAACCTATCAAGTTGACTCGATTAGAGTATGAAATGCTAAAATATTTAAAAAGAACTGGCTTTGAATATTTAACAAATGATTATGCTGATAGTTATGTTCGTGTCTTTAATAAGAAGCCAAAAAAAGGAATTGTTTGTTGGAACGCTGATCGCGCTGATTATGGAAATAGTTATCGTTTAGCAACATTTGATGAATGTTTCAAGTTCGTTAAGTGGGGAGACAAAGAACCCACTTTAATTCAAGATATTCTAGATAACTGTGAGGTGGTTGAAAATGTCGGTGAATAGAGAAGAATTTGAAAAGGCATTTGATGGTCTTGATAAGGGGATTAGAGGTTTAATCAAAACTGCAAGCTACGCTAATGAAATAATTGTTTTAGATGAATTGCAGGAGTTTGCTAATAGCGTTGGTAGTCAAGTTAAAAATATTCAAGATTACGTAAATCAATTAGAAAAAGAATTAAAAAAATATAAACAAAAACCACAAATTAAACAAACTGTAGTAAGAACTTATATAAGCACTATAAATGCAACTGGAGGTTTGGAAAAAAAGTTAAATCAAGGCTATCACGTTGTGATGGCAAATCACATTGGAAATAAAAATTCAATCGAATATATTCTAGAAAAAGAGGTAATTCAAGATGAATAAACCCAGTAGAGAAGAATATGAAAATCTAGAAGGTAATAAAGCATTCATGTACGTAGAAGCTCTAGAAGGATATTGTGAACAATTAGAAAAAGCTTATGAAGATGTAAAAAAAGGTTTAGATAATGCTTGCAACAAACTAGAAGGTTTAGATCTTTGCATTGATATTTTAACGGATAAAGAATCTAAAAAAGATAAAGAATATTGGAAAAAGAAGGTAATGAAAGATGACTAAATTTGAATTGGATCTATTAAAAGTAGTGTCTAGTAATGGTGATGGTGATGAATGCTTTGAAGGTATGAAAATGTTGACTAAAACAAGATGCATGAGTTTATTGGATGATATTGCTGGATATGCTCATAGAGCTAACATTGGTCCTAATGGTATTAATGAAATAAATGAAGATTACAATGAGTTAAAAAAGTTGATTGAGGAGCATTTTACTCCTCAACCTCTTAAGTTTGAAGAACTTCATGAAAATATGTGGGTATATGATGTAAAAAATAAATGTTGTATTTACATCGAAGAATTGACTGTTGATAATCAAATGATGATCATTAGATATCCAATGAGCAATAGAGAATCGAATTGTGAATGGTGTAATTTTGAAGAGAATAGATTCTATCCAATTGCTATTCCAAATGTAGGAGATAAAAATGAGAAGCACATATAGAAATCTACAGATTATAAAACATGCGCTACAGTATTACATTACTAGACCAAACGCAAGTGAAAAGGATCTAACAAGAGAAAAGAACTTACTGGAACGTATCGAAGATGAAGTTGAATATTATCAAAAAGCGTACCATATTCCAAAAAAAAGAGGTGGGAACAAATGATTAAATATTGTCCAGATTTAACCGGATTTAAAATACAAGATTCGTATTTAGTGAGTGGAGGAACCAATAAAACAATTATTTTAAATCCTTGTTTAAAAGACGAATGCGTCGCTTATAAGAATGGTAAATGCAACAAATATAATAACAATGTAGAAATAACAAAAGAGGAGCGATAGACAATGTACATTAACCTATTCTGGTGCGGAGTTGTAGCAACTATCCTTGTCGAATTGGCAGGGATAATTGCTTATGCAATTTATCAAGATCATAAAAATTAATAATTATTTAGGAGGATAAGGGATGAAGTTTACAGAAGAAGAAAAAGAAACAATCAAAGAAGTTAAGGATTATCTAAAAGAGCTGAGAAAAATCAATCTAGAAAAGTTTTCTTTGACTTTTGAAATAGAGGACATCCCAAGTCCTCAATCTATAAAATATAGTGATGAAATGCCAGGAGGCTTTTCAAAGCCTAAAGGAGAACAAATCACTTCTAATATGTTACGTAGAGAGCTATTAACAAAGCGTGTGGCGCTGTTTAATCAAGAACTGGATAGATTTATGCCATTGTTATATTTGCTCAATGCAGGACATAGAAACATCATTAGAACGTATGTATGTTCAAGAGGGTATTCTGAAATGATTAGAACGCTTGATGAATCTTATTGCATAAGTGTATCAACTTACAAAAGAGAGTTTCCGAAAGCTTGTTTAGAATTGGCCAAGTATATTAACTTCAACAACAAGCCATCTTTAGAAGAATTGAATAACCGATTTTTTAACAGTATCAAGGATGAATAATTATGTTCATTCTTTTTATTTTTATCACTAATGATAACTTTTTATTAAAAGTGGACCCAATTTGGACCTAGTTTGGACCTAGTTTGGACCCAAAATGAACCCAAAGTGAGCCCTAATTGGACCCAATTTGGACCCAATTTGGACCTAGTTTGGACCCTAATTTTCATGTTATTATGCTATTGTGGTTTTAAGAGAAAAGAAAAAGATCTTTTTAACCACACACAACATTTCGTTCTAAATGGTAAATCTTTGTTAAAAGCTCTATTCTATAGGGCTTTTTTCGTACATGAAAATAGAAGGAGAAAATCATATGATTACAACAAATGACATTAATTCTATATTAGGGATTAAAGAGGCATTTCAATTGCACGGTGCTTTGAAAAATACACTTTTTGATAAAAATAAAAGAGAAGAAACATTTAATAGGTTTTTAGAAATTGAAAATGATTTATCATATGATTGGTTCACTAATTATTTTCAAGAAGAACAGGCAAATAGAAAAGGAATGATGCAAGATTACACACCTGATTGTATTTGTAAATTATTATGCGATTTAAATAAAACAAATAAATTAGATCAGGAAACTGTTTTTGATTGTTGCTGTGGGATAGGAGGCTTAACGATTTCTATGTGGCAATCAAATAAAAAAAGAACATTCTATTTAGAGGAGCTTTCAGACAATTCAATGATGATGCTCCTTTTTAATTTATCAATTCGAGGAATGAATGCTTATGTTCGTCATGGTGATGTTCTTACAAATAAGTTCAAAGCATATTACAAAGTTCAAAACGATGGTAAATTTAGCAACATTGAAATTATCGACAGTATGAATGATTATTTTAAAGTTGATACAGTAATCAGCAATCCACCATATTCTTTAAAATTTGATGATGTAGAAAGCTTTAAGAGCGATAAAAGATTTATTGATTTTGGTGTTCCTCCGAAAGCTAAAGCGGACTATGCTTTTATTTTACATGCACTATCACATTTGAAAGAAGATGGATCAATGTATTTTATTCTACCTCGCGGTGTTTTATTTAGAGGTGGAAGAGAAGAGCAAATAAGAAAAAAACTAATAGAGAATAATCTTTTAGATGCGGTTATTGGGTTGCCTGAAAAGTTATTCCTTAATACAACAATTCCAGTTTGTATTTTAGTTTTAAAGAAAAATAGAAAAAAAGACGATGTTGTATTTATAGATGCATCAAAAGATTTTATTAATAAAGGTAAGCAAAATGAGTTATCAAAGGAGCATATTGATAAGATTATTTCTTCATATAATAGCGATGACGATTTTTTGAAATTTAGTCATATTACAAATTATGATGAGATAAAGAATAATGATTTTAATTTAAATATTCCAAGATATGTTGATACTTTTGAAGAGACTGAGCCAGTTGACTTAAAAGCAACGATTGAGGAAATAACAAGGTTAGAAGATGAGATACATGATGTAGACATAGAGCTTGCTAAAATGTTTGATGAGTTACAAGGACCTTTAGAATATCATGAAAGTAAATTAAAATTAATAGAGCATTTAAATAATCGCTACACACATGATATTTCTAATGCATTAAAAAGAATTTATGATTTCATCAATAA
>ERZ1034713.1179-NODE-1179-length-12398-cov-4.107915_pt1 | contig 12398 bp, 12 predicted proteins | sample MGYA00520692_ERZ1034713 | MGnify/ENA primary metagenome ERZ1034713 (study PRJEB33766, sample SAMN09781717) | gut metagenome | biome: gut microbiome | host: Homo sapiens | place: Madagascar | study: EMG produced TPA metagenomics assembly of the PRJNA485056 data... | reverse complement strand
CTATAAAGTTTAATAATAAAGGAAAATAATGAAAATTTTAATCACAGGCGGTGCTGGCTACATAGGCTCTCACACGCTAAGACAATTTTTAAATACCAAGCACGAAATTTGTGTGCTAGATAATCTTAGCAAGGGTTCTAAAATCGCTCTTGAAGATTTAAAGAGTATAAGAGAATTTGACTTTTTTGAGCAAGATTTAAACGATTTTAAGGGCGTTAAGGACTTATTTAAGAGAGAAAAATTTGATGCTGTGGTGCATTTTGCAGCAAGCATTGAGGTCTTTGAGAGTATGCAAGATCCTTTAAAATATTATATGAATAACACGGCTAATACTTCAAATTTAATCCAAACTTGCTTAGAAAATAATGTCAATAAATTTATCTTTTCTTCTACGGCTGCGACTTATGGAGAGCCTAAAAGTCCTGTGGTGAGTGAAACAAGTCCGCTTGAGCCTATCAATCCTTATGGTAGGTCAAAATTGATGAGCGAGGAAGTTTTGCGTGATGCAAGTAGGGCAAAACCTGAGTTTAAACACTGCATTTTGCGTTATTTTAATGTTGCTGGTGCTTGTATGGATTTTAAACTAGGGCAACGCTATCCTAAGGCGACTTTGCTAATTAAAGTGGCGGCGGAAGTGGCTGCTGGAAAAAGAGAGAAGCTTTACATTTTCGGCGATGATTATGAGACTAAGGATGGCACTTGCATTAGAGATTTTATTCATGTTGATGATATTTCAAGCGCGCATTTAGCAGCTCTTGAATACTTAGACAACAATGAAAGTAATGTTTTTAATGTGGGCTATGGACACGGTTTTTCAGTCAAAGAAGTCATCGAAGCAATGAAAGAAGTAAGTGGAGTGGATTTTAAGGTCGAGTTAGCACCTAGAAGGGCGGGAGATCCGTCTGTTTTAATCTCAAATGCAGAAAAAATTCGCAAACTCACTTCGTGGAAGCCCAAATATGATGATTTAAAATTGATTTGCAAGTCTTCGTATGAGTGGGAAAAGCAGTGTTAAATAAGCTTTTTTTCATACTTTCTAGGGAGGATAAACGCTTTTTATTCTCCTTATTAGCCTTTTCTATACTCATTTCTTTTATAGAAACTTTTGCCATATCTTTGATAATGCCTGTTATCTCTTTGGCGAGCAATTTTTCTTATTTTGAAAGTAATGAAATTTTGCTAAATATTAAGCAGAGTTTAAATTTAAAAGCCTTTGAAATTATCGTTTATCTAGGGCTTATAATGGTCGCTTTTTATCTTTTAAGAGCCGTGCTAAATGCTCTTTATTTTCATCTTTTAGCACGCTTTTCTAAGGGGCGTTATCACGCACTTTCTTTTAAAATTTTTGCTAAATGTTTACACCTTCCTTATGAAAAACTTACCAAAAAAAATCAATCTGCCATTTTAAAAGCGACCACAGGAGAGGTTTTTAATCTCACCACTATGCTTTCCTCATTTTTATTAATGATGAGCGAAATTTTTGTAGTGCTTTTGCTTTATGCTTTAATGCTTTTTATTGATTATAAAATTACAATTTTTTTAAGTCTTTTTATGTTTGTTAATGCCCTTATTTTAATCAAAATTTTAAGTCCTATCATTAAAAAAGCTGGCGTTAAAAGAGAAAAAGCGATGAAGAGTTTTTTTGAAACTTTAAATACAAATTTAAATAATTTTAAATTCATAAAGCTCAAAACAAAAGAAGAAAGTATAGCAAGGCTTTTTAAAGAGCAAAGTGAGGCTTTTTCTAAGGCAAATATCACAAATGAAAGCATTAACGCCCTACCTAGAATTTATCTTGAGGCTGTGGGCTTTTGTGCGCTTGTTTTGATCGTGGTGTTTTTAGTTTTTAAATATGAAAGTGATATTTCAAATATTTTGACGACTATTTCCATTTTTGTTTTGGCGCTTTACCGCTTAATGCCAAGTGCAAATCGCATCATAAGCTCTTATCACGATTTAATTTATTATCGTTCCTCTTTAGATATACTTTTTGACATTTTGCAAGAAAAAGAAGAGCAAAATGGCGAAGAGAGCTTAAAATTCACTAAGGAATTACGCCTTGAAAAGCTTAGTTTTCATTATGAAAATAAACCTATGCTTTTTGAAAACATTTGCTTTACCCTTAAAAAAGGCGAGAAAATAGCCTTTGTAGGCGAAAGTGGGAGTGGAAAAAGCACTTTTGTGGATATTTTAAGCTCACTTTTAAAACCTGTGGAAGGGCAAATTTATGTCGATGATATCTTGCTTTGTGAGAAAAATATCAAAAGTTATCGCAAGAAAATAGGCTATATCCCTCAGCAAATTTATCTTTTTAATGATAGCATAGCTAAAAACATCAGCTTTGGCGATGAGCTTGATGAAAATTTACTTAAAGAGGTCTTAAGACAAGTAAATTTGGAGGATTTTATTAAAAGCTTAAAGGAGGGCGTTTATACTAAGGTAGGCGATGGCGGAAGTCATTTAAGTGGAGGGCAAAGACAGAGAATAGCCATAGCAAGAGCGCTTTACACTAAGCCTGAAATTCTTATCTTAGATGAAGCTACTTCGGCACTTGATAATGAAAGCGAGGCAAAGATTATGGACGAAATTTATAAAATTTCACGAGATAAAACTCTCATCATCATCGCCCACCGCCTTTCTACAATTAAAAATTGCGATAAAATTTATAGAATGCAAAATGGCGTAATAAGTTTGGAGTAGGGCGTATGAAAATCACCTTTATCATAGCCACTCTTAATTCTGGTGGAGCGGAGAGGGTTTTGGTAACCTTAGCTAATGCCCTTTGTAAAGAACACGAGGTAAAAATCATTAAATTCCACCCTGAAGATTCTTTTTATAAGCTTGAAAAAGAAGTGCTTGTTAAAACGCTACCACAATTTAGCTTTCATAATCTTTACCATAAAATCGCAAGTCGTGTTAAGAAAATTTTTGCCCTAAGAAGGGCTTTAAGAGAAAATGAAAGTGATGTTTTTATCTCCTTTTTAGACACGACAAATATAGCCTGTATAGTCGCTAAAATAGGGCTTAAAACGCCTTTGGTGATTTGTGAGCATAGTAATGAGGCTTATTTAAAGTCTAAATTTTGGAGAATTTTAAGAAGATTAAGTTATCCTTACGCACAAATTTTGAGTGTGCTTGGCTCAAGTGATAAGGCTTTTTATGAAAAATTTGTGAAAAAAGTCGTGATTTTAAATAATCCTTGCCATTTTTCTTTAAATGTTAAAACGCATTTTCAAAAAGAAAATTTGGTGCTTTTTGTGGGGCGTTTGGATCATAATAAAAATGCTTCAATGTTTATTAAGGCAGTCACACTTTTAAAAGAAAATCCGCTTTTAAATTATCGTTTTTGCATAGTAGGCGATGGGGAGTTAAGGGAAAATTTAGAAAATGAGGCTAGAAATTTAAGAGCTAGGGTAGAGTTTTTAGGCAAAGTGGAGGATATGGCGGAGCTTTATGAAAGGGCTAAGGTGCTTTGTCTTTGTTCTTTTGTTGAGGGCTTACCGACCGTTTTAATTGAGGCTTTATATTTTGATGTGTGTAGGATTTCAAGTGCGTATTATAATGGTGTTAAGGACTTAATAGCTGATGAAAAAGATGGGTTAATTGTCTCACAAAATGATGAAAAAGCCCTTGCTTTAGCACTTGAGAGAGTTTTAAGCGATGAGGAGTTGAGAAAAAATTTAGTGGAAAATGCAAGAAAAAGGCAAAAAGATTATGAGCTTTCTCATATCAAAAAACAATGGCTTGATTTAATTAGGGAGCTTGTATGAAACTTTCTATTATCATCGCCACTTATAATAGGGCAGAACTTTTAAAAAAGGCAGTTAGAAGCGTTTTAAGGCAGGATTTTAAAGAGTATGAAATCATCATTAGCGATGATAATTCAAATGACGGCACAAAAGAGCTTGTGAAGGATTTACAAAAAGAGGATAGTCGCATTAAATATGTGCTAAACACTCGCTACAAACAAGGTCCAAATGGGAATAAAAACAACGGGCTTGATTATGCAAGTGGTGAATTTGTAGGATTTTTAGACGATGATGATGAAATGCTTGGTGGCACACTTAGTCTTTTAATGCAAAAAGCAAATGAGGGTTATTCACATATTTTTGGTAATTGCTTGATAGAAAAAGATGGGATTTTGAGTGAGAAGTTTAGCGGCAAAGGCTTAAATGAAGATTGTGAGGTGAGTAAGAAAGAATTTTTAAGGCAAAAATTCCACGGCGAATTTTTAAGCATTTTTAAAAAATCTTTGCTTAAAAATCAGCGTTTTAATGAGGAATTTTATGGTAATGAGGCTACGCTTTGGGTGCATTTGTATGATGAAAAGAGCTTTTATATCCATAAGGCTTTACGCATTTATCGTATTAAGCGAGAAGATAGCGTAACCTTGGGTGCGCAAAAACATGCTTTTAGGGTATATCTTGGCTATTTAGAACTTGCAAAAATTTTAGAAAATGAACTTAAAAATGATGAGGATTATAGGGCGGTGTGTGCGAATTATTACAAAATGGCGGCGTATTATGCGAAATTTGCAAATGAGTATCGAAAAATGTATGCGTGTTTATTAAAAAGCTTAAGAATTAAGTTTAACACCCCCGCTTTGATTTTATTATTTTTAAGCATAGTGCCAAGTGGTGTGGTGGCGAATTTATCAAAATTAAGGGTGGCTTTATGCAAAAATTAGCGATTTTTATCTATTCTTTAGGTAGTGGTGGGGCTGAAAGGGTTGTGGCGACTTTAACTCCGCTTTTAAAATTACATTTTGATGTGCATATTATTTTAATGAATAAGAAAATTTCTTACGAGCTTGAAAATGTTCAAATTCATTTTTTAGAAAATTCAAATCCCAATGAAAACGCCTTGTTAAAATTTATCAAATTGCCCTTTTTAGCTTTAAAATATAAAAAGCTTTGTAAAAATTTAGGTATAGATACGGAATTTGTTTTTTTAAATCGTCCCAATTATATCGCTTTAATGGCGCGTTTATTTGGCTCTAAAACGCGTTTAATTATCAATGAATGCACCACACCTAGCGTAATGTATGCGAAAAATAACTTTAATTCTTTTGCAAATAAGTTTTTGATAAGATTTTTATATCCTAAGGCGGATTTGATTTTACCCAATTCTAAGGGAAATAGGGAGGATTTGATTAGCCATTTTAACATAGCTTTGGAAAAATGCGAATTGCTTTATAATGCTGTGGATTTAGAGGCTATTGAATTAAAAATGAAAGAAGAAATTTCACTTAAAGAACCTTTTATCTTAAGTGTGGGGAGACTTGATAAGGGGAAAAATCACGCTCTTTTAATCCGTGCCTTTTCTAAACTTAAGACAAATTTAAAACTTGTGATTTTGGGTGAGGGCGTTTTAAGGGAGGAGCTTGAAAGTCTTGTTTTGGAGCTTAGTTTAGAAGATAGGGTTTTGCTTTTAGGTTTTGATAATAATCCTTACAAATATATGGCAAAATGTGAATTTTTCGCTTTTGCTTCCGTATTTGAGGGTTTTTCTAATGTCTTAATCGAAAGTCTAGCTTGTGGCTGTGCTGTGGTTTGCACCGAGCATCAAAGTGGGGCTTTAGAGCTTTTTGGTCGTGATGAATTTGGACTTTTGGTCGAGGTGGGTAGTGAAAATTCTATGTTGCAAGGCTTAAAAACGATGCTAGAAAATGACACATTAAGAGCGGCTTATAAAAAAAAGGCTAAAATGAGAGCTTTAGAATTTGATAAGGTCAAAATCGCAAGAGTGGCTTTAAAATATTTAATGGGGACAAAATGAAAAATGAGGCTGTGAAAAATACGAATTTGAGGCTAGTATTTTTTATCTTACTAGCTTTTGGTTTTAGTGTTTTATGTCGCTTTTATTGGATTTATTGGGCGAGTGATTTTAACGAATATTTTTTTAATAATCAGCTTATGATAAGCTCAAATGACGGCTACACTTTTGCAGAGGGTGCTAGAGATAAGATAGCGGGCTTTCATCAAGAAAATGATTTAAGCTTTATTAATTCCTCTCTTTCTATTTTGACTTATGTGCTTTATAAAATCACGCCTTTTAGCTTTGAAAGCATTATTTTATATATGAGTGTGTTTTTTTCTTCACTTATAGTTGTGCCGCTTATTTTAATTGCAAATGAACTTAAACGCCCTTTAATGGGACTTTTTGCGGCATTTTTAGCAAGTATTGCAAAAAGCTATTATAACCGCACTATGGCAGGATATTATGATACAGATATGTTAGCCATTGTGCTTCCTATGTTTATTTTATATTTTTTCATCAGGCTTATTTTAAGAAAAGATGCTATTTCTTTACTTGCCTTGCCATTTTTTATGGGACTTTATCTTTGGTGGTATCCATCAAGCTATACTCTAAATGTCGCTTTTATCGCACTTTTTACCCTTTATGTTTTGATTTATCATAGAAAAGAAAGGTCTTTTTATATGGCAGCGCTTTTGTGTGCCATTACCCTTTCAAATATTGCTTGGTTTTATCAAAGTGCTATTATTGTTTTACTTTTTGCTCTTTTTATGCTTAAAAATTCGTTTTTTAATTTTAAATTTATCGCACTTTTAGCCTTAGGAGTTTTAGTTTTTTTGGCTTTAAGTGGGGGGATAGACCCCATACTTTATCAGCTTAAATTCTATCTTTTAAGAAGTGATGAAAGTGCAAGTTTAGCGCGTGGTTTTGCGTATTTTAATGTAAATTTAACAATACAAGAGGTTGAAAGTATCGATTTAAGCACTTTTATGCAAAGAATTAGCGGAAGTGAGCTTGTATTTTTACTTTCTCTTTTTGGCTTTTTATGGCTTTTAAAAAAGCATAAGGTGATGCTTTTAACTCTACCTATGCTTTTGCTCGGTTTTTTAGCACTTAGAGGTGGGCTTAGATTTACTATTTATGCTGTGCCTATTATGGCGCTTGGCTTTGGCTTTTTAAGCGTTCAAATTTTAAGCTTAATCCAAAAAATGCGTCCCTTAAAAGAGACTCGAAAATTAAGAATATTTTTTTATGGAATCTTTCCACTTTTTGTGCTTGTTTTGGGGGCTTATTTTTATTTTAGTCAAAGTGCTATTTATGAGAGTATGGGAGTGGAATTTCAAAAGAGCTTTGTGAGCTTTTTTGTAGAAGATACTTTGCTTTTTTCTTTGCTTATTTTAGCTTTTTTTACGCCTCTAATTTTCGAGCTTTTGTGGAGGAAAAAGAACATTCGCTTTGTGTGTAGCTTTTATATTGTGGGGGTTTTGCTTTTTTCTTTATGGGCGAATTTAAGTCATATTTATAATTATAGAGCGCACACGGTTTTTAGTTATAACGAAGCGGCAATTTTAGATAGTCTCAAAGATAGAGTTTCTAGGGAGGATTATGTGGTAGCGTGGTGGGATTATGGTTATCCTATTCGTTATTATAGTGATGTAAAGACCTTAGCCGATGGGGGTAAGCATTTGGGTAAGGATAATTTTTTCCCTTCTTTTGTTTTAAGTCAAAATCCACGCGCAGCGGCAAATATGGCAAGACTTAGCGTAGAATATACAGAAAAAGGCTTTAAAACGCCTTACAATGACCTTTTAGAAGCGATGATGAAAGATTATAATTTTAATAATGTGAATTTATTTTTAGCTGCACTTGCTAAAAGGGATTTTGAGATACAAACGCCTAAAACTAGGGATATTTACATTTATATGCCAGCTCGTATGGCGGCGATTTTTGGCACGGTGGCGAGTTTTTCTTATATGAGCTTAGAAACAGGGGAGCTTGAAAATCCTTTTGTTTATAGTGTGGCGTATTATTTGGGAAATGAGGACGGCAAACTCGTCTTAAGCAATAATATGCTCCTTCATAGTGATTTTAGAAGCTTTGAGCTAAATGGCAAGAATTATGCTATTAATTCTTTGGTTGAATTTACTTCGGTGCAGCAAAAATATTATAGTGTTGTGGAGATTGATAAAAATGCGAAATATTATCTCTTTCACATCAAAGACGCTAATATCCCTAATGTGCAATTTATTCTAATGGATAAGGCGATGTATGAGAGTGCTTTCGTGCAAATGTTTTTCTTTGGTAAGTATGATGAGAGTTTGTATGAATTAATCGTTGATAGTAAAGAAGTAAAGGTGTATAAATTAAAATTATGAGGATAGGATTTTTAAGCCACGCGGGTGCGAGTGTGTATCATTTTAGAGCGCCTATTATCAAGGCTTTAAAGGCTAGGGGTGATGAGGTATTTCTTTTAGTGCCAAATGATGAGTATGCAAGGAGACTTGAGGAGCTTGAATGTCCCATTATCTTTTATGATTTAAAACGCTCAAGTCTTAATCCTTTCGTGGTGATAAAAAATTTCTTACACCTTAAAAAAGTGCTTCAAGGCTTAAATTTAGACCTCTTGCAAACAAGTGCGCACAAAAGTAATACCTTTGGAATTTTCGCCGCACATTTTGCTAAAATCCCTTATAAATTCGCGCTTGTTGAGGGGCTTGGCTCTTTTTATATCGATGAGAGTTTTAAGAGTGCTTTGGTGCGTTTAAATATTAATTTTCTTTATAAACTAGCCTTTAAAATTGCGAGTAAATTTATTTTTGTTAATGAAAGCAATGCTAAATTTATGAGAGATTTAGGTTTAAAAGAGGAAAAAATTTGCGTGATTAAGTCTGTTGGCATTAATCTTAAAAAATTCTTTCCTCTACCTATTTCAAAAGAGCAAAAACACGCCTTTTTAAACACGCACAAAATGCCCGATAAACCCATAGTTTTGATGATAGCTAGAGCTTTGTGGCATAAGGGAGTGAGAGAATTTTATGAAGCGGCAGAGCTTTTAAAAGAAAGAGCGAATTTTATCTTTGTGGGAGGGCGTGATGATAATATCTCTTGTGCGAGTATGGAATTTCTTAAAAATAAAGCGGTGTTTTATCTGGGTGCTAGGAGTGATGTGGTTGATTTAATAAGGCTTTGCGATGTGTTTGTTTTGCCAAGTTATAAGGAGGGCTTTCCTGTTACTATTATGGAGGCTAAGGCTTGTGCTAAGGCTTGTGTGGTGAGTGATTGTGAGGGGTGTGTGGAGGCTGTTTCTAACGCTTATGATGGACTTTGGGCTAAAACAGGCGATGCGATAGATTTAAGCGAAAAAATTAGCCTACTTTTAGATGATGAAAAATTAAGAGCAAATTTAGCACAAAATGCCGCTAAAGAAGCCTTAAAATACGATGAAAATGAGATAGCTAGAAAGTATTTAAAACTTTATGATGAAAGCATAAAAAATGTATGAAAATGTGATAAAAAGGGCGTTTGATTTTGGTTTAGCCTTAGTGCTTTTGCTGTTTTTTTCTCCTCTTATTTTACTTACCGCTCTCATACTTAAAATGACGCAAAAAAGTGTGATTTTCACGCAACTTAGACCGGGAAAAGATGAAAAGCCTTTTGTGATTTATAAGTTTAAAACGATGAGTGATGAAAGAGATGAAAGGGGCGAGCTTTTGCCCGATGAATTACGCTTAAAGTCTTTTGGTAAGCTTGTAAGAAGTCTTAGTTTAGATGAGCTTTTGCAACTTTTTAATGTGCTAAAGGGAGATATGAGTTTTGTGGGACCTAGACCTTTATTAATGGAGTATTTAAGTCTTTATAATGCAAGGCAAAAATTAAGACATAGGGTAAGACCGGGCATTACAGGCTGGGCACAGGTTAATGGGCGTAATAATATCTCTTGGGAGAAAAAATTCGAACTTGATGTGTATTATGTGGAAAATATCTCCTTTTTTTTGGATTTAAAAATTCTTTTTTTAACGGCATTTAAGGTGCTAAAACGAAGCGGGGTTAATAAAGAAGGACAAGCCACAACGGAGAAATTTAATGGCAAAAACTAAGAAAATTTACATTTATGGAGCAGGCGGACACGGGCTTGTGTGTGCGGATGTCGCTTTTGATATGGGCTATGAAGAGGTGATATTTTTGGACGATTATAAGGGTTTGCAATTTAATAAGGAGCTTGAAAAATTTGACATTTTTATCAGTATAGGCACAAATGAAATTCGTGCAAAAATTAGTCAAAAAGTCGAACAATACGGCTTTAATATAGTGAATTTAATCCATAAAAGTGCCATTATTAGCCCTAGTGCTAAAATAGCACAAAGCGGGGTTTTGATTATGCCTAGGGTTGTGATTAATGCGAGAGCTTGTATAGAAAAAGGAGTGATTTTAAATACCGCTTGTGTAGTTGAGCACGAGTGCTTGGTGGGAGAGTTTGCTCACATTAGCGTTGGGTCACAGTGTGCTGGGGGTGTGAAAGTGGGAAGGCTTTGCTTTATGGGGATCAATTCTGCCATTTTACCAAATTTAAGTCTATGTGATGAAAGCATTTTGGGCGGAGGCGCACTCTTGGCTAAGGATGCGAGAGAAAAGGGCGTTTATGTAGGTGTTCCGGCGAGACTAAGGAAAGATTAATGCGAGGGTTTTTCTTTTTAATTTTGAGCTTTAATTTAGCTTTTTCGGCAGATTTTATCACCTCAAAAGAATATGCAAAAATGCTTTACGAAAATCCAAGAGGCATTAGCTGTAAAAAATGTCACGGAGCCGATGGAAGTGGGCAAATTTTGGGCTATTACACGCATAAAAACCAAAAAAAGGCTTATGAAATTCCAAATATTCAAAATTTAAGCTTTGAGCGTTTTAAAGAGGCTTTGACTAAGGAGCAAGATGTTAAATCCATAATGCCTAATTACTCATTAACTAATGATGAGATAATAACTTTATATAATTATATCAAACAAGTTAGTAAGGAGAAATGATGACAAATAAAGAGGCATTTAAAGAGGCTTTTAAAGTGATAGCTGGTGGGGTGAATTCGCCTGTGAGGGCTTTTGCTAGTGTGGGGGGTGAGCCTTGTTTTATCGCAGAAGGTGAGGGTGCTTATATCAAAGATATTGAGGGTAAGCGTTATATAGACTTCGTGCAAAGCTGGGGACCTCTGCTTTTTGGGCATTGTGATAAGGACATCGTTAAGGCTTGCAAAAAGGCTTTAAAAAAAGGCACAAGTTTTGGAGCACCGACTTTAAGTGAGAGTCATTTAGCTAAACTTGTCTTAGAAGACTTTAAGCATTTAGATAAAATTCGTTTTGTAAATAGCGGCACAGAAGCGACTATGAGTGCGATTCGCCTAGCGCGTGGTTTTACAAAAAGAGAGAAAATCCTTAAATTTGAGGGGTGTTATCACGGACATAGTGATTCTTTACTTGTGAGTGCTGGAAGCGGGGCGGCGACTTTTAATACTCCTAGCTCTTTGGGCGTTTTAAATGAAGTCGCTAAACAAACTTTAGTCGCAAGATATAATGATATAGAAAGCGTTAGGGAGCTTTTTGAAAAGTATAAAGGGGAAATTTCTTGTGTGATTATCGAGCCTATTGCTGGTAATATGGGGCTTGTTTTAGGGGAGCAGAAATTTTTAGAAGAACTTGCTAGGCTTTGTAGGCAAAATGGGGCATTACTCATTTTTGATGAGGTAATGAGTGGTTTTAGAGCTTCGTTTTTAGGCTCTTTTGGGGTCAATAAAATTAAAGCGGACATTGTAACCTTTGGTAAGGTTATAGGTGGGGGCTTACCTGCGGCGGCTTTTGCTTCAAGAGCCGAGATAATGGATATTTTAAGTCCTTTAGGAGGCGTGTATCAAGCAGGAACTTTAAGCGGTAATCCTCTAGCTATGGCAGCAGGCATTGCTAGCATTTCAAAGGCGAAAAAAGACAAGGAGCTTTATAAAAAACTCGCAAGACTTGCCAAAATTTTAACGCAAGGCTTAAGTGAGCTAGCTAAAGAAAAAGGAGTGCCTTTTAATGCGACTTTTGTGGGATCGATGTTTGGCTATTTTTTTACAGAAGATCCTGTTCGAAATTATCAAGACGCTTTAAAATCAAATTTGAAACTTTTTGCAAAATTTCATCAAAATATGCTAAAACAAGGAATTTATTTAGCTCCTTCTCAATTTGAAACGGGTTTCATCTGTGATAAAATGGACGAAAAGATGATGATAAAAACTCTAGAAGCCGCTAGAAAGAGCTTTAAAGTCCTATGAGTAAAAGAAAAATAATTATTCGTAAAGGTTTAGAGGCAGCTGATGGCTTAAGTCTTGGCATTTCTATGGTTGTAGCTGTTTTACTAGGTATAGGGCTTGGCTTTTTGCTTAAAAATATCACACCTTGGCTGTTTTGGGTGGGTGTTTTTATAGGCGTTGCGGCAGCGATTTTAAATGTCTATAAGGCTTATAAGGCACAAATGAAAAGTTATGAGGAATTTGAAAAACGCGATGCTTTGATACAAGAAAGCCTTAAAAAAGAGTGATAATGACTCAAAAAAAGGCTCTTTTTTGCATCCTTTGCATTGTTAATGTGCTTTTTTTGTGTGCTTTTTTTGCTTTTAAG
>ERZ1034713.1172-NODE-1172-length-12443-cov-36.933080_pt1 | contig 12443 bp, 9 predicted proteins | sample MGYA00520692_ERZ1034713 | MGnify/ENA primary metagenome ERZ1034713 (study PRJEB33766, sample SAMN09781717) | gut metagenome | biome: gut microbiome | host: Homo sapiens | place: Madagascar | study: EMG produced TPA metagenomics assembly of the PRJNA485056 data... | reverse complement strand
CAAAGCCCGGCCGCTATGCGGCGGTAAACGGCGCAGCGCCCAAGCGGGCGGCGGCACTGGCGGGCAGCTTTCCGGCGGTGGTGTTCGACCCCGGGCACCTGAGCCTTGTCAAGGGTGCACCGGAGGGGCGGCGCAAGTTTCTGGACGCTGCACTGTGCCAGCTGTACCCCGGGTATCTGGCAAGCTACCGCCGCTATGTGCGGGTGTTGCAGCAAAAAAATGCGCTGCTGCGCCACTCCGCAACCGGGCAGGAGCGCCCATACGCGGAAAAGCGCACCCTGCTGGAAGTGCTCAACACCGAACTTGCCGCGCAGGGCGAGGCCTTGCAGCAGCGGCGGCGGGAGTATCTGGAACTGCTGGCTCCCCGCGCCTGTGCCAACTACGCGGAGCTTTCCCACGGGGCGGAGCGGATGAGCATCCGCTATGCCGCCCAGTTTGCAACCGGCGGGCTTGCCGCACTGCTGCGCCAGCGGCAGGAGGAAGAACTGCGCGCCGGGCAGAGCCTGTGCGGCATCCACCGCGAGGACTTGGAGCTGCTGCTGGACGACCAGCCTGCCCGGGTGTATGCCAGTCAGGGACAGCAGCGCAGCGTGGTGCTGAGCCTGAAAATGGCCGAAGCCGCGGCGGCGGCGCAGATCACCGGGGAGCACCCGGTACTGCTGCTGGATGATGTGCTGAGCGAGCTGGACGAGGGGCGCAAGCAGTATCTGCTCACCTGCATGAAGGAAAAGCAGACCTTTGTGACCAGCTGCGATGACACGGACTTTTTAAAGACCGACGGCGAGGTGTACCGCATGGACGGCGGGGTGCTGAACCGGGTCTGACAACATGGAAAAATGTTGCAAAGGACACTGTATAAAAACTGTATTTTCATGGGTTTTATGCAAACGAAAGACACGGGAGAAAATACAATATGTATATTCATCTGGGGCGGGACTATGTCCTGAACGACCGTGATATCATCGGCATCTTTGATCTGGAGACCACCACCACCTCCCCCCGGGGGCGGGAGTTTCTGAACTACGCCCAGAAGAATGGGGCGGTGGTCAGCCTTTCGGACGAGCTGCCCCAGTGCTATGTGCTGGCAGACGGAGGGCTGGTGGATGCGGTGTATCTTTCGGAGCTGTCCAGCGCCGCCATGCGCCGCAGAGCGGAAAAGATGGTGGAGTGAAATTTGCGGAAAACGGGCGGAAGATCCACAGAAAAAAGAGGGATGGGAAAGCCCCGGAACTGCCCGGAAAGCCGCACCGTGCCAGCTGGAACGCCCTGTGCGGACAGCGCGTGAAAACACAACAAAACGGCGAGAAAAAAGTACACTATGGTGTACCGGTTCCCGCTTTGCTATAATTTGAAAAAACAAACGCAAAAATGAACAAAAGGGAGAAAGGATATGGCAGAAGAAATCATTACCAGTACAAATGCCGATACCGTAACCGACCACGAGTATAACGCCAGCGAAATTCAGGTGCTGAAGGGTCTGGAGGCGGTGCGCAAGCGCCCGGGCATGTATATCGGCTCCACCGGTGAGCGCGGTCTGCATCATCTGGTGTACGAGATCGTGGACAACGCCATTGACGAGGCGCTGGCCGGTTACTGCGACCACATCGAGGTCAAGATCCTGAAGGACAACATCATTCAGGTCACTGATAACGGCCGCGGCATCCCCGTGGACATTCAGGCCGATACCGGTCTGCCCGCTGTCACCGTGGTGTACACCATCCTGCACGCCGGCGGCAAGTTCGGCGGCGAGAACTCCGGCTACAAGGTGGCCGGTGGTCTGCACGGCGTGGGCGCCTCGGTGGTCAACGCCTGCTCTGAGTGGCTTACCGTCAACGTGCGCCGCGACGGCAAGGAGTACGAGCAGACCTTCCGGCGGGGCGACCCGGACGGTGAACTGAAGTGCATCGGCACGGTAGCCGAGGGCGTCACCGGTACCCGGGTCACCTTCAAGCCCGACCCGGAGATGTTCAAGGACACCACCGTCTACGACTTCGACACGCTGGAAAAGCGCCTGCGGGAGGAAAGCTTCCTGAACGCCGGTGTCAAGATCACCCTGACCGATGAGCGTCAGCTGTACACCCCCGTGCTGGAGGATGGGCAGGAGGGCGACCCCTGCTACCGCTCCGAGGTGATGTGCTACGAGGGCGGCATCAAGAGCTTTGTCACCTATCTGGGCGAAAAGCGCAAGCTGGAAGTGCTGCACCCCAACGTCATCTACCTCAAGGGGCAGACCGACCGCGGCGTGGCAGAGATCGCGCTGCAGTACAATTCCAGCTACAACGAGCTGCTTTTGAGTTTTGCCAACAACGTCAACACCCCGGACGGCGGCACCCATGAAGAGGGCTTCAAAGCCAGCCTGACCCGCGTGTTCAACGATTACGGCCGCAGCCACGGCCTGCTGAAGGACAAGGACGAGAACCTGTCCGGCGCAGACGTGCGCGAAGGCCTGATCTGCGTCATCTCGGTCAAGCTGCAGGAGGCCGAATTTGAGGGCCAGACCAAGGCAAAGCTGGGCAATACCGAGATCCGTACCCTCGTTTCCAACATGGTCTACTCCAAGCTGATGGAGTTCTTTGAGGAGAACCCCGGCGTGGCAAAGGCCATTTTTGAAAAGGCCACGCAGGCCGCCCGCGCCCGCGCCGCCGCCAAAAAGGCCCGTGAGCTGGTGCGCCGCAAGAGCGCGCTGGAAACCAGCCGGATGCCCGGCAAGCTGGCAGACTGCCGCGAAAAAGACCCCAGCCGCACTGAAATTTTCATCGTCGAGGGCGACTCTGCAGGCGGCTCTGCCAAGATGGGACGTGACTCTGCCATTCAGGCCATTCTGCCGCTGTGGGGCAAGATGCTGAACGTGGAAAAGGCCCGGGCCGATAAGATTTACGGCAACGACAAGCTGATGCCGGTGGTGCTGGCACTGGGCTGCGGCATCGGTGACGAGTTCGATATCTCCAAGCTGCGGTACGACAAGGTGTTCATCATGGCCGATGCGGACGTGGACGGCTCCCACATCTGCACCCTGATGCTGACCTTCTTCTTCCGCTATATGCGCCCGCTCATCGAGCAGGGCCATGTGTATGTGGCCCAGCCGCCCCTGTTCAAGGTGCAGAAGGGCAACACCATCAAGTATGCCTACAATGACGCCGAAATGGCTATCCTTTCCCAGGAAATGCCGGGTGCCAAGGTGAACCGCTACAAGGGCCTTGGTGAGATGAACCCGGACCAGCTGTGGGAGACCACCATGAACCCGGACAACCGGGTCATCGTGCAGATCACCATTGAGGATGCCGAAAAGGCCGATGAAGCCTTTACCATCCTGATGGGCGATCAGGTGGAGCCCCGCCGCCGCTTTATCGAGACCAACGCCCAGTACGCAAAGCTGGACGTGTAAGAAAACCCTCTCAGGCGCTGACGCGCCAGATTCCCCCTTTTGTCACCTGCGGTGACATCTTCCCCCGGAGCGGGGGAAGTCTTCCCTCAAGGGGGGAGCTTCAGGCAAAAAGATAAACTTTTCCTTCTCACGCAAAAAAGCTCCCCCTTTCGGGGGAGCTGACAATGCCGCAAGGCATTGACTGAGAGGGTCAAACCCTACGGAGGAACAAATGGAAGAAGATTATGTGATGATACCGGGCAGCGGAACCAAAAAGATCATCCGCGATGTCAAAAAGGAGATCGAGACGGCCTTCCTGGATTATTCCATGTCGGTCATCGTGTCCCGCGCCCTGCCCGATGTGCGGGACGGCTTGAAGCCCGTCCACCGCCGCATCCTGTACACCATGCATGAGCGCGGCAACGACCCCAGCCATGCATACCGCAAATCCGCCGATACCGTCGGTGCGGTGCTGGGCTCTTACCACCCCCACGGCGACGCATCGGTCTACGACGCCATGGTACGTCTGGCACAGGACTTCTCGCTGCGCTATCCGCTGGTGGATGGTCAGGGTAACTTTGGTTCTGTGGACGGCGACCCCCCGGCTGCTTACCGTTACACCGAGGCCCGCATGAGCCGCATGGCGGTGGAGATGCTGACCGATATCGAGAAGGACACCATCGACTGGGACCCCAACTTTGACGAGACCAAAAAGGAACCCAGCGTGCTGCCCTGCCGCTTCCCGAACCTGCTGGTCAACGGCAGTCAGGGCATCGCAGTCGGTATGGCCACCAACATCCCGCCCCACAACCTGAGCGAAGTCATTGACGGCTGTATCGCCTATATCGATGACCCGGATATCGACCTGCCCGGCCTGATGGAACACATCAAGGGCCCGGACTTCCCCACTGCCGGCATCATCATGGGACGCAGCGGCATCCGCGCCGCCTACGCCACCGGCCGCGGCAAGATCACCCTGCGCGGCCGCGCCACCATTGAGGAGACCAAGAACGGCCGCACCCAGATCATCATTACCGAGATCCCCTATATGGTCAACAAGGCGCGCCTGATCGAGCACATGGCAGACCTTGTCAAGGAAAAGCGCATCGAGGGCATTACCGGCCTGAACGATGAGACCAACCGCAAGGGTATGCGCATCGTGGTGGATGTCCGCAAGGACGCCAATGCACAGGTCATTCTGAACCAGCTGTACCAGTACACCCAGCTGCAGGATACCGTGGGCGTTATCATGCTGGCCATCGACCACAAGGTGCCCAAGGTGCTCACCCTGAAGCAGATGCTGCAGAAGTATGTGGAGTTTCAGGATGAGGTGGTGCGCCGCCGCACCCAGTACGACCTGAAAAAGGCCAAGGAGCGCGCCCACATTCTGGAAGGCCTGAAGAAGGCCACCGACATCGTGGACGAGCTGATCGCCACCATCCGCGCCTGCAAGGGCGGCATGGCAGAGGCCAAGGCTGCCATCATGGAGCAGTTCGGCTTTGATGACCCGCAGGCAGATGCTATCGTCAAGCTGCAGCTGGGCCGTCTGGCCGGTCTGGAGATCCTGAAGATCGAGGAAGAGCTGGCCGGTCTGCACGCCAAGATCGAGGACTGGGAAGCCATTCTGGCCGATGACGCCCGGGTGCTTGCCATCGTCAAGGACGAGCTGCTGGAAATGAAGAAGCGCTTCGGCGACGAGCGCCGCACCGAGATCCAGTCCGTGACCGGTGAGGTGGATATCGAGGATCTGATCGCCGAGGAGCAGTGCGTTTATACCCTGACCGAGGCCGGTTATATCAAGCGTCAGCTCAAGGCCACCTATCAGGCACAGCGCCGCGGCGGACGCGGCATCTCCGGCATGACCCGCAAGGAAGAGGACATCGTGCAGGAGATGTTCGTAGGCTCCACCCACGACTATGTGCTCTTTGTCACCGACCGGGGCCGCCTGTTCCGCATCAAGGGCTACACCATCGCCGAGGGCAGCCGCACCAGCAAGGGCATGAACATCGTCAACCTGCTGCAGCTGGCTGAGGGCGAAAAGGTCACCAACATGATCTGCCAGAGCAAGGACGCCGAGCAGTCGGGCGGCTATGTGACCATGGTCACCAAGCAGGGTCTGATCAAGCGCACCCCGCTGGAACAGTACGCCAACATCCGCAAGAGCGGCCTGATCGGCATTGCCCTGAACGAGGGCGATGCGCTGGCTTGGACTCGCCTGACCTCCGGCCACGATATGCTCATCGTTGCCACCCGCAACGGTCAGGCCATCCGCTTCAACGAGGAGAACGCCCGCCCGATGGGCCGTAACGGCCACGGCGTGCGCGCCATCCGTCTGGCAGAGGGTGACGAGGTCGTCGGCGTGTGCATCTGCCGCGAGGGCGGCACGGTGCTGACCGTGACCGAGAACGGCAAGGGCCGCCGTTCGGATATCGACACCTACCGCATCACCGCCCGCGGCGGCAAGGGCATCCGCAACTACGATGTCAGCCGCGACAAGGTTGCCGCCGTGAAGATCGTGGACGATGTGGATGATGTGCTGCTGAGCAGTCAGGAGGGCATCATCATCCGCCTGCACGTCAACGAGATCCCGCTGCAAAGCCGCTACGGCTCCGGCGTGCGGGTGATGCGTCTGGGCGAGAACGACAAGGTGATGGTGCTGGCACGCACCGACCACGACGACGAGGCACAGACCGAGAAGATCGATGCTTCCGAAGCCGATGCCGAGCCCACCGCCGAGCAGCTGGCCGAGATGGAGGCTGCCGATGCAGCCGCCGCCACCGAAGCCCCGGAGGCAGACCCCGAAGAGAAGGAATAATAGCACAGCGCACGCGAAAATACTTTTTCCGCTGAATCGCTGCAAAGCCCACGCAGGCCGTATGCTTGCCCGCGTGGGCTTTTTTGCAGCACAGGCACAGCGGACAAAACGGAAAGTGAGGAAGGCAGATGGCAGAGGAAAAATGCCCGGAGATCAGCGTGATCGTGCCGGTGTACAAGGTGGAAAAATACCTGAACGCGTGCATAAACTCGATCCTTGCGCAGACGTTTGCACAGTTTGAGCTGATCCTTGTGGACGATGGCTCCCCGGACGGCTGCCCTGCCCTGTGCGATGCTGCCGCTTTGCGGGACGACCGTGTGCGGGTGCTCCATCAGCAGAACAAGGGGCTGAGCGCGGCGCGCAATGCCGGGATGAAGATTGCCCGGGGAAACTGGGTCGCTTTTGTGGATTCAGACGACCGTGTGATGCCCGGCTATCTTGAAAGGATGTACGCCGCAGCCCAAAAGGCACAGCCGGATCTTGTGGTCTGTGATTACCTGTGCATTGACGAAAACGGCGCAGTAAAGGCACAGTCTGAAAAGCTGGTGCGTGCAGAGCAGCTGGGGCGGGAAGATCTGATCCGCAAGATGTGTCTTACGCCCTTTGCGGTGGCATGGACAAAGCTGTACCGCCGCGAAATTCTGGAAAAGATGCAGTTCCCGGAGGGCAAACTTTACGAGGATGCCATGTTTGCGGCAAAGCTGTACCCGACCCTCCGCAAGGCGGTCTGCATCCCGGAGGCACTGTACTGTTACCGGTGCAATGGTGCCAGCATTATGCACAGCAAGCGCACCGTGCGGAACCTGGAAGATCAGGTGGCGGCGAACTATGCCATGTTCACCTGTGCCCGGGAGCAGGGACTGACGGACGTGCTGTGCGTATATTACTGGCTGATCGTAAAGTATTTTGTGCAGAACTGGCGCGCCATCACCCCGGCAGAGCGCAAAAGCCCGCAGGCACAAAGGGCGCTGGAATGCCGCCGCACCGCATGGCAGCAGCTGAAGCAGAGCGGCGCAGTGACCCCGGCGCACGTCTTTCAGGCAGCGGTGCACCGTGTCGCGCCGGCGCTGTACCTCAGGATGAAGCACGGGGAAAAGAAATGATGTGCTCTGCGGGCATGGCGGGAAGCTTTGCGGGAACTCCCTCAGGCAAAACCTGACGGTTTTGCCAGCTCCCTCTGGGAGGGAGCCTCTGGCGCGCCCGCAAGCTTTACGCTTTAGCCGGAAACTGTACCACTATGCCAAAGGCCCCATCCCAGAGGGGGCTGTCGCCACAGGCGACTGGGGGAGTTCAGCCCGCTGCCATCCGGCGCAAACCATCCCCGTAGTGCCGCCGCGCTTTCGCAGAAAGCGGCGCTGCAAATGCAGTTCCCCTCTACGACCCCTCCTGTGAAAATGGGAACCCGGAACGCCCGCAGGCGTTCCGGGTTCCCGAAATATCAAATGATTTTCCGCTAAAAATGCCCAAAGCGCACGCGGCGGGCATTCTAAATCGTCTCGTCCGGTGGAAAGCACATTTTTGCGCGTCCCTGCCGTCAGGTTTGTCTGGACTTCCCTTTGAAACTGTGCTAAAATAAACGAAATCACAATACCCGTGGGGGAGTAGCAGGCGCTTTGCAGAGCGCAGCAAGTCAACATAATGGCCGCTTTCCGGTCTGGCTTGCTTTCATTTGCGAGACTCATGTGTTTTGGTGCGTGTTTGCTGCGCCCGTGCACATGGAGTGGATTTCCTAAAAAATCACCCGGTCCCGGACGTACAACGCGCCTGGGGCCGGGTTTTGTTTTGGTTTGGAATACGGTCAACAAACAGGAGGCAGACAGAATGGAATGGAGCTTTGTATTTTTTCTCAACAGCGTTTTGCTGGGCGTGGGGCTGGCGATGGATGCGTTTTCGGTGTCCATGGCAAACGGCCTGCACGACCCTAAAATGAACAAGGGCACCATGTGCAAAATTGCGGGCACCTTTGCCCTTTTTCAGGCCGCAATGCCCATGATCGGCTGGGTGTGCGTGCATACCATCGTGGAGCTGTTCTCGTCCTTTGAGACCCTGATCCCGTGGATCGCGCTGGCACTGCTGAGCTACATCGGCGGCAAGATGCTGCTGGACGGCATCCATGGCGAGGAAGCCGAGGAGGCGGCAGAGCTCAGTGCCGGGGCGCTGTTTATGCAGGGCGTGGCTACCAGCATCGATGCCCTCTCGGTGGGCTTTACCATCTCGGAATACGGCTGGCTGATGGCACTTACCGCTGCCATCATCATTGCGGTGGTCACCTTCTTTATCTGCATGGCGGGTCTGCGCATCGGTAAAAAATTCGGCACAAAGCTTTCCGGCAAGGCGAATATTCTGGGCGGCGTCATCCTCATCGGCATCGGGCTGGAAATTTTCATCACCGGGGTGTTCTGAGAAATAACGGGTTTGCATAGAGTTACTTTCCCAATCAGCGAAGCAAAAATACAGGAACGAAATGCCAAATTTTCAAGCTGGTTTTGAACAAAATAACAAAAAATGGAAAGGTACTTGACAAGCCCGTCTGCGGGAACTAAGCTAGGAGCATAAATAGAAACGTTCAGGGGTTTGTTTCTGCTTGGATTTTCAAACCAAAAACAGGAGGAACATCAAGATGAGATTGTCCAAGAAAATTGCAGCGGTTGCATTGGCAGCGGTCATGGCTGTTTCCATGCTGACGGCCTGCGGCGGTACCGGCGGCCCCAGTTCCAGCGGCTCCAGCAGTGCTGGTTCCAACAGCAGTTCCAACAGCAACTCCAACTCCAACAGCAATAGCAACTCCAATAGTAACAGTAATAGCAACAGCAACTCCAACAGTAACAGCAACTCTGACGGCAGCTCCAACAGCGGCACCGAAAACAAGGAAGAAAACGTTGCTTACCAGAACAGCCGGACGGCAAGATTTTTCAAGAAACTTGGAACAAATTATACCATGAGGTGGAAGGTGGATTTCACGGCAGAAGGTAAGAGTGAAACTGCCGATATTCTGATTTCAACCAACGGTAACCGTGCTTATGAGAAAATCATGGAACTGAGCAATGACGGCAATCTGGAAAACGCAATCATTTTGATAGATCAGGCAAAGCAGCAGGGGTGGCTTCTTGTTCCTGATGAGGAATTGAAAAAGGATGGTAAACTTGGCTATTGTAAAGCTGGGGACGTGAGTGCTATTCAGATAGAAAATAAGTTCGTAATAAAGCCGACAGATGGAATTGAATTTACACAGAAAACAGAAGGAAATTATTACATTGAGTCTCAGGCCTACGAACTGCCCACTGATGATGGAACTGTGAAAGTGACCATGGACTATTACTATGTAAGAAACAGTGACACACCGAAGTTTATGGTGGCAGAAAACAGTCTTGATGGCGAGGCGATTTTATCGATGCGTGTGGAATTCACCAGTATTGAGTATCAGGCGAATACGCAGTATCTGGACTTTGAATCTATTTTGAAACAGTATGTCGATATTTCTTCCATGTTCGGCTCGGTTTCCATGCCCAGCATTGCAAGCCTGACCATCGGCTAAGACACGTTTTTCTGAGCGAAATATCAAAAAGGAGAGCCTCCCGGCGCCGGGAGGCTCTCCTTTTTTGTTGTTCCCCGTGGAACAATTTGGCTTATTTCACATTTTCCGGCTCAAAAAAGTCGGCGTATTCCTCGGTCAGCTTGCTGCCAAGGCGGCGGATGCCGCCGTACAGATGCCGCTCCACCAGCGGCTCAAAGGCGGCAAGGTCGCACCGCTCAATGGCGTTCAGCAGGTTGCGGTGGTCGGCGATCACCTCGTCCAGCCCGCCGGTGGTCATGGTGTCCAGCATACGGAACCGGCTGTAATCGGCGTGGGCGTTCTGCAGGGTGCTCCACAGGTACATCTTGTCCATGGCGGCAAACCATGTTTCGTGCAGGCGGCAGTCGGCCTCGTACAGCTTGTTGAAGTCCGGGGTCTCGGCGCGGGCAAGGGCCTCGTAGGCGTCCACCCGCGCACGGATCTGCGCCCGCTGCGCCGGGGTGGCGTTGGGGGCAAAATCCCGCAGGATGCGCCCCTCCACGGCGGTGCGCTCGTAGATCAGCTCGTCCACGATGCGCCGGTTCAGCCGGGTGACGGTGGTGCCCTTGTAGGGCACGATGCGCACCAGACCGTTTTCCTGCAATTTTTGCAGCACCACCCGGATCAGGGAGCGCGGCGCATTAAACCGGGCGCACAGCGGGTTCTCGCTCAGCGAAGAGCCGGGACGGATGGTCAGATCAATGATCTCCCGCTCCAGCACGGCGTAAATTTCGGCATCAGTCTTGTATTGCTGTTCCATATCACTCACCTAGTTGAAATGATTATTCCTTTAACGGGCTCGCCCTCTCAGTCATCGCTACGGGAAGTACCCCCTCAGTCTTTGCTGCGCAAAGCCAGATTCCCCCTTTTGTCGCTGCGCGACATCTTCCCCCGGCCGGGGGAAGTCGGCCCTCAAGGGGACGCCTTTGGGCACTGCCGGAAGCTTTGCCGCCACCACTGAAGCCGTCCCCTTGGACAGACTCTCCCCGGCCGGGGAGAGATGTCGCGTTAGCGACAGAGTGGGGAACGGGTGGCATCGCCGCAGGCGATGACGGAAGGGGTTCTTATCTAAACTCCCCCTCGGGAGCGCCTGAGAGGGCGAAATGTGCAACAGCCTTATTCTAAAAACTCCTTCCACGGTGCGGCGGCAGGCAGGGGCAGAGAAAAGGCCATGGACTTGCCGGTGTCCGGGTGCACAAAGCGCAGGCCGCAGCTTTGCAGGGCAATGCTGCCCTTCTGGCGGCTGCCGTATTTGCCGTCGCCGTACAGCGGGTGCCTGCGGGAAGCAAACTGTACCCGGATCTGATGGGTACGCCCGGTGTGCAGGGTGATCTGGGCAAGGCTGCTCTCCCCTGCCGTGGCAAGGATGCGGTATTCCAGCACCGCCTCCCGCACCCCCTTGCGGGGACGGCTGACCGGGAACACCCTGCCCTTGCGGCTGTCCTTGAACAGGTAGTCCCGCAGCACCCCGGCGGCGGGCAGCTGCGCGTCCGGCGCACCGGCGATGACCGCGCGGTACTGTTTGACGAACTGCGGCGCGGCGGCTTTGCCCTCGGCGCGGCCATCCTGCACGGCGTAGGCCTCCTGACTTTGGGTCACCTGACGGCTCAGGGCGGCGGCTGCCGCCGGGGTGCGGGCATAGACCATCAGCCCGGACACACCGGTGTCCAACCGGTGCACCACCCCCACAAAGGCGTCAGGCGCGTTCCAGTGCGCACGCAGCGCGGCGGGCACGCCCTCCTCACTGGAAAGCCCGGCAGGCTTGTCCAGCACCACAAGGGCGGCATCCTCGTATAAGATCACAGCTTGCCCTCGGCCAGCAGAGCCTTCAGCTTCAGGATGCCCGCAATGGTCTTGCCGTCCTTGATCTCGTTGCTCAGCACCATCTGATAGGCCTTTTCCAGCGGCACCCGGTCGGGGGTCAGGAACTCGTCCGCGTCAAGGTGCATCTTGGTCTCGTGCAGGCCGGTGGCTACCCAGGTATAGATGACCTCGGTATCGTAGCCCACGGTGGGGTAGAACTCGCCCAGAGAGATGTAGTTATCCGCGGTCAGGCCGCACTCCTCTTCCAGCTCCCGCTTGGCGGCTGCAAAGGGGTCCTCACCCTTTTCCAGCTTGCCGGCGGGCAGCTCCCACAGCTGCTGCTGCATGGCATAGCGGAACTGCCGCACCATGCAGATGGTGCCGTCTGCAAAATAAGGCAGGATGCAGGCGCCGCCGTGGTGATGCACCACCTCGCGGGTAGCGGTCTTGCCGTTTTCCAGCAGCGCGGTGTCCTTGGTCAGGGTGATGACCCGCCCCTCGAACAGGGTCTCGCTGGAGAGAGTTTTTTCAAAGTGTACTGTATCGTTCATTTGCCTTACGCCCCTTTTCCGGCACTGCGCCGGTTTTATGCTCTCAGTTTACGGCAAAGTGCGGTTTGTTGTCAATAAAGATATGATAAATACAAGAGGAGAACGAACCCTCTCCGTCATCGCTCCGCGATGCCACCTCCCCCGAGAGGGGGAGGTTTTGCTCTACTTATCGGCAGATGACGAAAAGCTCCCCCTTTCGGGGGAGCTGGCACGGCGTAAGCCGTGACTGAGAGGGTTCGTCTCCTCTCTTGCGAAAAAAATCACAATTTCTGGAAGCGACGGTGGGCAAAAACCGAAAATCTGCATCACTGCTTGCTTTAGCGCACTAAAGAAAGTACAAAACCGCTAAAAAATTTC
>ERZ1034713.1163-NODE-1163-length-12521-cov-4.421707_pt1 | contig 12521 bp, 8 predicted proteins | sample MGYA00520692_ERZ1034713 | MGnify/ENA primary metagenome ERZ1034713 (study PRJEB33766, sample SAMN09781717) | gut metagenome | biome: gut microbiome | host: Homo sapiens | place: Madagascar | study: EMG produced TPA metagenomics assembly of the PRJNA485056 data... | reverse complement strand
TTCGAAATTCCAAATTGCATTACGAGACGATTATACTTCCTATAAGGCAAATTATTGTCAGGGGAGAGAGGGGCGAAAATAGGCGTTGTTTAAACGGGAGAAAGCACTTATAATAAAGGGCAGATGGTTTGATCTGGATGGATGATAAAAATATATTGTGAAAGAAATGGAGGATTTATGGAAGATAGATCAGCACAAAACAGAATGGATCCCTTTGCGGCGAATGCCTCTTCTATTACGAGTGGTATAATCACCACCTTTCTGGTGTTTGCAACGGTAATGGTGTCTCTGTTTTACGACAATTCGTATTTTAATATCCTGGAAACGAAGTATAAGTGTTTTTACCTAAGTGCTCTTATGATGCTGGGTGTTTTACTGGTATTGGGAGTGATTCTGTTTTTTATTGATATCAAGGAGTTTCAGGGGGAGCATGCCCAGAGCCTGTTTTCTAGCCTGAAGCCATCGGCGTGGAAAAAAACATTTGGCATTGCGGATGTGGCGGTTCTTGTATTCTGGGTCGTGGCGCTGATCTCTACGCTGCAGTCCGAGTATCTGTATGAATCGTTCTGGGGAAATGAGGGTCGGTACAGCGGCTTGTTTCTGATAACGCTGTATGTGGCAGTTTATTTTGTCGTCAGCCGTTTCTGGCATCCAAACCGCTGGACACTGCAGATTTTTCTGATTGCCGGGATGATTGTATGTTATATTGGCATTACAGACTATTTCCAGATGGATATTCTGCATTTCCGAGATCATATTAAACCGGAGCAGTCCACAATTTTCACATCCACAATTGGAAATATCAATACGTATACGGCATATGTGGCGCTTGTGATGGGAGCGGCAGCAGCAATGTTTACGACAACAGAGGGGCGTTTCCAGTTAATCTGGTATTATCTTTGCATGGTAGTCACGTTTTTCGCAATCATATTTGGATGCAGTGACAATGCGTACCTGGCGCTGAGCGCGCTGTTTGCGTTCCTTCCGCTGATTGCGTTCCGAAGCAGGAAGGGGACGGTCCGTTATCTGGTTGTGGTTGCAACGTTTGCGACCGTGATTCAGTGTATTGATTACATCAACCAGGCTTATGCAGATACGGTAATTGGTCTGGACAGTCTGTTCCAGGTACTGGTAAATCTTCCGGGGCTGATGGGAATCACGATTGCGTTGTGGGCAGTGGCGGTAATTGTTTTTGTTCTTTTTGGCCGGGGAGCGGAGCAGAAACAGAATCCAGTGCTGCGAAGAGTCTGGATCGGTATATTGATTGCAGGATTTCTTGGTGTTTGCGCTTTGCTTATCGATGCAAATGCTCTGGGACATGGCAGCAGATATGGAAGCCTTGGGAATTATCTGGTGTTTAATGATTCCTGGGGAACAAACCGTGGATTTATCTGGAAAAAATCTGTGGAATTATACCGGGATTTCCCATTCATGCATAAGCTGTTTGGGTATGGACCAGATACCTTTGGAATTATGACGACCCAGAAGCTTATGGGCGATATGGTCCAGCTGACCGGTCAGGTGTTCGATAACGCGCATAACGAGTATTTACAGTTTTTGCTGACGATCGGACCGGTTGGTACACTGGCTTATGTGGTATTTATTTTTGGAAATTGCAGGAAAATGGAACGCTTCTGGAAAAACTCCCAGGATGACGGTTCAAAAGCAGAAGCGTGGAAAGCTGTCTGCGCAGCAGGATGCCTGTTTGCGGTGCTCTGTTACAGTTTCCAGGCAGTTGTAAACTTAAATCTTCCCATTGCGACGCCGATCATGTGGCTTGCTTTGGGAACCGGAAGCGCAATCGTACATCGCGGAAAATGTTTATAAAAGCAGAAAAAGGGAGATATGGGAATGCTGCCATATCTCTTCTTTTTGTGCAAAAAATGGCGCAGTTAATAAAAAATTAAAGGATTGCCAGAGCTTTTCAATGGCCAAAAGTTGCGGAATAGGGGCTTAGGTGGTATACTATATTAGGTTTATTATGCCAAAAAAGAAAGAGATACGAGGATTTGGAGCAAGAAAATGAATTCATATGAAAGATACAAACGCCTGATAAAACTGGGGTTTGCATTCGCGCTGGTGGCCTTTTTGACTATTGTATATGGAGTAGTCTGGATCAGGTATTATAACCAGGTGATCAGTTATCCGTTTTTCCGCCGTGGAAACTGGATGATGATCTTTATCTACGGAATGCTGCTCATCTTTTTTATGCAGACATATGGAGGATTTAAGATTGCGGTGCTTCGGCGCGGAAATCTGATCTATTCCCAGATTTTGTCAGTAGTGTTTACAAACATCATCACCTATTTTCAGATCGCGGTGCAGGATAAAAAATTCACCACACCGTTACCGCTTATTTTTATCGTGGTAGTGGATGCGGTCATTATCACGGTATGGACCCTGGCTTTTCAGTACATTTATAATCGAATCTTTCCGCAGAAAAAAATGCTGTTCATCTCGGGTGACCGGTACGATTATCACCTGTTTGAAAAGGTAAATTCACGTGGAGACAAATACGAGATCTGTGAGACAGTTAATTACCGTGCCGGAATGGATGTGCTGATTCCGGAGATCAACAAGTTTGGAGCAGTGATCATTGGCGATATGCCATCGCATGAACGAAACCTGATCCTGAAATACTGTTTTTCTCACAGCATCCGTACATACAGTGTTCCGAAAATCTCAGATATCCTGCTGAGAAGCTCTGTAGAGCTGAATATGTTTGATTCTCCGCTTCTGCTTTCCAGAAATACGGGCCTGCAGATAGAACAGGAATTTGCAAAGCGCGTAGTAGACATTGTGAGTTCGATTGCAGGCCTTATCATTTCATCACCGCTGTTTCTGTTTATTGCGATCAGCATTAAGCTGACAGATGGCGGTCCGGTATTTTATAAGCAGACACGCCTTACCAAGGGCGGAAAACAGTTCGAGATCTATAAGTTCCGGACGATGATCCAGAATGCGGAGCAGCAGAGCGGCGCGAGACTTGCGGCGGAGAACGATGACCGTATTCTGCCGGTCGGACGCTTTTTAAGAAGACTTCGCCTGGATGAGCTGCCGCAGCTTTTCAATATTTTAAAAGGCGAGATGTCACTTGTAGGACCGAGACCGGAACGTCCTGAGCTGGCGGCGGAAATCGAGAAAGATATTCCGGAGTTCCCATATCGCCTGAAAGTAAAAGCAGGACTTACCGGATACGCGCAGGTATATGGAAAGTACAACACCACATTTTATGACAAATTAAAACTGGATCTGACGTATATCAGAAACTATTCCTTATTATTGGATCTGAAACTGATTATCATGACACCTAAGATCATGTTTATGAAAGAAAGTACAGAAGGTGTAAAGGAATGATGACATCACCGGAAATATGTATTTTCGTGGCATGCCATAAACCGTCCTATGTGCTGGAAAATCCACTTCTTTTTCCGGTACAGGTTGGAACGGCTCTGAGAGAGGAGCACTATCCGGGTATGCTGTACGACAATACTGGCGATAATATTTCCAGTAAGAACCCGGAATACTGCGAGCTGACAGCGCAGTACTGGGCGTGGAAGAATACAGAATGCGAATATTATGGCTTTTTTCACTATAGAAGATATCTGTCATTTGCGGAAATCTATCCGGTAGAACCAAATGGCAGGATGGCGGTTGGGAAAAATCCGCTGCCATACCGGGAACTGGATGCGGTCTGGGATGATCTTACGGCATACCGCCTGGAACCGGACTGGATGGAACAGACGATTCGAAATTATGACCTTTTGACAGTTCTCCGGGAAAAGATCAACACAACCGTGTACCGGCAGTACTGCCAGTATCATCCGGAAGAAGAATTGAAGCAGGTCTTAACGATATTAAAGACGCTGTATCCGGAATATTCCAGCGCTGCGGACCAGTATATGGCCTCAAATGAAATATACTATATGAATATGTATGTCATGAAGCGAAACCTGTTCGACTCCTATATGAACTGGCTGTTTACCATTCTTCAGGCATACGAACAGCAGGTCACAGAGGCAGGAAAACAGGTGCCGCCGAGGCAGATGGGCTTTCTGGCAGAGCGCCTGTTTGGTGTTTTCTATCTGTATCAGCGGGAGCATGGAGCAGTATGCGCGGAACTTCCTTATCTGAAGTTTTATAACACAGAACCGGGAACGGAGGAATCTGTATCGAATATCCGGACATTCCGGCTGAAGCCGACAAAATATGAGATCCGAATTGATATGCGGAAACTGAATCAGGCCTTTCCGGCAGGAAGCCGGAGACGTATGATTCTTCGCAGTCTTTTTTTACGATGATGATTTAAAGGAGCAGTTATGGATATATTTTTAAAGCGATTGGGCGGTTTTTATAAGTACCGCTTTTTAATGGAACAGCTTGTAGCGAAAGATGTAAAACTGAAATACCGCAGAAGCTTTCTGGGATACTTATGGAGCATTCTGAACCCACTTATGGTCATGGTAATTATGGTGATCGTATTTTCAAACATGTTCCGTTCTGATATTGTGAACTTCCCGGTATACCTGATCATTGGCCAGACCCTGTATAACTTTATGAGTGAGTCGACAACGCAGGCTATTTTTTCCATAACCGGAAATGCGGCACTGTTAAAGAAAACTTACGTTCCGAAGTATGTATTTACCGTGGCGAAAGTTACCAGTTCTTTTGTCAATACGCTGTTTGCACTGGGAGCGCTGGTAGTCGTATTTATTGTATGCCGTGTTACCGTAAACGTGTATTATATTCTCATCCCGTTTGTACTGCTGCAGGAGTATATCTTCTGCCTTGGACTTGGCATGCTGCTTGCGCAGGGATGTGTGTTCTTCCGTGATATTCAGCATATTTACAATGCCGTGCTGACTGCATGGATGTATTTAACACCATTATTTTATCCGATCACATTACTGCCGGATGCACTGCGCAAACTGGTCATGACACTGAATCCGATGTATTTTTACATTACGCAGTTCCGTCAGATCGTTTTGAACTGCCAGATGCCGGATCTGTATTTAATGGCAGCAGGAACCGGGGCAGCGTTGTTTATGCTGGTGCTCGGAACGTGGGCATTTTTGAAAACACAGGATAAATTTATCCTGTATATATAGGAGGTGCGCAGGATGCCATCAGAACAGGATTTCATGATAAAAGTAACGGATGCGGCAGTCCGCTTTAATATGGCTTCGGAAAAAGTAGACAACTTAAAAGAGTATTTTGTCAAGCTTGTGAAACGGGAGCTGATGTTTCAGGAGTTTATGGCGTTAAAAGATGTCAATTTCGAAGTAAAAAAAGGCGAAGCATGGGGACTGATCGGAACGAACGGTTCCGGAAAATCCACGTTGTTAAAACTCATCTGTGGAATATTAAAGCCGTACCGGGGAACGGTAGAGGTGCGGGGCAGCATTGCTCCGCTGATCGAGCTTGGTGCCGGCTTTGATGGAGAACTGACAGCAACCGAAAATATTTACTTAAATGGCGCAGTACTTGGATACAGCAAAGAATTTATGGATAGCCATTACGACGAGATCGTAGAGTTCGCGGAGCTGCGGGATTTTATGAACATGCCGATCAAGAACTATTCTTCCGGTATGGCGGCACGTCTTGGATTTGCGATTGCCACGATCGTACAGCCGGAAATCCTGATCGTTGACGAAGTGCTGGCGGTAGGAGACGCAGCGTTCCAGGAAAAGTGTCAGGAGCGCATGCAGCATATGTTAAAGAATGGAACAACACTGTTGTTTGTGTCACACACCATGCCTACGGTACGTCAGTTGTGCGACCACGCGATCTGGCTGGATAAAGGAAATGTGATCATGCAGGGCGAGGCAGCGGGTGTCTGCGATGCCTATATGCACAGTCTGTCTTTAGAGTAGAAAGGAACCGCCGAATGGGAAAATGTGATAAGAACGATCCGAACATTAAAATATATGTGGTGTGTCATAAGCCATCTTATGTTCCTGAGAACCCTTATCTGTATCCGATACAGGTAGGAGCCGCGTTATCTGGCAGTCATCTGGAAGGAATGTTGCATGACGATGAAGGGGATTCGATTTCTGAAAAAAACAAAACATATTGTGAATTAACAGCGCAGTACTGGGCCTGGAAAAACGATGATGCCGATTATTATGGATTTTTCCATTACCGAAGATATTTTTCTTTCGACCCGGATATCGACCGGGATGACGGGTGGGGAAATATTGCGTATGACCGGATCTCAGAGGCAGCGGTTCAGGAACTGAAACTGCAGCCGGAGACCATGAAAGAACTGATCACAAAGTATGATGTGATTACAGTAAAGGGCAGAAAATATCCGCGCATCCAGGAAGGCGGTGCCCTGATGGATGTTTACCGCGAATACGGAGTGGTACCATTCCAGCACCGAGAGGATTTGGATATCACGCTGGATATTTTAAAAGAGAAGTATCCGGAGTTTCGGGATGTGGCAGACGCTTATATGCGTTCCTCTACCGCCTATGAATGCAATATGTTCATTATGAAGAGGGAAATTTACCAGAACTATTGCGCATGGCTGTTTGATATTCTGTTTGAAGCAGAAAAGAAGATTAATACGACCTGGTACAGTGTCGAGGAGTACCGGGTAATGGGATATCTGGCAGAGCGTTTGTGCGGTATTTATTGCATGTATCTGAAACAGCAGAGTGGTATTCAGTCCTTTGAACTTCCGAAAACACTGTTTCGTGATACAGCGCCGAAGGTAAAACTGAGACCGGCTTATGAGAACGCAGTGCCGGTCGTTCTTTCCGCAAACGATAAATTCGCGCCGTATCTGGATGTTATGATCCGTTCGGTGGTGGCAAATGCTTCACCGGAGAGACAGTACGACATCATTGTTCTGTTCAACGATATTTCAGAAAAAAACCAGCGCCTGATTCGGATGGCAGCGAAGGACAGAGCGAATATTTCCATCCGCTTTGCGAGAGTCTGTGAGTACTTTGACGCGGACCGGCTGTTTGTGGACCAGCATCTGTCTGTCGAGACATATTACCGTCTGATCATTCCGGAAATTATGCCGGATTATCATAAGATTCTGTATCTGGACTGCGATATGGTTGTGGATCATGATGTTGCGGAACTTTATGATATGGACCTGAATGGAGCTATCATTGGTGCCGCAAAGGATATTGATGTTGCGGGGCAGATGAATTTGAATCTGAATGACTGGAAAAAATACGCGACAGAAACACTGGGACTGGACAGCCCATATGATTACTTCCAGGCAGGTGTACTGCTGATCGATCTGGACCGTTTGAGAAAAACGGCTACTTCGGAAGAAATGATCCAGCTTGCGTTAAAAAATTCGTTCCGCTGCCACGATCAGGATGTCATGAACATTATCTGTAAAAATAAGGTATCTTACATACCGCAGCAGTGGAATACGCTGATGAACTGGCAGGAACCGGGACGAAGCCGTATGGATATCATGAAAATGGCACCAAGAGCACTGTATGGCGAGTACGCAGAGGCACGGAAAAATCCATACATGATCCATTTTGCCGGTTATCAGAAGCCATGGGATACGGTGGACTGCGACTTTGCGGAGTATTTCTGGGAATACGCGAAGCTGTCACCGTGGTATCCGGTTTTGCTGCGGCATATCAAGCGCTGTTTTATGGAGGAAAGCGAGAATGCAGCAGCGAGATCTGCTGTGCAGCAGCTGGGCAATGATCCGGCAATCCGTAAATTCGCAACAAAGGTTCTTCCATATGGAAGCCGGAGACGGGAACTGGTGAAGAAAATCGTAAAATGGTTTTAAGAAAGGCGGTATTTGTGAAATACGGATTGGTTGTTTACTTAAAAACAGACAATATTGGTGATGATATCTTATCTTATGCGGCATCACGTTTTTTGCCATCGATTGACTATATTATCGATCGTGAAAACCTGGACCTGTTTTCTCCAGAGGAGAAAGAACCAGTTTCAGCCATTCTGAATGGATGGTTCTTACATGAAAAATCGCACTGGCCGCCGTCTCCGTATATCAATCCTTTGTTTATTGGGATTCATTTTACGGATAATAAGTTTCATGGGATAAAAGATGCTTATCTGGATGGCCTGGGAAAAGATTATTTGGTGGAACACGCGCCGATCGGATGCCGCGACTTTTCCACGTTGGAAAAAATGAAGCAGAGGGATATCGATGCTTATTTTTCCGGATGTCTGACTCTGACACTGGAGCCATATCCGGATGCGGAAAAACACGGTAAGTACATTTTGACTGATGTTCCGGAGCAAGTGCGGAAGCGGGTCTGTGAAGCAGTTGGGGAAGACCAGATAGAATTTGTCAGCCATAATGCGGATGAAAAGTACAGTAACCAGAACTGGGAACAGCGAAGCAGGGATGTGGAGTGCCTTTTAAAGAAATATCAGGGCGCAAAGTGTGTGATCACTACGAGGCTGCATTGCGCGCTGCCATGTTTGGCTTTGGGCGTGCCAGTTCTTCTTTTGCTGGATGATAATGAGGACACCCGCTACAGAATCGCGTCTTATAAGGATTATGTGACACACTGCAGCGTCAGTGAATTTTTGCAGAGAGAGTTTGACTGGCAGAACCCATTTTCCAATACGGAAAAGTATAAAGATCTGCAGCAGAGTTTAATAAAATGCTGCCGGGATTTTATCGAGAGATCCGGGAGCTATGAAAGCAACATAACTTTGCCGGACTTAAGTTTGTTCCATACTTTTTGGAAAGAAAAAGCACTCTGGCAGCGCAGCCTGCTCGCAGATGATTTTATGGGAATATCCAAACGCGCATGGCAGGAGCAGTTGGATTCGCAGAAGTGGTATGTGGAGCAGATTGAGGCAAAAGACAAGAGAATCCATGAACTGGAAGCATGGGTTCCCCAGCTGGAAGCACAGATCAGTGAACTGAAAACATGGATCGGCGAGCTGGAAAAAGGGAAAAAATGGCTTGAGGAGCATTCAGCAGAACAGGAAAGATATATTCAATCACTGTTAAACAGATGAAGGTATTGATAGGAGATAGTTATGAGCTTTGATTATTCAAAACAGCCGGGGTTACAATTGTGGAATAAACCACTGGCAACAGGGGGGACTCCGTTAATTTCTATTATCACGGCATTTTACAATGCCGGTAGATCGTTCAGACAGACGTACAATTCTGTATTGAATCAGACATTTCCGTGGTTTGAGTGGATCATTGTTGATGACGGCTCAACAAATGAGGAATCGCTGGAATTGCTGGAGCAGTTAGCGGCTACGGATAAGCGCATCCGGGTTATCCATCAGGAGAATGCCGGAGCTTCGTCCGCGAGAAATACGGGAATTCAGGCAGCGGTGACAGAATATATGTTTCCACTGGACAGCGATGACCTGATTGAGCCAACCTGCTTGGAGTATGAGTTCTGGACGTTGCAGTTTAATCCGGAAGCAGCTTGGGCCTATGCAGACTCGGTTGGGTTTGAAGGTGAGGAATACCTGTGGGAGATTCCATTTGACCCGGAGCGGATGAAGCGGGAAAACCATCTTACTTTAACAGCTCTGATCCGTAAGCAGAAGGCAGAAGAAGTTAGTTTATATTCGGTGAAAGATATTCCATTTGATGAGGACTGGCATTTCTGGTTAAAACTGCTTGCGAAAGGCTGTTATCCGGTTCAGATACGAGGAGAGCATTTATTCTGGTATCGTCGAAGTAAAACGGGTGTTTTTGGTTCTGTACATAATGACCCGCAAATTGAAAAAAACAGCATGAAGATCATAAAAGAAGCGGCTTCTTTTGTGATTGAACCAGAAAAACCGGTTTTGTATCCGACAAATTCATGGAAAAATTATGAGGATCTGCATGTTTCGGACTGGACACGCCATACCTATGAAAAACATGAAAAGATACATGTTCTGTTTTTACTTCCGTGGCTTGTTATGGGCGGCGCAGATAAATTTAATCTGGATCTGATTGCAGGTCTGGATCCGGATAAATATGAGGTCAGCATTATTACGACGGAAAAGAGTGATAATACATGGCTTCAGCGATTCCGCGAAGTAACGCCGGAGATATTCAATCTGCCGAATTTCCTGTCACCAACCGATTACCCGGAATTTATCGACTATTTTATCCGGAGCAGAGAGATCGATGTTTTATTCCAGAGCAATTCTGTAGATGGCTATTATCTTCTGACATGGATTCGGAAAAATCATCCGAACGTGGCAATCGTGGATTATGTCCACATGGAGGAATGGTACTGGAGAAATGGTGGTCATGCGCGCAGCAGTGCGATTATGGGCAAGGTACTGGAGCGTACTTATGTGTGTAACAGTGCTACCCGCGATGTGATGATTGATTATTTTCACCGCCTGCCGGATGAGGTAGAAACAGTACATATTGGAATCGATGAAAAACTGTTTGACGCGTCAAAAGTACGTGAAGGGTTGCTTTATAGAGAGTTAGGAATAAAAGAAGACCGGCCAATCATTTTATTTATCTGCAGGCTGCATCCGCAGAAACGGCCGTTTTTAATGCTGAAAATAGCAGAGTATGTAAAACGGTATGTGCCGAATGCTGCATTTGCTGTGATTGGAGATGGTCCGCTAGAGCAGGAACTGATTCAGACTTCCAAGGCCATGAATCTGAAAGAAACGGTATATTTCCTGGGAGCCAAAAGCGAAGTCCGTCCATATTACCGCGACGCAAAGATTACGCTGATCTGCAGTGTAAAGGAGGGACTTGCCCTTACGGCTTATGAGTCCTGCGCAATGGGAGTGCCGGTTGTGAGTGCGGATGTAGGCGGTCAGAAGGATCTTGTGGATGATACAGTTGGCGCACTACTGCCATTTTTACAGGATGAGGCAGCAGCTTTTGATTCGAAGGATTTTTCGCTGGAAGAAATAGAAAGCTATGGAAAAGCTATTGTGTCTATTTTATCGGATCATACAAAATGGGAAGAGCTTTCCTTAAACTGCAGGAAAAAAATCGAACAGGGCTTTACGATTGATGCAATGATCCGGTATTTCGATACAGAGCTTGAACGTCTGGTAAAGGATGAAAATCTCCGTGAAAAACGGAAGCACATGAGTGCTGTTTTACAGGAACTGGGACCGTTGGCGGATGAACTTTATATAACCAATCTTGCGTCGGAGAATACGGTTCAGCCGTATCCGGTTTATACAGGAAATACAGCAGGCACAGCTGCGAATCCGGAGATCATGGCGCGTCTGGCTGAATGCGAAAAAGTTCTTTCGAGACATGAAGAAGTAGTAAATCGTCATGAACAGTCCATTAATCATCAGTGGGGCATTCAGAAATGGCACGAAGAACGGTTACAGAAGATTGAAAAATACAATTATCTGGGACGGCTTCTCTGGAAGATCCACCATTAAAAGAAAACGGTATTTGTGAAAAGGAGGAGCAGCGTGATTCCCGCGCAGCTGCTCCTTTTGTTGCTGTGTATATCGCGTCCGCTGATTATAGAATAAAATGGTATGCGTTTGTTTGGGGGTGTCAAGCGAATGGATTTGTGGTAATATATACGGGTATTCCGGCATTTATCAGGATAAATGCCTAAGTTAGTAGATTAGGAGTTTTATGTGAATGAACAAGAGTGAAAACAAAAGATGGTCCATAATGATTCATCTGCTTATGGCGGTGATAATTTCTTTGGTATTATCACACACGGTGTTTTCTGAATTATTCATCAGCGGCACTGTAGATGGAACAATTCGGATCGAGGCGACGGCAAAGAAAAATATGCTGTCGTTTGGAACAGATATCCGGGTTGCAAGCGTGGCAGTGGATGGAACAGAAATCCCTTTTGATGAATTGGAGTATCTGGGGCCATGGGAACAGAGGGATGGCGTCATCCTGATCGTGAATCCGCAGGAACCAGGATACCTTCAGTATCATATAGAATCTGCCAGGGAATTAGAAGTGGTTTTTCAAAAACATGAAGGTTCCGGAATTGCGGGAATAGAAGTAAATGGAAAATCTGTCGCCAGAACGGATTTGTATTCAAAGGAATGGGATTCGGTAGTCTGCACCAGAAGGCTGGGTAAAATTTCTATTTTCCAACACAAGGCAATATTTGTTCTTTTGGTTATGTTTTTATGGCTGAGCATTAGTTTGCCGAAATATCTGATTCGGTATTTGAAAGAAGACCGGAAAAGAAGAATAGCAATGGTGATTGCGGTCTTATCGCTGGCAGTAGCTTGCATGCTAAGTGGCGGTATTGCAGACAAAATGGCTTTTATCGGCTGCCTGATTATGGTTTGGTCGTTACTGATCCTATCTGTTCCATTTCACTATCTGGAACAATGTGAAAAATGTGGGGAAAACCTGAAAAGCACGGTTAGTTTCGTTGTTTCTGGAATCCTTTCATCAGTGTATGTGTATATCGTGATTGAACTGGTAAATGGAAATAATAACTGGAGCCTGAACTATGCAGTTGGCAACACACTGATCTATCTGGCAATCTATCTGCTTATTTATTTCATGGGCCGGTCTGTGACGATCGCGGCGGTCGGTCAGGTGTTAGTCTGTTATTTATTCGCGG
>ERZ1034713.1159-NODE-1159-length-12548-cov-17.092932_pt1 | contig 12548 bp, 8 predicted proteins | sample MGYA00520692_ERZ1034713 | MGnify/ENA primary metagenome ERZ1034713 (study PRJEB33766, sample SAMN09781717) | gut metagenome | biome: gut microbiome | host: Homo sapiens | place: Madagascar | study: EMG produced TPA metagenomics assembly of the PRJNA485056 data... | reverse complement strand
CGTGGGTGGTGACGCGGATGGTGTAGTCCTCCGGGGCAAGCCCGGCACCGGCAGCCGCCGCCGCGATCCGCTGCGGCAGGGTGCGGGTACAGTCGGCCTTTCCGGCTGCGGGGTTCAGAAGAAACAGCGTGTGCATCGGGATCCTCCCTGTTGTAACTCTATTTCCTCTATAATAGTCGAAAACTGCATCGGTTGCAAGCAAAAACGGTATTTTGCTGTTTTATTACAGGGTAACTGTCTCATCCTCCCGCAAAACGATGCTGCCGTCGGCGGCGCAGTCCGCTGTCCAGTGCTGCCCTACGCAGGCTGTCCCGGCGGCAATGCGGTTTGCCAGTGCCTGCTCCACCGCCCTGTCCACCTGACGGCGCAGCTCCCGCGCGCCGTAGGCCGATTGCGCCCGGGCAGCCAGTGCTGCACCCACCTGCGGGGTGTGGCGCAGGCGGTAGCCGCTGCGGGCGGCGCGCTGCTCCAGCTGGCAGAGCATTTTTTCTGCAATGGCGCAGAGGTTCTCTTCTGCCAGCGGGCGAAATACGATCACTTCGTCCAGCCGCCCCAGCAGCTCCGGTCGGAACCACTTTTTAGCTTCTTCCACAGCCTGTGCGGACTGCTTTTCAAACACCGCTTCTGCCCCGGCGGCAAAGCCCAACGGCGCGTTCTGTCCCGCAAGGAACCGTGCACCCAAGTTGGAGGTAAGCAGCACGATGGTGTTGCGGAAATCCGCCTTGCGGCCCATGGCATCGGTCAGCTGGCCGTCCTCCAAGATCTGCAACAGGATATTCTGGATATCCGGGTGTGCCTTTTCGATCTCGTCAAACAGTACCACACTGTACGGGCGGCGGCGCACGGCCTCGGTCAGCTGACCGCCCTCATCATGGCCAAGGTAGCCCGGCGGCGCACCCAGCAGCCGGGCGGCGGTGTGCTGCTCCTGATACTCCGACATATCAAATTTGAGCAGTGCTTTCTCGCTGCCGAACCAGCTGACCGCAAGCGCCCGGGCAAGTGCGGTCTTGCCCACGCCGGTAGGCCCTAAAAACAGCATGGCACCGATGGGACGCCCCGGTTCTCCCAGACCGGTGCGGCTGCGCCGGATAGCTCCCGCCACGGCAGCCACCGCCCGCTGCTGGCCGACAATTTCCGCGTTCAGGCGGCTTTCCAGCTTGTCCAGACGCTCCCGCTCCTGCTCGCCCACCCGCTGGGCGGGCACACCGCTGGCGGCTGCCACCACCCGGGCGATATCCTCCGGGGTGAGCACCGGCTGGGTGCGCTGCTCCTTTTCGGCAAGGATGCGCGCCGCCGCACAGGCTTCGTCCACAAGGTCGATGGCCTTATCCGGCAGGCAGCGTCCGGGCAGATACCGCACCGACAACTCCACCGCCGCCTGCAAGGTCTGGGGCGGTAGGCGCACGTTGTGGTACCGCTCGTAGCGGGGCGCAAGGCCGTTGAGGATCTCCACCGCCTGCGCAGGGGTAGGCTCCTCCACCTGCACCCGGCCAAAGCGGCGTTCCAGCGCGGCGTCCTTCTGGATATGGGTGCGGAACTCCTGATTGGTGGTGGCGCCGATAAGCTGCAATTCGCCCCGGGCAAGCACCGGCTTTAAGATGCTGGCGGCGTCGATAGCGCCCTCGGCGGCACCGGCACCCACGATGGTGTGGAACTCATCGATAAACAGGATGGCGGTTCCGTCCCGCACCAGCTCTTCCAGCAGGTTTTTCAGCCGCTCCTCAAAATCGCCCCGGTACTTGGTGCCCGCCACCAGACTAGCCATATCCAGCGCCAACAGCCGCCGCCCTTGCAGTGCTCTGGGCACCTGTCCGGCGGCAATGCGCAGCGCCAGACCTTCGGCAAGTGCGGTCTTGCCCACGCCGGGTTCTCCGATCAGGCAGGGGTCGTTTTTCTGGCGGCGGCATAAGATCTCCACCATGCGGTCAAGTTCCGCTTCCCGGCAGAACACCGGGTCCAGCTCCCCTTCTGCGGCGCGGCGGGTCAAATCGCGGCAGTATTTATCGCTGGCGCGGCTGCCCCGGGGGATGCTGGCCGACACCCGGGGCTGGGCGGGCAGCACGAACTGTCCGCTCAGCTGGCGGCACTCCCGCACCGCCTCGGTGAGCGAAAGTCCCATTTCCGCCAGCAGCAGCCCGGCGGCGCAGCCATCATCTTCCAGCATGGCGCAGAGCAGGTGCTCCGGCTCTGCCCGGCTGACGTGGGCATTCTGCGCCCCAATGAGCGCATAGTCCATGGTGCGGCGCAGGTCCGGTGCCATAGCCTGCCGCTCCAGCCGCTGTGCCGGGGCGCTGCGCCGCTCGGCCAGCTGGCGGCGCACCTCCTGCTCGGTGATATTTTTCCGGGTGAGAAACTGCGCCGCAGCGCCCTGCTGCCGCAGCATTGCCAGCAAAAGGTGGCTGGTATCCGCCTGTTCACAGCCCAGATCTCCCGCCAGCTGCACCGCCTGCTGCAACAGCCGCGCCGCCGGGCGCGAAAAGCCCCGGTAACCGCCCATGCCCAGATTTTCCCAAATGCCCATGTGTCTGCTCCTTGCTGCATATAAAATCGTCTGCACTGGAAGTATAGCCCCAAAGGCCCAGAAAAAATCAGTCGTTTGTGTCGGGCGGCAGAAAAGTAAAAACCGATCCGCAGCGGTTGCCGGGGCGCGGGTGCGTCCGGCTGCTGCGGATCGGTTTTTTGAGATTTTATCTTGCGAGGGAACGTTTTCAGAACGAGCCGCCACCGCCGCCGTGGGTAGTGCCGCTGGAGGAGGTGTGGGTGGAGCTGCCGCCGGAATCGTTGGAGCTGGACTCCTTCGGCCGCTCGGTGCGGTGCACGTCACGGTACAGATACAGGTCCCGCTGGTTGGTCAGCTTCATGCTGCCCTGCCGCACATAGCTGGTTGCATCCTGCTGCGGTGCCACGCTCTTGAGCTGGCTCTTCATCACGCCGGTCACGATGAGTGCCGTCACCAGACCAATGACCAGTGCCAGACCCAGATACATAATAGAGAGGGGCTCATGCGGCATATTGTCTACATCGTAGGGGTGGCCTTCGCGGGCGGCGGTAACGTATGTATCCGTCCACTGGATAAAGGTGCGGAAGGCGGCGGCGTAATCGCCGTCTGCCATGTCGGGGGTCATCTGCTCGCCAAGGTACTGGATACCGGCATCCGTAAAGGCGGTAATGCCGTAGCCGCAGGTGGAGATGTGCCACTTGCGGTCGCCGATGCTTACCAGCAGCAGCACGCCGTCCCGGTTTTCACCGTAGCCGAACTGGCAGTAATCGTACAGGTCATCGGCGTATTCTTCCATGCTGGTGTAGCCCTCGTCTTCCAGCGAGTCGATGGTGGCAACGGCCACATCAAAGCTCTGGCGAACGCTCAGCTCCTCCAGCGAAGCCTCCAGCTCGTTATCCTCGTCCTCGGTCAGAACTTCCGCGCTGTCGTTCATACGGTAATACAGGTCGGCAAAGCCGTCTGCGGCAAAGGCCGGTACAGCCAGTGCCAGCGCCAGCACCAGTGCGGCCAGCGCAGCACAGAGGGAGCGCAGTCGGGTAGCAGTGTTTTTCATCTTCCGTCCCTCCTTTACAGAATCCCGGCCAGCCACAGCAGCCACATCACCGCATAGGATGCGGCGCCAACGGCTGCGGTAAGACCCAGCGTCCACTTGCGGGCAGCGGCCTTATCCACCGGCAGGTTGCCCACAAACTTACCCGTCTGGCCATTCATAGCAAAAATGTAGTTGTTGCCGCGCCAGCTGGTGCTCAGCACCCACACCGGGAACAGGGCATATTTTGCCTTGCCGCCGTGCAGCTGGATGCTGCTGTTCTCCATCTTGACGGAATCGTAGCCGGTAACAGTCTGGGTAAAGGCGTCCTCTGTGGACTGACGGATACGCTCGTTGGCGCGTTCGATGCTCTTTTGGGCATCCACATCGTACTTATCGGCCACATAGCCTGCCAGATACGCGCTCTTGAAGGGCACGGCATCGCTCATGGTAAACGGCTCGATGGATTCCATCAGGTCATCCTCCATCTTAGAGGAGCCGTCCACCGGAACTGCGTCAAAGCCCAGCACGCCGTCCCGGCGCACGGAGTAGTAGCTGGTCTCGGTATAATCGTAGTCGTCATCTGACCAGAAGCGGGTGCGGGTTGCGGTAAAGCGCAGCTGAGCGTCGGCGTCGCTGTCGTACAGCCAGAAAGGCACATACACGCCCTTGATCTCGTCGATATGGTTCTGGCTGCGGAACACCTTGGGCAGCAGGGTCTTGCCCTTGAGGTGCTCCTGCAATTTGGCCTTGGCAGCTTTTTTGTCCAGCTTGAAGGGGATGATGAGGTCGGGGCGCAGGTCTCCGGCAAACTGTCCGGTCAGAATGATGGGGTTGCCGCAGAAGGGGCAGGCGGAGGCAGCCATAGTGTCGTCGCCCACGATCTCGCCGCCGCAGCTCTTACAGACGTAAGTATGCAGACCGGCGGTCTCGCCCTCTGCCCAGCCGCCGCCGGGGGTGGCCCAGTTCATCTCGCTGGGCTTTTGGTCTTTCAGGTCCTCATCGTAGCCTTTCAGTGCGTCCACCTCAAACTCGGTGTCGCAGTAGGGACATTTCATCTTCTGGGTGGTGCTGTCGAACTGGATGGCACCATCGCAGCAGGGGCATTTATATTCCAGCATTCCTGCCATAGCGTTTCCTCCTATGATCTGCGGGGCGGGGACTTCGGCTTCTTCCCTGCCCCGCAGTGTGTTCAGTTATTGTGCAGCGGGCTGTGCGCCGGGCTTAGCTGCGGTCGTTGTCGTCAAAGGGGTCGCCGCACTCCGGGCAGAACTTGGGCGGGTGTGCGGGGTCGGCCGGTTCCCAGCCGCACTTGTCGCACTTATACTTGGGCGTACCGGCGGGCTTGGGTTTGCCGCACTCGGAGCAGAACTTGCCCTTGTTCACCGCGCCGCAGCTGCAAGTCCAGCCCTCTGCTGCCGCCGGGCGGGGCTTGCCGCACTCCGGGCAGAATTTGCCGGTAACGGTAGCACCGCAGCTGCAAGTCCAGCTGTCGGCAGCGGGCTTCGGCTCCGGCTTTTTGCTGCCGCATTCCGGGCAGAACTTACCGGTGACGGTAGCGCCGCAGCTGCACTTCCAGCTGTCGGCGGCAGAAGTCTGCTGCTGAGGTGCTGCGGGCTGCTGACCCATGGCAAACAGGTTCTGGGCGTTCATGCCGCCCATGCCGCCTGCACCGGCTGCCATACCCATGCCCATAAAGCCGGTCATAGCACCAGCGGTGTTCCCGGCGGCGGTCTTCATGGCATCGATCTGACCGCCCACCAGACGGGCTGCTGCGGTGGTGGGGTCGGTGGTCATGGCGTTCTCTTCCCATTCGGTGATTTTCTTCTGCTGCTCCTCCGGGATGGACAGGGAGTTGATATTGAAGGAGAACACTTCAATGCCGCGCTTCTTGCGCCAGACATTGGACAGCTGCTCGTTGAGGGCGTCCGAGATCTCCAGCGTGTGGGCGGGGATCTCGTAATACTGCACCTTGTTGGCGGAAAGGGTAGCCAGAGCAGGCTGCAAAGCGTTCATCAGCTCACTCTTCAGGCGGGGAGCCAGCTCCGAGGCATCGTACTGGTTGGAGACATTGCTGCACACATTGGTGTAGAACAGCAGCGGGTCGCAGATGCGGTAGGTAAAGCTGCCGTTGCAGCGCAGATTGACCGAGAGCTTGTAGCCCCGCTCCTCGCTGACTACCACACGGAAGGGGATGGGGGTGGCGGTACCGTAAAGGATCTCGCCCAGTTCCTTGGTGTTGATGTAGTACACCCGCTGGTCCTTGCCGGTGTCGCCGCCGTAGGTAAAGCGCTTAGCTACGGTCTGGAAGGTAGCAGCCAGACTGTCGCCGAAGTTGCCGGTGAACACGCTGGGCTCAGTGGAGGAATCGAAGGTGAACTCGCCCGGCTCGGCGCACACCTCCACCACCTTGCCCTGCTCCACGATGAGCATACACTGACCATCTGCCACAGCAATGCCGCTGCCGTTGGTGATGATGTTATCCTCGCCGTGGTTGGAACTGCGGCGGGAGGTGCGCTTCTGACCTTTGACCATCAGCACGTCCTTATCCAGAGCATCGCAATAGAAAAATTCCTTCCACTGGTCTGCAAGAGTTCCGCCCAGTGCGCCCATACCTGCTTTGATCAAACCCATAGTAATTTCCTCCTGTACGTTTTATTGTTTTGCTTTCTTCTTTATCATGCAGAACGAGTTCGTTTGTAAAAAGGTTCTGCCTGCTCAGGGGTAAGGGTCAGATAATTGATATTATAATCATACTGCAATGCGGCGCTGAACGCAAGGCATTTCTAACCGTTGCCACCTGCCTTTGCAGCTTCTTTCACAAAAAAGAACACCGGAGCGTCCATAGAGACTCCGGTGTTCCGAAATAATATTTTTATGCTTATCCCGTACCCAAAAAGGCTTAGAACCGCCGCCATGTATCCGGCATGAACAGCACCAGCATGGGGAAGATCTCCAGACGACCGGCCAGCATATCGAAGATCAGCACCAGCTTTGCGGGGTCTGCAAAGCAGCCGAAGTTCTGCATAGGGCCTACCTTGACAAGACCCGGGCCGATGTTGTTCAGGGTAGCCGCCACGGCGGTAAAGTTCGTTACCATATCAAAGTCGTTCAGGCTGATCAGGAAGAAGGAGGCCGCAAAGATAAAGATATAGGCCGCAATGAACACGTTGGTGGTGCGGATGGTCTCGTGGTTCAGCAGCTTGCCGTCCATGCGGGCGGGCGCTACCACCTGCGGGTGCAGGGCGGTCTTGAGCTCCTTAGCCAAGGTCTTGCCCAGAATGAGGAAACGGCTCACCTTGATGCCGCCGCCGGTACTGCCGGCGCAGGCGCCAATGAACATGAGCATGACCAGAATCTCTTTAGAGAGGGTCGGCCACAGGTCAAAATCGCAGCTGGAAAAGCCGGTGGTGGTGATGATGGAGCCCACCTGAAAAGCGGCCTGCCGCAGCGCCTCGCCAAAGCTGTTGTACATGCTATAAATGTTGGCGGTGATGATGCCCACTGCCACTGCAATGACCACAAAGTAGCCACGCACTTCCTCGCTGGCAGCAGCGCGGCGGAACTTGCGCATGAGCAGCAGGAAGTAGGCGTTGAAGTTGACGCCGAACAGGATCATGAAGATGGTCACGACCCACTGGATGTAGGGCGAAAAGCTGGCAAAGCTGTCGTTACGGAAGCCGAAACCGCCGGTGCCTGCCGTACCAAAGGCGGTGAGCAGGGCTTCGAACAGGGGCATTCCGCCAAGCAGCAGGAACACCAGCTCCAGCACGGTGAGGGCAAAATAGATGCCGTACAGGATTTTAGCGGTAGACTGTACCTTGGGCACAAGCTTGTCCACCTGCGGGCCGGGGCTTTCGGCTTTCATCAGGTTGACGTGAGAGCCGCCGGTCAGCGGCAGCAGTGAGAGCAGAAACACCAGAACGCCCATACCGCCGATCCAGTGGGTGAAGCTGCGCCAGAACAGAATACCGTTGGGCAGCCCCTCTACGGCGGGCAGAATGCTGGCACCGGTGGTGGTAAAGCCGGAGACCGTCTCAAACAGGGCATCCACGGGGTTCGGGATGCAGCCGGTGAGCACAAAGGGCACCGCGCCCATCACCGAGATGAACACCCAGCACAGCGAGGTAGCCGCAAAGCCCTCGCGCATATAGAACACCTTACTGCGGGGCTTGATGGTGTGCAGGGCGTAGCCGATACCGGCGCTGACGGCAGCTGTGAGCAGAAACACGCCCAGCACCATCCACTCGCCATACACAAGGCTGGCGGCGGCGGGCAGCAGCAACAGTGCGCCCTCAATCATCAGCACATAGCCCAGCAGACGGAAAACGATCGCATAATTCATAGTCTGCCTCCGTCAGTGCTCCACAATATCGCGCAGATCGTGCAGACCGTGCTCCAGCGTGACTACGATGACGTTGTCGCCCACCTGGATCTGGTCACCGCCGCGGGGGATCAGGATCTTGCTGCCGCGGGTAATGCAGCACAGCAGCAGGTTCTTTTTCAGGTGCAGCTGGCTCAGGGGCACACCGGTGGCGGCGCTCTCCTCGTGCACCGTAAATTCCAGCGCCTCCACGCGGTCGTCCAGAATGCGGTACAGGGTCTTGATGTTGCTGCCCGCCTCGTTTTGCAGGGCGCGGACGTACTGCACGATGTAGTCACAGGTCATGTACTTGGGGTAGACCACGCTGCCCAGATCCAGCCCGGCCAGAATATCGTCAAATTCCAGACGGTTGACCTTGGTCACCAACTTGCCGTTGGAGTGCTTTTTGGCAAACAGGGTCAGCAGCACGTTCTCCTCGTCGATGTTGGTCAGCGCCACAAAAGCTTCGGTGGATTCCAGACCCTCGGAAAGCAGAAACTCGCGGTTGGAGCCGTCCTCGTTCAGGATCTGTGCACCGGGCAGCTGCTCAGCCAGCTCTACGCAGCGGGCTGCATCCCGCTCCACGATACGCACCCGCACGTGGTTTTCCAGCAGCTCCTGACTGAGGTAGTAGGCAATGGCACCGCCGCCCACGATGAGGGCGTTGCGCACCGGCTGCACCGGCAGATGCAGCTGCTGGAAGAAGGCGTGCGCCTTTTCCTGCGTGGCAAGAAAGGTGACCTGATCGCCCTTTTGCAGCACAAAGTTACCGTTGGGGATGATGACCCCGCCGTCACGCTCCACCGCGCACACCAGAATATCGCTCTTGAGCCGGGTGGGGATCTCGCGGATGGCTACGCCGTCCAGTGCATCGGGCAGCGCAAACTTGATCAGCCGCACACGGCCGTCCGCAAAGGTATCGATCTTGCTGGCACCGGGGAACCGCAGCAGATGGGAGATCTCCTTTGCCGCTGCCATTTCCGGGTTGATGATGGCGGAAATACCGATCTGCTTTTTGATAAAGTCCAGCTCGTGGCTGTAAGACGGGTTGCGCACACGGGCAATGCCGTGGCAGTGACCCGCCTTTTTGGCAAACATGCAGCAAAGCAGGTTCAGTTCATCCGAGCCTGTGACTGCAATGAACACGTCCGCATCCTCAATGCCCGCCTCGGACAGGGTGGTGATGGACGAGCCATTGCCTACGATGCCCAGCACGTCGTAGCTTTCGGTCAGATGCTCCACGCGCGCTTTGTTGGTATCCACCACAGTCACGTTGTGGCCTTCCTCGCTGAGCTGGCGTGCCAGAGCCGTACCGACCTTGCCACCGCCCACCAGAATGATCTTCATAACAAGTCCTTTCTCCTTTGGCAGCCCCTTTTCCTGGGGCATACAAGTACGGTATAGTATACCATATCCCTTTGCAAAGTTCTACCGTTTGACCCGTAAATACAGCGAAATGCTTAAAAAGCGACCGTTCCTTTGTGCAAAATGGCCTGTTTTCAGCGTGAAAGCGCAAAAAAAGGCTGCCGCACAGCTTTTGCGCAGCAACCCCTTGGAGCAACCGAAAAAATTATTGTTATAGGAGCAAGGCCGGGCCGCCTGCGGGCTGCCCGGCCTTGCATTTTTGCGAAAAGCAGGTCTCCCCTGCTGTCCGGTCTCAGTACCGTTCTACGCCGTCCTTGGTGACAAGGGCGTACACCAGCGGGGCTTCCTCCGGCTTTTCCGCGCCGTACACAAGGCCGCTGCGGTACTCGGCAGCAGCAGCTTCAAACTTGTCCGCTGCGCCGTAAAAAGTAGCAAGGCTTTCGCCCTTATGGACATAGTCGCCGCGCTTTTTGTGCAGGGTGATACCAGCGGCAAAGTCCAGCGGGTCGCCCTTTTTCTGGCGGCCTGCGCCCAGCAGCACACTGGCAGAGCCGATCTTTTCGGCATCGTTGGCCACAATGTAGCCGTCCTGCTCGGCCAGCAGCTCATAGCTGGCGGCGGGCTGTGCAAACAGGCTGTAATCATCCAGCACACGGATGTCGCCGCCCTGCGCGGCAAACATTTCCTTGCACTTTTCAAAGGCAGAGCCGTCCGCAATGACCGCCTCTGCCATAGCGCGGCAGTGGGTGGCATCGCCCTTGCCTGCCAGCACCAGCATGTTGGCTGCCAATTGCAGGCACACCTCGGTCAGGTCTGCCGGGCCGTGGCCCTTGAGCACATCCATGCTCTCCATCACTTCCAGACTATTGCCGATGTTGTGCCCCAGCGGGGTATCCATATCGGTGATCATGGCGGCTACCCGGCGGCCATGGTGGGTGCCGATGGCAACCATCAGCTGCGCCAGCTCAATGCTCTGGTCCACAGTTTTCATAAAGGCACCAGTGCCGGTAGTGACGTCCAGCAGAATGGCGTCTGAGCCGGAGGCCAGCTTTTTGGACATGATGCTGGAGGCAATCAGCGGAATGCAGCTGACGGTGGCGGTAACGTCCCGCAGGGCGTACATTTTTTTATCTGCCACGGCGATGCCCTCGCTCTGGCCGATGACAGACAGGCCGATCCGGTTCACCTGTGCAAAAAATTCCTCCTGCGAGAGGGCGGTCTTTGTGCCGGGCACGCTCTCCATCTTATCAATGGTGCCGCCGGTGTGGCCGAGACCCCGGCCGCTCATTTTGGCGATTTTCACCCCGCAGGCTGCCACGATGGGCGCAATGACCAGCGTGGTCTTGTCGCCCACGCCGCCGGTAGAGTGCTTGTCCACCTTGATGCCCGGAATGGGCGAAAGGTCTACCATCACACCGCTGTGCGCCATTACATCGGTCAGTTCGGCGGTCTCCTCATTGGTCATGCCGCGCAGATACACCGCCATCATCCATGCGGCCATCTGGTAGTCGGTCACATCCCCGCAGACAAAGCCGTTGACAATGGCCTCCAGTTCCTCCCGAGTGTGGGTGCCGCCATCCCGCTTTTTTGCGATCAGATCATAAATACGCATTATTTCACGCTCCTGTTCTTATAGCTTTTGGGGCGTTTTATGCCCGGATCTCCTGCCATACGCTCTTGCCGTCCAGCGTGGAGGCGTCCACTTCCAGATATTCGCAGATGGTCTTGGCGATGGTGCCGAAGCACAGCTTGGTACCCAGATCTGTACCCGCCTTTACGCCCTTGCCGCAGACAAGATACGGCACATACTCGCGGGTATGGTCGGTGGTCTTGGTGTAGGAGGGGTCGCAGCCGTGGTCGGCAGTGATCATGAGCAGGTCGCCCTCCCGCATCCCCGGCAGGAAGTCGGCCAGAAAACGGTCGAACTCGGTGGCGGCGGCAGCGTAGCCTGCCACATCGCGGCGGTGGCCGTAGAGCATATCAAAGTCCACCAGATTCACAAAGGCAAGGCCTTCAAAATCCCGGGTCTGCAAAGCCTTGGTAAAGGCGATACCGTTGGTGTTGCCGGTGGTCTTGATCTTTTCGGTCACGCCCTCGCCGTCAAAGATATCGTAGATCTTGCCCACGGCGATCACGTCCTTACCGGCATCCTTCAGCAGATCCAGCATGGTAGCGCGGGGCGGCTTCAGGCTCAGGTCGTGGCGGTTGGTGGTGCGGTAGAAGGTATCCGCGCTGTTGCCAAGGAAGGGGCGGGCGATCACGCGTCCCACGCCGTATTTGCCCTTGAGCATTTCCCGGGCAATCTCGCAGTAACGGTACAGCTCCTGCACCGGCACAAGCTCCTCGTTGGCAGCGACCTGAAAAACACTGTCAGCGCTGGTGTACACGATGAGGGCGTTTTCCCGCATGGCCTGTTCGCCGTAGTCCTTCAGTACCTGCGTGCCGGAATAGGGCTTGTTGCACAGCACCTTGTGACCGGTCTTTTGCTCATACTCCCGGATCAGCGCCTCCGGGAAGCCCTCGGGGAAGGTGGGCAGCGGCTCCGGGCTGACCACACCGGCGATTTCCCAGTGGCCGATGGTGGTATCCTTGCCCATGCTCTGCTCCTGCAGGCGGGCAAAGGCCGCCGCCGGGACATCCGTCTTTTCCCCTGCGGTCACGCCGTCAATGTTGAACAAACCCAGCTTGCGCAGATTGGGACAGTTGAAATTGGGGTGGTTTGCAATGGCACCCAAGGTGTTGGTGCCTGCATCGCCGAAGGCGGCGGCGTCCGGCTCTGCGCCGATGCCAAAGCTGTCCAGCACGATCAGAAAAACGCGTTTTTCCATAGTGGTCACTCCATTTCTCCGGGGCGCGCCCCGGAACAGTACTACTTTATTACCCTTATTATAAGCAAAAAGCCCCTCGGATGCAAGAGGAAGCGGCCTTGTGCGATCTTATCAGTTTTTGCGTTTTGCAGCAGTTTTCCCCTGTCAGACAGCACGCAGAAAGCCGCGGAACATCGTTAAAAGTTTTGCAATCTTTCCTTTGGGCATCAGCAGATACAAAAACTTGTATTCAAGCAAAAATTCCTCTTGCTCTCTTGCACCGGAATGATTATAATAATAGTTGGTAGAGTTTTGGGTTTTCCCGCTCTGCCATACAAACCAACCCGCTGTACCGAGAGCTTTTGCTCCCATTGGTCATACACAGCAGCCTGCAGGGATGCTGTGCCGGATATAGGTAAGAGAGAGTTGACGGAGGTATATTGCATGAGAAAGACGAAAATTATTTGCACCCTTGGCCCTTCC
>ERZ1034713.1149-NODE-1149-length-12628-cov-4.680665_pt1 | contig 12628 bp, 5 predicted proteins | sample MGYA00520692_ERZ1034713 | MGnify/ENA primary metagenome ERZ1034713 (study PRJEB33766, sample SAMN09781717) | gut metagenome | biome: gut microbiome | host: Homo sapiens | place: Madagascar | study: EMG produced TPA metagenomics assembly of the PRJNA485056 data... | reverse complement strand
GGTGAAAAAGACGATGATGGAATTCATTTTAACAAGGTAGATCCTGTTACAGGAAGAAGATTAGTTGACAGATTCATCGAGACAGAAGCATATTCCAATTTATATGTTGAATTAGCTACTAATGAAAAAGCAGCTGCTGATTTCATTAATAATGTTATTCCTGAAGATTTAGCTAAAGAAGCAAAAAATGAATTAGCAAAAGGTAATGCTCAATTACCTACGGCGTAAATAATTTTGTTAGAAATTACCATTTCGGCTAAATCAGGATGGGATAATAGCAATGAAGTGTTTGTAAATATTCCTAAAACCAAACTGAGACTAGAGCATTCTTTAGTTTCGGTTTCAAAATGGGAATCAATTTGGAAAACCCCTTTCTTAACAAAAAAGGAGTTTACCTATGATGAAACGATTAGTTATATAAAATGCATGACATTAGATGAAGGCGTTGACCCTAACATTTATCGTTTTATCGATGAAAAAATATTAATGGAAATATTTAATTACATCAATGATCCTATGACCGCTACGACGATTAACAGACCTCAAGGCGGTTCACTAGGTACAGTTGAAATTAAAACTGCTGAGCTCATTTACTATTACATGATAGTATTGCAAATACCGATTGAGTTTGAACATTGGCATCTCAATCGTCTTTTTATTTTAATGGAAATTTTTGACGTTAAAAATATGCCTGAAAAGAAAATGAGCCAAACACAAATTATACAAGACTACGACGCTATTAATAAAGCACGTAGAGCAAAATTAAAATCGAAAGGATGATGTTAAATGGCAAATGCTGAAACATTATTAAATCAGGCTCGTTCATGGCTTGGTAAAAAAGAAAGTGATGGAAGTCATAAAACAATCATCGATACTTACAATGCACATTCACCACTAGCACGAAGCTATAAAGTTAAGTATACCGACTCTTGGTGTGCAACTTTTGTAAGTGCCTGTGCTATTAAGTGTGGATATACAGATGTTATTCCAACAGAATGCAGCTGTAACAAGATGATTGAATTATTTCAAAAGATTGGATGTTGGCAAGAAGACGAATCTATTACTCCTAAAGCAGGGTGGATTATCTTCTACGATTGGCAAGACAATGGAGCTGGCGATGATAAAGGTTCATCGGAACATGTTGGTATTGTTGAATCAGTAGCCAACGGCGTTATTACAGTAATCGAAGGAAACAAAAGCGATGCTGTAGCTAGAAGAGAAATTAAAGTCAATGGAAAATTCATTAGAGGTTATGGAGTTCCTAAGTATGATGGAACTACATCAGCTGTTGCAGAAACAGACAAATCTTCTACTGAATTATATAAAGTTAAAGTAAATACTCCAAGTGGAGTTAATTGTAGAGCCGAACCAAGTACAAGTGGTAATAAACTTACTGCTTATGCTAATGGTTCGGTTTTATCTATTTATAAAGAATCTAATGGTTGGGGATATACAGGAAAAGGATGGATTGCTTTGAAATATTGCACAAAAGTGACATCTGCAACTTCTATTAAAGCGGAAAGTAAACCTAAACAAGAACGCCCATTAGGTAAATATCGAGTTACAGCATCAGCATTGATCGTAAGAACAGGACCTGGAAAAGAGTGTGCTAGAAAGTCTAAAAGACAATTAACTGAAGACGGACAAAAACATTCTAACAATGCAGGTGGTTTAAACAGAGACACAATCGTAACTGTTAAACAATGGGTTGCTGGATGGGCTGAAATCCCATCAGGTTGGGTATCAGGACTTTACTTAGAAAAAGTAAATTAATGATAACTATAAAACAGCAAGGAGACTTTTCAAATTTAAGCAAGTTCTTAGAGAAGGCCAAAGAAGTAGCTAAACTAGGTGATTTAGATAAATACGGAAGACAAGGAGTTCAACTTCTTGCAAGCGTAACGCCTAAAAATACCGGTTTAACTGCTAATTCGTGGTCTTACAAAATAGAGCGTTCTAAAGGAAAAGTCTCTTTAATTTTTCTGAATTCAAACATTCAAAATGGAGTCCCTATAGCTATTATTTTGCAACTTGGACACGGAACTCGTAACGGCGGCTATGTTCAAGGACGGGACTACATAAATCCAGCAATACAACCACTGTTTGACAAAATCGCAAGTGATGCTTGGAAAGAGGTGACAAATATATGAGTAAGACTATTGATGAAAAAGTTGTATCAATGCAATTCGACAATAGAAATTTCGAAAAGAATGTTGCTACAACTATGTCAACTCTTGATAAATTAAAACTAAAATTAAATTTAAGTGGTGCGTCTAAAGGTTTAGAAAACATAGATGCTGCCGCAAAAAAAGTAGATCTATCTAGCATGGGAAAATCTGCTGAGATAATACAGGCGAAATTCTCGTCTTTAGATGTTGTTGCAGTAACTGCACTACAAAGAATAACTAATACTGCTATTGATGCTGGTAGTAGAATTGTAAAGGCATTATCTATAGACCCAATTATGTCAGGCTTCCAAGAGTATGAAACTCAAATCAATGCTGTACAAACAATATTAGCTAATACTTCTAGTAAGGGTACAACTCTAGAACAAGTCAATGCGACATTAGATGAATTGAACCATTATGCGGATTTAACTATCTACAATTTTACCGAAATGACAAGAAATATCGGTACATTTACAGCAGCGGGTGTTGACTTGGATAAATCAGTCGCAGCCATTAAAGGTATAGCAAACTTAGCCGCAGTATCAGGATCAAATAGTCAGCAAGCTTCGGTTGCCATGTATCAGCTATCTCAAGCTTTAGCAGCTGGAACAGTAAAATTACAAGATTGGAACTCAGTGGTTAATGCTGGTATGGGAGGTCAAGTCTTTCAGGAATCACTAAAAGAAACCGCTAGAGTTCACGGTGTTGCTATTGACGATATGATTAAAAAAGAAGGTTCGTTTAGAGAAACACTATCAAAAGGTTGGTTAACTGCAGAGATTCTAACTGAAACACTTTCTAAATTTACCGGTGATTTGACTGAAGAACAGTTAAAACAAATGGGATATACTGAGCAACAAATCAAATCTATTCTTGAAATGGGGAAAACAGCCAATGATGCGGCAACTAAAGTTAAAACATTTACGCAATTAGTTGATACTTTAAAAGAAGCTGCTCAATCAGGATGGACTCAAACTTGGCAAATCATCATCGGTGACTTCAATCAAGCCAAAACCTTATTCACTAGTATCTCAGATGTCGTCAGTTCATTTATAAATAAAATGTCTGATGCTCGTAATAATGTGCTAAAAGAAGCACTTGGTGATAAGTGGACTCAATTCACACAGCGATTAAATGAAGCAGGCGTTTCTACAGATGATTTTACGAATAAATTAAAAAATGTAGCAAAAGAATCGGGAATAGCAATTGATGACATAATTGCAAAAGAAGGTTCTTTAGAAAAAGCATTTCAAAATGGAAAGATTTCAACTTCTTTAATTATCGATACTTTGAAAAAATTAGCCAGAGCAAACAAAGATACTAGCAAATCAGCAGAAGATCTTAATAAAAAATTAAAGTATTTTCAAGATGTTGTTGATAAGGTTTGGAATGGTGATTTTAAAAATGCACCGGAACGATATAAGTTATTAGCAGATGCTGGATATGATTACGCAAAAGTCCAATCTCTCGTTAATAAGACTGTTGATGGGCATAAACTTACTTTAGAAGATTTATCAGAAACCCAACTAAAGAATATTGGTTATACTGATGAAGAAATTAAAAAGATTAAAGCGTTGGCAGAAGAAGCTGAAAAATCTGGATCATCATTAAATAATTTAATAGATGCACTTAGTAGACCTAACGGAAGAGAAATGCTATTTGGTACAGTAGCTAATATGTTACAGCCAATAAAAACTATACTTAAAGCAATTAGTATTGCATGGTCTGACGCATTTCCTAATACATGGGCTGATAGAATTTATAAACTAATATCCTTAATGTATGACTTCTCTAAGTGTTTGATTATTTCAGATGATACTGCTGATAAAATAACAAGAACATTAAAAGGATTATTTGCGGTAATAGACGTTTTAACCAGTATCGTAGGTGGAGGATTCACTGCTTCATTTAGAATAGCTAGTAAAATTTTAGAAGAAGTATTTAAAGCTTTAGGGTTTACTACTGATGGAATTTTATCGATAACAGCTGCAATAGGTGACGCTTTGGTTAAGATAAGAGATTGGTATGAAGCTCACAACATTGTAAATAAATTGATTGAAGTCACAGTCCCTTTAATTGTTAAAATTATTGGTTTATTTGGTGAAATTATTGGTAAAATTCTTGAAATCCCAAAAGTAAAAGAATTTATACAAAATGTTAGCACTGCAATTGATGATTTCTGCACAGGAATTAGTAATTGGTTTGACATCGTTACAAATGCGATAGACGATTTTACCAAGTCTATTTCCTCTATTGATGTTAGCAAGATATCTTTCGATAACATCACAAAGATGTTCGATAAGATTCCTACAAATGTAATTAAAGGGCTAACTAAAGGATTTGCTGGAGGAGCAAAAGATGTAATCAAATCTGTCGTTAAATTAGCATCAGATTTAGTTAAAGCTTTCTGTGAACGTTTAGGAATTCATTCGCCTTCTACAGTGTTTATTGAATTAGCTCAATACTGTATCAAAGGATTGACTGTAGGATTCGGTAGTGGGTTAGCGCCAATTGTTACATTAATTAATAAAATTATTGATTTAATTACTGATCCATTTAAAAAGATTAATTTTAAAGATGTTTCGGAAAGACTTGAAGATTTAGGAAAAGTAATTGGTAAAGTTAAAGACGCTGTGGTAGATTTCGTAAAAGGAATTCCATGGGAAAAACTATCAGCAGTTCTTATGAGTGGCGCTCTATTATGGGTATTAAAACAATTAGTTGACGTTCTAAATTCAATCGTATCGCCATTAGAAGGCGTTACAAAAGTAATGGGAAGCTTCTCAAGAGTGCTAGATGGATTCACTTCAATTGAAGCTGCTTATGCTAAAAACTTAAAAGCTGATGCATTTAAAAAGATTGCGGAAGCTATTGGTATTTTAGCAGTTGCTATAGGAGGATTATCTTTAATAGATACAGGAAAATTGTGGTCAGTCCTCGGAGCAATCGCTGCACTATCTGCAATACTAGGTTTATTGTCATTCGCAGTAAGCAAGATGAATTTAGATGGAGGAGACTTCGCTAAATTCGGTATATTTGTAGTTGCGCTAGGAGTATCAATTAAGCTCATGGTAAGTGCAATCAAGAAGATTGGTGAAATGAATACTGCTCAAGCTATACAAGGTATCGGCGGATTAATCGTTATCATAGGAATGCTATCCGGTTTGATGTATGCTTATGGAAAATTCATAGATGCTGACGCCACAGCAAGTATTGATAAAGCCGGAGTCACAATTCTTAAGATTTCAGCTTCATTAGTTATATTATCAGTAGCCATCAAACTTATGGGAAGATTATCTGTAGACGACATTCAAAATGGAATCATGGTGATGGGAGTATTCTCAATATTCATAGCGTCACTAGCTGTTATAACTAATAAATGGGGTAAGAATATTGATAAGCTCGGTTCTATGATTTTAAAAGTTTCTGCTTCATTAATACTATTCTCACTAGCAATTAAATTAATGGGTATTTTATCACTTGATGACTTACTGCATGGTGTTGAAGTAATGGGTGTATTTGTAGTATTCATTGGAGCACTTACTGCCGTGACAAGTATAGCTGGTGAAGATAAGATTGCTAAAGTTGGCGGTATTATCATGGCGGCTTCTGCGTCACTTATCTTATTAGCTATCGCCACAAAGATACTTGGCGGATTGGATATGAATGCGTTTGGTAAAGGGCTTCTTGCTATTACTTATTTAGGAGCTCTCATGACGGCGTTTTTAGTTGTTTGTGATCAACTTGACTCTGAAGCACCAAAAGTAGCGATGAATATGCTTGCTATGTCTGTGTCAATCGGTATATTAGCTGGAATTTCAGTTCTATTGAGTATGATTGATGAAGAAGGTCTTAAGAAAGGTATAACTGCCGTTGGGGCTTTAGGATTAATCATGACCGCAATGATTGCCGCTACAAAATTTGCAAAAGATGTAAAAGGTTCGATCATGATGATGTCAGTTGCAATCGCTACGATGGCTGTTGCTGTGGCTGCGTTATCATTTATTGATACTGACAAACTGATGAAATCAACTACAGCTATGGTAGCTTTAATTACAGCATTTAGCATAATGTCATTAGCAGTTGGAACTATGGATAAAAGCTTAGCGAAAGGTATTCTTGCCATGACCATAGCTATTTCAATGTTAGCTGCTATTTTATACGGTTTATGCGAATTACCAGTTGATAAAGCATTGCCTATAGCCGAATCAATGTCTATGTTAATTCTTAGCTTATCAGCATCTTGCTTAATATTAGCAGGTGCAGGTTCATTTGGTCCAGCTGTTATGATTGGAATTGGATCGTTATTAGCTCTTATTACAAGTGTTGGTTTATTAATGGCTGGACTTGGAGGTTTAGTAGACCAATTACCTCAAGCTGAAACATTCTTAAAGAAAGGTATCAAAGTTCTTTCTTTAATTGGTAAAGGACTGGGTCAATTCTTCGGAAATATTGTTAGCGGATTCTTAAATGGAGTCTTAAACATTATTCCTGATATAGGTTTGAAATTATCACAATTCTGGGTTAATGCCAGTGTATTCTTCTTAGGATTGAAAGTCATTGGTAATGATACAGTCAACAGTATGAAGAACTTGGTTACGGCATTAATGATATTAACTGGTGCTGACTTATTACAAAAGATATCTTCATGGCTTACTGGTGGCTTAGACATGGATACATTCAGTACAGCTTTAAGTAAGTTAGGTACTGGATTGGCTGGATTTGCAGAGCAAGTTAAAGATATTAATGCTGACTCAGTTCAGAACGCATCAAAGGCTTTGCTGAATTTAGCAAATGCATCCAAAAATATGCCTAAAGAAGGTGGATGGTTACAAAAATTAGTTGGTAATATAAACATTGAAGATTTTGGTAATAAATTAGCTCCTTTAGGGAATGGTTTGCGTACATTTAGTGATAGCGTTAAAGATATTAATGCCGACTCAGTTAAGAACGCATCTGAAGCATTAATTAACTTAGCAAACGCATCTAAGAGTATGCCTAAACAAGGAGGATGGTTGCAAAAAATAGTTGGTAATATAAACATTGAAGATTTTGGTAATAAATTAGGTTCACTTGGTTCAGGGCTACAAACATTTTCAACCAATACTAAAGATATAAATAGCGAAACAATGTTAAGTGCTATTAAAGCCCTTAAATCACTGATAGCAATCAAGCTTCCTAAGTCAGGTGGATTATGGCAATTCCTTGCGGGAGAATCGTCATTAGGAAATCTAGGTACTAACTTAGAAAGTCTAGGCTCCGGATTGAAAACATTCTACGGAAAAATTAGCAAAATCAAAATCAAGTCAGTCGATGCTGCCATCAAATCCATCAAGAGTATTGTTAAGATTGGTAAAGATTTAGACGATGTAAGTTTTGATGCTTATGGCTTCAGTCGATTATGTATTTCGGTTGGTGATGGTATTAAGCAATTCATTAACTCAGTTAAAGGTACTGAGCTTAAAACTATTACATCAGCTCAAAAGAAAGTTTCTAAGATGAAATCAATTATCGAAAGCCTAGTAGGTATTGATACATCAGGTGTTAAACCATACATCAATGCTTTAAATTCTTTAGGAAGAATGAGTAATGATAGTATATTAACTTCTATGAATAACGCATCCACAACTGCTAGTAAATCAGTAAATGATTTATTCAGTAATCTCGTTCAAACTGTTGACAAGAACAAACCTAAAACTTCTAACGCATTTGTTGAAAATGTTGTAGCAGCCTCTACAGCAATGCAAGGTAAAGCTGGAAGTTTCAACGGAGTTGGGTTGTTACTTGTTAATAACTTAGTAACTGGAATCAAAGCAGGTAAATCTAATGCGTCAAATGGAGTGTCAAGTGTGGTAAGTGTTGCTAATAGTGCTATAAAAAGTTATTATAATAGTTTCTATAGCTCAGGTAAAAGCTTAACTGAAGGATTTGTCAGTGGTATTAGAAGTATGACAACGACAGTTTCTAATGCCGCTGCCACAGTCGCTAGTGTTGCCGCAAACGCACTTCATAAAACACTAAAAATTAACTCGCCATCTAAGGTTACTAGAAAAGATGGTAAATCATTTGGTGAAGGATTTGTTCTAGGTATTAGAGATAAAGTCAAAGAAGTTTCTTCTAATGCAAGTGAAATGGCAACTCAAGCAATTTCTAGTCTTGAAGACGGATTATCTCTTGCTAGAAACGTTTCTCTTAACGATATCTCATATGACCCAACAATCTCACCTGTAGTAGACCTAGCAAATGTAAGAGCTGGGTTTGAAAAGATAAATACTATGTTTGGAGCTCAACGTACACTTGCTATGGCGGGCTCTTTTAACGTCCAAAGTAATTCTCAAATGATGAGAGAAACGGTTGATACTGCCGTAAAATCAGTATTAGACAAAATCAATCAAAATGTAGAAGATATTGGAAATCAAACATATGTATTAGAAACTCATGTGGATATGAATGGGCGAGAAATTGCAAAAGCATCTGCTAAATACACTCAAGAAGAGTTAAATAGATTAAACAAAATAGAATCAAGAAAGAGAGGTAATATTTAATGGATATGACAGTATATCATTCATCATTACCGTTGCCAGATTCTGCGACACAAATCAATGGTGAATATCTTGAACGAAGTGTTGTGGGTTATAGAACACTTTCGGTTGAAGGAAGAGAATCGTTAGACGTTGATATTACCGAAACAACTGTAGGTAACTCTGATGGTTCGACATATAGAAAAAAAAGAGATCAAACAAGAACATTAAAAATCTCTTATGCATTATGCGCTAATTCATATAGTGATTATCATTCGCTATATAATAAATTAAAAAGTATATTACATGATGGTGAATTAAAAATCATCTTCAAAGATGAATCTGATGTATATTACACAGGAGTAGTGGAAAGTGTCTCTGCTACTCCTATTGATACTGTTGACGCAGTAGCTTCACAAGGAGATATCTCAATTAAATGTATGGATCCTTATAAATATTCAGTTGAAGAAAAAGAAGTATTACCATCTTTAGACGATGGGTATACTTTTGAAATAGATTACAAAGGAACTAGAAAAGCTTATCTAAAAATCGAAGCTGTAATGCATGGTGACAATGGCTTTCTTGCTTTAGTAAATGATCAAAAGAAAATTTTACAGTTTGGAAATCCCGATGAAGTCGATGGAGAAAATTACACACAAAACGAATACTTATGTCATTTGTCAGATTTTGCTAATTTATCAAACGACTCTCCCGATTATTATAGACCTTATATTAAGACCGGTGGCGGAATGGTATATAAAACTTACAATGGAAGTAATTATAACCCTTGTTTGTACATGACATCGGTAGCACAATCAGGACATTTTTGGACAGGAGCTTGCAGATTATTAACAATTCCAGCAGATTCAAATGGCGAAAGAGGAGCAAAGAATTTCTACTGCTATATGAATCAATGGTTCTCTATCGGTATATCAGGTCAAACAGGCATTCAAGAAATATCATTCTTAACAGATGATAACAAAGTTATTTGCGGAGTATCTATTAACAAAACAGATGCGGCAGGAGAAGGTGCATATGTGTCATTCTTTATCAATGGTAATAATGTTGTTAAAAACGTGTTATTTTATCCATACGAAGATCAACAGTTAAATATGTTTGATAATGCAAGAGGTCATAATTGTGTTGTAAAAGAAGGTAGAACTATTAAGTTCTATTATCAAGGAACATATTATCAATATACAGTACCAGAAGTAGAAAATATGGTTTGTACAAAGATACAAGTTGGTATGGCTCAATGGGGCGAAAGAAACATGAGTGAACAATGGATATCACATAACTGTATCAGAGCTATTGATTTTCAAAAGATGTATGTAACTAAATGGCGTGATGTTCCAAATAAATTTAGAATTGGAAACAGATTAACAATTGAATGCGAGACAGCAAATGTTTATTTGAATGGTGTTAGAGATCCATCATTAGGTGCTTTAGCAAACAATTGGGATAATTTCTATTTGAGACCTGGATATAACCAAATCAAGTTTGCTCACTCGTCTTGGGCTCAAAAACCTACAGTGAAATTAAAATATAGAGAGGTGTTCTTATGATTATTTATTTGGCTGATAGACATATGAACATCGTTGCTACATGTTCAAATAATCTACCAAAAGGCTTAAAATTTCAAAATGATTTAAAATCAGAAGATGTTGAGTCTGGTGTTGCTACTTTTTCAGTCGATATTTTGTATGATGAAGAAGATGCAGTTAAAACAGCTCAATATTGTGAATCGGGAAACTATGTGCTTGTCTACGATGATAATGAAAAAAATGGGTTCTATACAATCATCGAAGCTGAAAATGACAGAAAAGAGCGCAGTATTAACATTTATGCAGAAGACGGCGGTTTGGACTTATTAAATGAGGTAGTTGATGCTTATACAGCAGATGGACCTCATCCAATCGCCTTTTATGTTGAAAAATTCTCATACGACAGTGGATTTGAGATAGGATTAAATGAAGTAAGCGACTTGAATCGTACGCTTTCGTGGGTTGGTCAAGACACTTGCACAGCAAGAATCTTAAGTGTTGCAAATTCATTCGATGCTGAAATTGGATTCAGTTTTACTGTGAAGAATATGACTATTACTCATAAGTATATCAACATCTATAAGAAGCGTGGAAATGAAAATATTGCTCAATTACGTTTAAATACTGACATTGATAACATCATCGTTAAAAGTTCCATTTCAGATTTGACTACTTGTTTGATTCCAAGCGGGGGAACTCCTGAAGGTTCTGAACATCCGATAACATTAGCTGGATATAAATATGACGATGGTGATATCTATGTCAATGAATTAGGATGGGTAGCTTCTAGAACTGCATTAGCTAAATGGAGTCGATACCAATGGGAAAGATATGGAAGTTATGGTGGTCATATCGTTAAATATTATACTTACGATACAATAAGCCAATCAGAATTATGCAACAGAACAATTTCTTATTTAAAGAAATACTACGATATCATTTACAACTATGAAGTAGATATTGCTATACTTCCAGATAATGTGCGAATTGGAGATACGATCAATATTATTGATGAAAATGGCGAGCTTTATTTAAACGCAAGAGTCTTGAAATTAGAAACTTCATCTTGCGATAAAACTGCAACGGCAACATTAGGAGATTTCTTAATCAAATCAGGTGGAATCAGTGAAAAAGTCAAAATGATGGCTGAACAATTTTCTTCATATGTTATAAAGCAAAGAGAGTATAATTATAAAACTCAACAACTCGCTAAGCAAGCAAAAGAAGAAGCAAGTTTTGCTATCACTAAAGCTACGGAAGCAAGTAACAAAGCAGTCGAAGCAAAACAAGAAGCAACAAATGCTATAAGTAAAGCTACTGATGCTATAACAAAAGCTACGGGCGCAACTAACGAAGCTTCAAATGCTTTAAAGGTTGCTGCTGATGCAAAAAATACTGCGACTGACTCTTTAAGTAAGATTAAGTCTGCTACAGTTGATTTAGAAAAAGCTAAACAAAACATTACGAATTTAAGAAATGTCATCAATACTACAAATAAATCTTTAGACGATTTAGCGGCTGAAGCTGGTCAAACTAAAGAAACCTTAGATGGTTTAAGCGGAGATTTGCAAGAAACTAAAGAAAATTTAGAAATAACCTATGCGAAGAAAACGGACTTAAGTAGTACAGAGGCTTCTCTTAAGACTGAGATTACTAAAAGTGCTACTGAGCTATCCGCTCGTATCGAAAAAACTTATGCTGGTAAAACAGAACTTACTGACATACAAGGTAAACTGCAATCTCAAATTACGCAAAATGCAGAAGGATTAACTTCTCAAGCAACAAAGATTGATAAAATTCAAAATGATACAACAGATGCTCAAGCTAAGATCACTGCTGCTAGTCGAGTGGCTGCTGATGCACTGGCAAAGGCTAAATCCGCACAAACTTCTGCTGATATCGCTAAGTCTGCCGCTGATGATGCTCAAAGTGCTGCTGATGATGCTGCTACTAACGCACAAAAAGCACAGACTAAAGCTGATGAAGCACAAAGTATGGCCGCTAGTGCTGCGGGTAGATTAACAACTGCTGAAAAAGATTTGAGTGACGCTAAAGCTAATCTAACTAAAGTGACATCTGATGTGAACTCAACAAAAGAACAAGTACAAGCCGCTCAAGATGCTGTGACTGCTGCTCAAGCTAAAGTGAATCAAGCTACTAAAGATGCTAACGAGGCTCAAATTGCTGCTAAGAACGCTACTACAACTGCTAATAACGCAAAGACTGCTGCTAGTGAAGCTCAACAAGTTGCGGATAACGCTAAGATTGCTGCAGATAAAGCAAGTAAAACAGCACAGACTGCTAAAGATACTGCTAATAAAGCACAAGAAACGGTAGCCGCTTTAACCAAGAGAGTTACTTTAGCTGAAACTAACATTACTCAGAATGCAGAAGC
>ERZ1034713.1145-NODE-1145-length-12658-cov-3.564310_pt1 | contig 12658 bp, 9 predicted proteins | sample MGYA00520692_ERZ1034713 | MGnify/ENA primary metagenome ERZ1034713 (study PRJEB33766, sample SAMN09781717) | gut metagenome | biome: gut microbiome | host: Homo sapiens | place: Madagascar | study: EMG produced TPA metagenomics assembly of the PRJNA485056 data... | reverse complement strand
AATAAAGGTAGGTTGGGCATACTTGCCCAACGTGAAGCAGGCTTTGAACCCTCTCTCCATAGTGGCGAGGGGATTGACTCCGTAGTCAGTTTTGCATTAAAATCAAAAAATTTAACAACACATGAAAATAATTTATCCCGCAAAGAACTTAGTGCCCTAGTGCCTCAGTATCTTAGTAACTTTTCTGATACGGTCTTTTCACGTTTCACGTTTTACTTTTCACTCAACCGTAAAGCAGCATTTACTCTTGCCGAAGTTCTAATTACCCTTGGTATTATCGGGATTGTTGCAGCTATGACATTGCCGTCACTGATAACAAAATATAAAATTCATGAGTTAAGAACAAGGTTTCAAAAAACTAATAGTATTGTAAATCAGGCTTTGAAATATACTTTGAATGATTTAGGATTGAGTGATTACTCGGATATGAACTTGTTTAATCTCCCAAATGGTTCTCAAGCAAGCATTTATGAACCTGTTTATAAAGAATATAATCAGGTTTGGGAAAAACAATTTAAAGGTGCCAAAAAACTTGGACGGCAAGAAATTATGAACAATATGAATCATAAAAATGTTTCAACTCATCCACTTTTTACAAAAACTTTTTGGGGTGAACCTGCTGATTGGGGACATTTGTATGCAACCTCAGGGAATTTAACTCCAACTTATTATTTGTTGCCTGACGGATCTTTAATTGGACAAATAGATGCTTTTGGAACTTGTTATGCAAGTTGTACAATTGCAACAATATTTTTTGATACAAATGGTCCGTACAAAGGTCCAAATCGTTATGGCTATGATTTCTTTTATTTTGATGCCGGTATTGATGGACAATCAATATTTAAATGTGGAATTAACGAAGCTAATGATAGAACTTGTTTTTACAGATATGCATTAAGAGATCAAAATCCGTTCAATACATCCAAAACTTATTGGGATAACCTGTATAAACCAAAAAGTTTCTTTGAAAAATAAAATGAAGTGTTCTGCCGTAAAGGAACTATCCCTTTACAGCGCCTTCGTTTTCACCGGAAATAAAATATCTTTGCATTGCTAAGAAAAATATTAGGATTGGAATTGTTGAAAGAATTGATCCTGCGGCAATAAATCGCCAGTTAGAACTAAACATTCCTTGTAAATTGTTTACTCCAACCGGTAGTGTATACATTGACTCTTTCGTCAAGACAATGCTTGGCCATAAAAATTCGCCCCAAGAGCCGATAAATGTAAATATTGCAAGAACCGCCAAAGATGGTTTTACCATAGGCATAAGAACTTTCCAAAATACTTGAAAAACATTGCATCCATCAACAATAGCAGCTTCTTCCATTTCTTTTGGAATTCCTAAAAATGCCTGTCGCATTAAAAATATTCCAAATGCACTAACCGCGAATGGCATTATAAGTCCCATAAATCCGGCAAAATTATTTACATTATCAGTTAAATGAAGTTTTAAAGTAATCAAATAAACAGGTAACATAATTGCTTGAAATGGAATCATAATTGTTGCTAATATTGCAAAAAATGTTATTTTTTTTCCCTTAAATTCCATTCGAGCAAGTGGATAGCCAGCAATTGCAGACAAAATAAGGTTTAAAACAACCGTTCCACCGGCTACAATCATACTGTTTATGAAGTAACCGATAAAATTAACTTTATCCCAAACGCCTGTATAGTTTGCCCAAGTAAAGTCTTGTGGAATAATTTGTGGCGGATATGCAAAAATGTTTTCACTATTGCCTTTCAGCGATGTTGAAATCAGCCAAATAAACGGAAAAACAGAGATTAAAGAAACCAAAATTAATATAAGATGCGAAAGAAATGTGCTCCTTATTTTTGCCGCACGATATTTATTTATAAGAATTTTCCCCTCACCTGTACTCGTATCATTAGCTAGATTCTTTCGCTGACGCTCAGAATGACGAAAATTGCCACTATTTTCAAAAATTCTATGCCTCTTTGCATCTGAACCTATTTCATTGTCGGATTGGCAAATCCGACCTACATTCGCTTCTTTCTCCCTAAATCTCATATTTTTTCCTTTCAAAACAGAAAATATTTATCAAAGAAAATACCATTACAATAATAAGTAAGACAACTGCCATCGCAGATGCTATCCCTAAGTCAAGGTTTTCAAAGGCTCTTTCATAAATGTAGTAAACTATAGTTTTGCTGGAATTTAACGGACCACCTTTGGTCATTACATATATTTCAGCAAAAACTTTCATTGCAGAAATTGCACTGATTGTTGTAACAAGTGCGATTGTTGGCATGATATGCGGAACTGTTACGGTTAAATGTTTTGTTAAAAAGCTTGCGCCATCAATGTCGCATGCTTCATACAATTCATTTGGAACACTCATTAGTGCAGCTAAATAGATTATCATATAATAACCAATCCCTTTCCAAATCGTAACTATGATAACAGAATAAAGTGCGTAATTTGGATCGGTTAACCAACCTATGGATTTGAAACCAAGACTCGTTACAACATAATTTAAAATTCCTTGGTCTGCATAAAGCCATTTGAAGGCGATAGCTGCAACAACGATTGAAACAATTACCGGTAAGTAGATTAAAATTTTATAAAGGGTTACCCCTTTGATTTTCTGATTTATCAAAACAGCCAAAAATAGTGGGAATATTGCCAATATTGGCACCGCAATAAACAGATAAATAAAAGTATTCCATAAAACTTTATAAAAAACAGGATTGTGGAATAATTTTACATAATTTGCTACTCCAATAAATTCAGGTTTATAAATATTTGTAGAGTAGTCTAAAAAACTTAATAAAAAAGTTTGAAAAAATGGGATGAAAAAGGATATTACCAAAACTACTGCAGATGGTAATAAGAATAAATATGGCGCATATTTCCCATAATATTTAAACATAGGTTAATTATGCCACTTTTTTTATCAATGGTCAAGAATTTAACTTTTACATCTTATAAGCCATACATCACTTTTAACATTTTCAAGAACTCGTTTACTTACTGACCCCATCAAAAATCTATCAATTTTGGATTTGTTTCTAGAACCTAGGATAATTAAGTCAATGTTATATTTTTGTGCATAATTAATTATTTCTTGGGCTGGAATACCATTTAAAATAGATGTTTGGCAGATGTTTACATCTTGGTTTTTTATTACTGTTTTAATTTTATCGATAGCTTTTGATGCATATATCTGTTGTTGTTTTTGGATATCTAAAAGCCAATTTGTATCAAGAGTTCCCTCTAGGAATAAAAAGTTGGGGTCTTCATTGACCATACAAATATGTATTTCTTTGTCAGCTAGATTAATCTCTTTTATAACGTTTTTGATAACTGAAAGAGAACAATCTGTGCCATCGGTTGTAAACAAGACTCGTTTTTTTTGATTTTCTTCTTTTGCTATATAGTTTGATATGTGACTACTGTTAATAATTTCTTGAGAAACAGAACCAAGCCATTTTTGGATTCCCTTTTTGCCATGAGAGCCCATTAAGATTAAGTCATATTGCTCTTTTTCTATCTGCTCTAAAATACTTTCTACAGCTGAGCCACAATACTTTATGCGTCTACCAATATTAAATCCAGTTTTGTGAATTTCGTCTTCTGCAAAGTCTAAAATAGTGTCAGCTACATTTGCGCAGGAATATGTAAAATTTTGATCTTCGATATCTATTTCATCTGGCAATATATTCCAATCAATTACACAAATAGTGTCTATTGTAGCTTGTTTGACCCAATTGGATATATTTTTTAGAGCGTTAAAACTTATTTTTGAACCGTCTGTGCAGAATAGTATTTTCATAAGATCTCCTTTGTAATCTAGTGAATAGTGAGTAGTGAATAGTGAACGGTACTTTTCAAACAAGTACTAAATTTGTTATTAAACAATTGCAAGCGAAAAGACTACTAATGACTCACCATTCACTTTTTACTCAAAATTAATATAATTTATGTTAAGGAAAATTACATTGTCTAGTATTCTATATTTTTTTTTGCTATTATGTTTACAGGGAAATGTTTTTAATAGGAAAATGTTATAGTCATGACAGCAAAACAAAACGTTCAACAAAAGATAAATCTAAGGGATTATAAAGATTTAATAGAAACTATTGCAAAGGTGGAATACCAAAAATTTTCATCTTCGCATTTGATTGATTTACCTGAACTTATAAATATTGGAAATCATACTTTATACATTTTATTTAAAAATCATTCTCCAGAAAATTATAACAATACATATTTATCAACTGCTATAAAATGGGCAATTCGTAACGAAGTTAGACGTCGTTATAAGTGGTATACACTTAAAAACAAACGTCAGCAGAGTTCAGAAGAGAATGGCAACTTGAGAGAAGAAGTTTACAAAACAATTCTTTCTATTGACGAAATGCAGGATGCAGAAGTGCCTGTTCAGATTAAAGCAGAGGATAAAACGCCGGAAGAATCTATTGAACTTGTTGAATTAAAAGCCGAAATAATTGAATCTATGAAAAAGCTTCCTGCAAGGGAAAGAGAACTTATTGAATATAAATTCTTTAAAGAGAAAAAATTGAGAGAAATTGCAGAGGAATTCAATATTTCTCAATCTAGAATTTCTCGTATTATTCAGTCAGGATTAGATAAAATTAAAAGGGATTTAAAAAAACAGGGGATTTTATAGTGAAAACAATATTTGAAAAAAGTAATGGGGTTGTCGGAATTGCTCTGACAGACAAAGAAGAAGATTTAAGCTTTTTAGATAAAAAGTTTGTGCGTAATGGGAATATTGGTTTGCCAAATGTTAGTGAACTTGATGCTATGCGTCATTACAAAGAGCTTTCTGATAAGAATTTCTGTATTGAGAAAGGTTTTTATCCGTTAGGCTCATGTACTATGAAATATAATCCGAAAGTAAACGAATTTCTTGCAGGATTGGAAAATTTTGTTAATCTTCACCCTCTTTCTGATGATAATGATTGTCAAGGCGCTCTAGAACTTATGTTTAAATTGCAAGAAGCGTTGAAAAAAATTACAGGAATGGATGCCGTAACATTACAACCGTCAGCAGGAGCTCATGGTGAATTAACAGGCATGATGGTCATAAAGAAATATTTTGAAGTAAAAGGCGAAAAAAGAAAAAAGGTTATAATTCCAGATTCTGCACACGGTACTAACCCTGCAAGTGCCCATCTTTGTGGTTTTGATGTTGTGCCTGTTAAATCAAATGAAAAAGGGCAGGTTGATATTGATGCATTGAAGGCCCTTTTGGATAGCGATGTCGCCGGGATTATGATGACTAACCCAAATACTCTTGGAATTTATGAGGAAAATGTTCTTGAAATCTCAAAATTGATGCACGAAAATGGTTCACTATTATATTATGATGGAGCTAATTTCAATGCAATTATGGGATATACAAATCCAAAACTTATGGGATTTGATGTTGTGCATTTAAATTTGCACAAAACATTTTCAACTCCGCATGGTGGTGGTGGCCCAGGTGCTGGCCCTGTTTGTGTAGTAGAAAAATTAAAAGAATATTTGCCTGTTCCGACTGTTGCTTTTGATGGGGAAAAATATTATAGAAATTACAATTTGGAACATTCAATTGGAAGCGTAAAAGGTTTTTACGGCAATTTCGGAGTACTTGTAAGAGCTTATGCTTACATCTTGATGATGGGTGACAATTTGAAAGAAGCTAGTGAAAATGCTGTATTAAATGCTAATTATTTAAAAGAAAAGTTGAAGGGTTCTTATTTGTTACCTTATGATGAGCCTTGTATGCATGAGTTTGTTCTTTCAGGTGAAAAACAAAAGCATGAAAATGGAGTTTCAACTTTGAATATTGCAAAAGCGTTAATGGATGAAAATACCCATCCGCCAACGGTTTATTTCCCATTGATTGTTCATGAGGCAATAATGATTGAACCGACGGAATCAGAAAATAAAGAAGTCTTGGATGAATTTGTTAATGCTATGTTAAAAATTGCAGAGGAGGCTAAAACAAATCCTGAAAAAGTTATTTCAGCCCCACATTCAACTCCAGTAAAACGTTTGGATGAAACTCTTGCGGCACGTCATCCAGATTTAAAATTTACACAAAAATAATATAAGAGAAAATAAAATGAGTAAAGAAAATAAAAAAGTTAAAGTAGCATTTCCCCATATGGGAACAGTATGTATAGCATGGGCTGCAGCCCTTAAAAAGATTGGTGTTGAACCTTTTATTCCGCCTTATACAAGTAAAAAAACATTGTCTTTGGGTACCAAACATTCTCCTGAGGCTATTTGTTTGCCTTACAAATTGATTTTAGGTAACTTTATTGAGGCAATTGAAGGAGGTGCAGATTACGTTGCAATGATTACATCTCCAGGGTGTTGCCGTTTAGGTCAGTACGGAAATAGTATTGAAAACGCTCTTCTGGACATGGGGTATCATGCAAGATATATTGAATTGTCTCTATATGACGGAATTAAAGGTATGTATAATGTATTAAAAGACATAAGCGGGAAAAATGACCCAATTTTGTTCGCAAGAGCTATCAATATTGCAATCAGAAAAATGTTCTTGCTTGATGATTTGGAAGAAAATTTGGCGTATTACAGAGCTCGCGAAATCAATCAGGGTGATGCTGATAAGCATTATGCAAAAGCCTTACAATATGTTAAAGATGTTGAGCATTCAAGAGATTTGAAACGTGCCAAAAAACTTGCGTTTGATGAAATGAAGAAAGTTCAAATTGATCCTAAAAAAGAGGTTTTGAAAGTTGATTTGACTGGTGAAATCTATCTTGTTTGTGATGCATTTTCAAATCAAAATATAACAAAAGAACTTGGGAAAATGGGAGTTCAGGTAAGAAGAAGCTTGACGGTTAGCAGTTTTATTAAAGATGCAATTATTCCAAAGGCTTTTAGAGAAGGAGAAACTCACTTGCAACGAGCTTATAGGCTTGCAAAACCTTATTTGATGCGAGACATCGGTGGAGACTCTTTGGAATGTGTTTCGGATGTTGCTTATGCCGATGAACGAGGAATTGATGGTATTATTCATATAAGTCCGTTTACTTGTATGCCGGAAATTATGTCACAAAACATTTTTCCTGCGATGAGAGAAAATTGCGATATTCCTATTTTGCCATTAATTATGGATGAACAAACTGGTAAAGCTGGTTATCTGACAAGGTTAGAAGCATTTGTTGATTTGATGAGAAGAAGAAAACGGAAACTTGCAAAATCTCAAAAAGAAGAAAATCCGGTTGAAGTAACTGAATAAAATATTTGTTGTAACATTTGAGGGAAAATTAAATATTATGCGTGAGTTGTTTAAAGAAGCTATTAAAATTACAAATTATAATATAATTTTGGCTGTGCCTTTAATTGTATTTATAAAAATATTGGATTTGTATTCTCTTTATTCTAAGTATAATATTGATTCAACTCCAAAATTTTTGATAGCATCAATTACTGTGTTGTTTATGTTTGGAGTGTTTTGTGCAGGTTGGTTTTATATGGTTGAAGGTGCAGTAAAACTTTCAAAGAAGGTTTTTGTTCTTGATACTGATAGGGCCAAGGCAACAATGAATTTATTTAAAATTTTCCCTGAGGGGGTTGGAAAATTTTTCTTGTCCTTTGTTGGGGTATATGTAATATTTTTGTTTATTCAGGCTATTGCAACTCCTCTTGTGTATATTCTTGGTGTTAATATTATTGGCGGATTAGATGCTGAGTCAATGCAACACTTGCAAGAATTAACAATAAATACAGAATTGGCGTCTAATCAGGGTATGCCTGCGTTTATTGATAAATTGTCTATTGAACAGATTATATTTTTTGGTAAATGGAGTTTACTATTTATGTCTGTTACGTCTGTTATAATGTATCTTTTGATGTTATGGATTCCGGAAATTGTATGTTGTACGCCTAATCCATTGCTTGCATTGTGGCGTTCGCTTGTGAAATTGTTTAAAGATTTCTTTACAACGGTAAGATTATTTATAACATTGTGGCTTATAGGCTTTGCGCTATTGTTTATTAATACATTTGCGGTAATAAATCCTATTGCTTATATTATAATGAGTATTGTTTTGTTCTATTTTTCTGTGTATTTTGTAGTGTTGATTTTCTTATATTTCGACAGAAAATATGTGGTTGCAGATGAATAAAGTTATTGCAATAGTTGGTGCAACTGCAAGCGGAAAAAGTGCTTATGCCGTTGAGCTTGCAAAAAATATTGACGGTGTAGTTGTTTCGGCGGATTCCAGACTCGTGTATAAGGGAATGGATATTGGAACCGCTAAACCAACCGTTGAGGAGATGCAGGGTATTCCACACTATATGATTGATATTGTTGACCCAGAATACAATTATTCGGCTGGTTTGTATGCTCAAAATGCAAAAGTTTGTATTGAAAATATTCTAGCTAAAGGGAAAACTCCAATTGTTACAGGTGGAACAGGATTATATTTCAGAGTGTTGTTAGAAAATTATGCTTTACCAGATATTCGCCCAGATTATGGGCTAAGGGAAAAGCTTTCTGCAATGGATTGCGATGACCTTCTTGATATACTAATGAAGTTGGATGAAAAAGCCGCAAATTTGGTTGAACGAAATGACAAGAAAAAGCTTATTAGATATATTGAGGTCGTTAAACTCACTGGTAAACCTCTTCATCTCGCTCGAGGAACAAAAAATAGCGAGTTTGATGTTGAGTGGATAGGACTTAATTTCCCAAGAGAAGAACTGTATGAAAGGATTAATAAACGTGTTGATATAATGGTCGAACAAGGACTTGTAGAGGAAACAAAACGTTTGTTAGCAAAGCATGGACGAATTCCTAATATAACTGATACAATCGGATATAGAGAAATTATCTCTTATCTTGATGGGGAATTGTCTTTGGAAGAAGCAAAAGATAAATTAAAACAAAATACAAGAAATTATGCAAAACGTCAGCTTACTTGGTTTCGGAAAAATGAAGCGATTAAGTGGAATTGCTATCCTGAACGCAAAAAGAAATAAGTATAAAATCTTTAATTATGTTAGAATTGTAACCAAAGAGGGATATGATTATGAGAAAATTTTGGAAATATATAGGTATTACTGTAGTATCTTTTATAATTGCTGTTTATGTATTGTTTTTAATAGTTCCGTTTTTCTTAACAGGTGTTATAAATTCATATAATGACGAGATTTCTGCTCTTGTTGAAAAGTCATGCGGGTTTAAGTTGAAACTGGAAAATATGAAGGTTTTAACAACTCCAAAATTAACAGTTGGTGCAGAAGTTGGACATGCAGAAGTAGCTCTTCCAACTGGTGAAAAGTTTGTGACAGTTGATAACGTGCAAGCAAAAATGTCATTGATTCCATTGATTGCAAAACGAGTTGAAATTGATATGGTTGGTGCAGATAATCTTAATATCAATTTGAAAGTTAAAAAAGATGGTAGATTTTTGCTAGAAGATTACATCCCTCAAGAGAATCAAAAAAATGAAGAACTATCAACTACACCAGCAGGTTTGCCATTAGGGTTCAAATTGTCTAATCATTTGCCAAATATTATTCTAAATAACTATAATGTCGCTTTTATTGATATGCCGACTGACAAAACTTATTCAATATTCGGGGATAATGTTTCTGTCAGTGATTTTATTCTAGATAAGAAAATTAAAATTGCAGTGAACGGTAAAGCGATGATGCAAGATAAAGTTCAATTTAATTATGATATAAAATTATTAAATAAAATTATGCCTCAACTGGATTTGAATGATATAGTGTTTGCCTCAAATGAGGAAGAGAAAAAAAATCCTCAAGATTTTAATATTAATTTAATTGATATATTTAAAGCTATTTACAAAAATCGATTAACAGCTGATGTGAAAGCTGATGTGAAAACATCCGGAACACTTGATGATATTGATATGACTGGCTATATTGATGTGTCAAATTTAAGCGTTGTAGTAGATGGAAAAATTTTGCCTGCAAGTTCTGCTGATATAAAACTAAAGGGCAATGGTATAAACTTGTATACAAAATTGTATACGGCTGAAAATGAATTGACAGAATTAATTGGGGTTATTAAAACAGGGAAACACCCTAAAATAGATTTGAATTGCAAATCGAATGCTAAATTCCAAAGTATATTTGACTTATTAGATAGTGTTGCCAAATCTTTTGATTATAATGATTTTGATACTCTAACTGCAACAGGAGGGCTTGATGCTGATTTTACTATCAAGTCTAATTTGAAAAATATTGAATCTTCTGGATATTTAAAAATACCGTCAGCATCAATTGCTTACAAACTTTATAATGTTGCAGTTAACAATATAAGTGCGGATATAGATTTCGCAAATAATGTGGTAAATATTAAAAAAGCAGGTTTGTCTATTTTAGGTCAGCCTCTTAAAATATCCGGTTCAATTAAGCAAGACGCCACAGCAGATTTGTTAATTATAGCTGACAAATTACAATTGAAAGGATTATTGCTTGCAGTCGGGCAGATGGCGTTGTTAAAAGAAAATAAAATTAATAGCGGAACTTTGTCAATGTCCACTTCTATTAAAGGAAGGCTTGATAAGATCGTTCCTAAAGTTCATTTGAGTATAGATAATGTTAATTTGAAAAATATTCCATCAAATACTACTGTAAAAGTAGTTAATACTAATATTGATTTGACTACCGATGGCAAAAAAACTAACGGATTAATCAGTGTTTCTAGTGCCAAAGTTATTAATCCAATGGCTGTTATTTCTGCACCTACTGCCAAAATTACTTTTGGTGAAAAAGATATAAATATAAACAATGCTTATATCTTGCTGAACAATTCTAGAATTGATATTACTGGCAAGGTTGCTGATTATACAACTAAGAACCTTAAATTCAATATCAATGCAAAAGGCAACCTGCTTGCATCAGATATTCGTTCAATGATTCCTGCGGACATGCGCTCTATGGTAAGTGCAAAAGGTAAATTGCCGCTATCAGTTAATGTTGTTGGGAATGACAAAACTCAAGATGTCGCATTCAATTTGACAGCGAATCCGACCAATTATGTTTCTGTTGTGTCAGTTGATCAATTGCGAGGTAAAACAACAGCCATTAAAGGAAATGTAAAAATCAATGGTGATAGTCTGAAATTCTCTGATACTGGAATTTATGCCAACGGCGCTAACATTGCAACTTTAAAAGGCAGCGTAAATGATTTAACCAAATCTCAAAAACTTAACCTAAATGTCACAACTCCAAGTAATATTGCATTTATAATTCCTGGATTTGGTAAGTCCAAAGTCGTTGCAGGCGGGAATATTGATGTATCAGGAGTCGCTGCAAATCCGATTTTGAAAGGTTCCGTTTCAATCCCTTCAGTTAAAATTCCGGAAGTCCCATTAACAATGACAGATATGCAAGTTAGTTTGAATGGACCAATTGCAAAAGGAAATGGAACTCTTAAAAAGTTTGTGACAGGTGGTATTCTTGCAGAAAATCTTGCCTCAGATTTTAATTTGACAAACAATGTATTTTATTTGAAAAACCTTTCAGGAGAAGCGTTTGACGGAAAGATAAATGGAAATATTTCTTATAATATTTCAAATGGTCATATTGGGGTAGCATTTAAAGGTGTTGGTATGGATGCAGAAAAGGCTATTGCTGGCTCAGCTGGGCTGAAAAATGCTCTGTCAGGTAAATTGAATTTTAATGCAAATGTGACTTTACATGGGGCAACACAAACTGCAATGATGAAAAATTTAAAAGGTAAGGCTTCATTTGATATTTCAGATGGTTCATTTGGCAATATCGGACGTTTTGAAAACTTTTTGTTCGCTCAAAATTTACAGCAAAACAGTATAGTTAAAGCTGTTGTAAATTCCGTAAAATCATTACCGACTATAAAGAATACAGCGCAATTTAGAACGATTTCTGGTAATATGAGATTTAATAACGGCTGGGCGCAATTAAATCCTGTCAAAACATCTGGTCCTTCGATGTCTTATTATGTAAAAGGACGTTACAACTTGCTAAATGCAACTGCAAATATTGTTATTTTAGGTAGATTATCGGCAGAGGTTGTGGCTGTTCTTGGACCATTAGGTGATTTGTCAGTGTCTAAATTGACTTCATATATCCCTAAATTTGGGACTGCGACTGGTAACATTATAAATGCACTTACAACAAATCCAAAAGGTGAAAATACAGCCTCAATTCCGGCTTTGTCTAACGGGAATAAAAATTATAAGGATTTCAAGGTTGTATTTAATGGCGGAGTTGAAAGCAGAAGTTCTGTGAAGTCTTTTAAATGGCTTTCTACTTGTGACATGTCCGCAATCAAAAAAACAACAATGAAAGAGCAAGTAAAAGAGACCAAACAGGCGGTGAAAGATGCCGTGCAAGAGAAGAAAGATGCTTTTAATCAACACATGGCTGAACAGAAAACTCAAGCCCAAGAAGCTAATCAAGAGATGAAAAATGCTGTTCAAGGGTTTAAGAACTTGAAAAATTTATTAAAATAGTTAGTAAGTATATACTCGTTTAGTAGCGATAGAAGTAACTGAATAGTTCTTTCCCTAACTTATGGATGACTTTTTATAGCACGCAAGCTAAAATCATTAACAGTAATGTTCCAATCTGCATAGATGTTGCCATGTTTTGTGAAAATTTATTTGAATCGTATTTGCCTGCACTTTTGGT
>ERZ1034713.1144-NODE-1144-length-12669-cov-23.329237_pt1 | contig 12669 bp, 10 predicted proteins | sample MGYA00520692_ERZ1034713 | MGnify/ENA primary metagenome ERZ1034713 (study PRJEB33766, sample SAMN09781717) | gut metagenome | biome: gut microbiome | host: Homo sapiens | place: Madagascar | study: EMG produced TPA metagenomics assembly of the PRJNA485056 data... | reverse complement strand
TATTCATCCCGCTCAGGCCTGCAACACCCATGCGGTTGAGGGCGTATCCCTTGCCAAACATCAGGTCGTATTGCAGCATCCAGTGCTCGTTCGTCCAGCGCTGCTGGAACTCCGTGGGCTGCTGGGTGGTGGTGCCATCCAGATTCATGGTGGTGCCGCGGGTGCAGTTGCGGCTGGCAACCCGGAGCTGCCGGTTGAGGAACTGGAAGTACAGCGGCTGTTCCAGCCCGAACAGCTCCATCATCACCGGAGAGATATCGTAGGCGGCAATGGTGCCCAAGTCCACCTGCTGCTGGCTGTAATTCGACCACATCAGCAACGTGGTCTGGTGCAGACGGGGGTCGGTGCTGGAGCCGCTAGCGTAGCCGGTGGTGGTGTAGACATCGTAGTTGGAATCAATGGGGTTATAGTGGTCGCCCCAGAACACCAGAATGACCGGCTCGTCCACCTGAGAGAAATACGCCGTCAGCTTGCCCAGCATGGCGTCTGCATCCCGGATGCCGGTAGCGAAATCTTCCAGCGCACCCACGGTGCTGCTCTTGAGCCCCACCGGATGGGATACGACGTGCACCCGCTCGTCGTCCGGGTAGTTGTCTCTATTATAATTGGTATGGTTCTGCATGGTGACCGCGTGCAGGAAGATGGGCTTATCAGAATCTGTGCTCATCTTCTCGTACTGCTGAATGATCTGGTCAGCCATGGAGTCATCGGTCACAAGGCCGCTGGTCCAGTAGTGCTTGCGCACCTTGGTCACGCCGTGCATATCTTCCAGACTGATAAAATCGCTGAAGCCGAGGTTGGGGTAGGCCTTATCGCGGCTCCAGTATTTAGCCCAGAAGCAGTGCACCGCAGCGGTCTGGTAGCCCTTGAGCTTGAGGTAATTGGGCAGGGCGAACATGGGCTTTGTGACGTGCTGCTGGTAGGGCTTGCTGCCGCTGGGCAGGAAGGACACCGAGTAGCCGGTCAGAGCTTCAAACTCCACGTCACAGGTGCCGCCGCCAAAGCTGGGGCTGTATGCCCTGCCGTAGGCGCTGGTCTGCTGCAAAGCATGGAGGTTCTGCGATACATCAGTATCAAAGGTGATGCCGTACTGCTCCAGCTCCGAAACATCCCAGTAGGACTCGTCCATCACATAAATAATGGTAGGCTGCTTTGCCTGCTCTTCCTTGGGGGTGGTTGCGGCATAGCTGCCCGCGTACATGGGGCCGGTGGAGAATTTTTCGCTCTCGGCTACGTTATCCAGAATGTCATCCACTGCCTGCTCCGAGTAGCCCTCGGGCTTGTCGATCTCCAGATTGGTGAGGTTGGTCATAAAACCGGTAAGTACACCGTAGTAGCGGTAGTAGCGGTCCTGCATCCACGCATCCGGCGTGATGCCCAAAACCTGCGTGACGGCGGGCTGCAAGTAAACGCCGAAGATCAGCAGACACAGTGCCGCTGCCGAAGCGCCGCTGCCCGCAAGCCTTGGCAGCCAGCGCTGGCGCAGCCGCCCGCGGTAAACAAAGAAGCTTGCCACCGTCAGTGCCAGTACCAGCACAATAGAGACCACCATGCTGGTCTGCAGCTTGAGCCCGGCAGCAGAGGCCACACCGGCGGCCTCAGACACCTGCATCAGGTCCCACGGCAGAAAGGGCTCACCCCGCAGCTGCATGGTATAGAAGTTTACTGCGCAGGGCGCACAGCCCAGAACGGCCATACCCAGCGTAGCAAGCGGCGGGATGCGCAGCACCCAGTCCAGCAGTTCCCACACCAGAAACAGCAGCAGCCATGCCAGCAGATACGCCCCGAAATGGGGGAAAATAAAGCTGATAAAGGTATCAGCGGTCAGTGATCCGCGCGCGATCCACTCACCCAGCAGCAGCACGATAAAGGAAGCTGCCGCCGGGAAGAGCATCCGCAGGGTCAACAGCGGTTTGGATGTTTTCATAGTCGATATTCCTTTCCACGTCCCGAACCCTATTTTCAAAGCGGCTGTGCTATTTGCACAAGCCTTTCGTGCCTATTATAGTCATTTTGCCGAAAATGTCCATTCATGATTTTACAAAAATTATGGTTTTATTTTTCAAAATATTCCCCTATTTTTCACAGACCCAGCTTTGCACGCAGCTGCTGCCAGAAGCCGTGTGGCGCTGCCGGTGGTGCCGGCACGGCGGTATGCACCAGAATAGCGTCCGTGCCGATTGTTTCGATCTCCCGCCATGGGATGGTCAGGCTTTCGTCCCGGCCCAGCAGGCCCAGCAGCCGCGGTCTGCCCAGCAAGATCAGGCATTGCAGCTGCGCCGTTGCGGGGTCAAATTCCAGATCATCCGCACGGCCAAGGCACACCCCCTGCTCCAGCTGAACGACCTCCTTCTCGCAAAGTTCCCGGATCGTCACAGCGCTCTCCCCTTTCTGTCACAGCATACGCCGGGGCGGCATTTTCTATGCCAAAAGGGGGTGGAAAGCACCCACCCGGTTGTGGTATACTATGGAAAATATCTGAGAAATATATCCAAAACAAGCGAGGCAGCAGTTATGTATAAAAGCATTATTTTTGATATCGGCGGTGTGCTGGTGGATTTTGACCCCAAGGCATACCTTGTAGACCGGCTGTGCAACGCCGAAATGGAGGAAAAGGTCTACGATTTGACCTTTGGCAGCGAAGAGTGGCAGTTGCTGGACGCAGGCAAGCTTTCCCGCTATGACGGCAACCAGCGGATGCTGGAGCATGCACGCGCCGAGGGCTGCGCCTTTGAGGTGCAGGGTGTGCTGGACGACTGGATGCACATTCTGCGCCCGCGTCTGCGGATGCTGGAACTGGTGCGGCGGCTGAAGAACCACGGCTATTGCGTGTATTACCTGAGCAATATTCCGCAGGACGTGCTGGAATTACTGACCGAGCGCGGCGTGCTGGCCCAGTTTGACGGCGGCGTGGCCTCCTGTGAGGTACAGGTAAACAAGCCTGACCCGCAGATCTACAAGGCTCTGCTGAAGAAGTATCAACTGAAGTCCAGCGAGTGCGTATTTATCGACGACAGGCTGGAAAACGTGCAGGCAGCCTTTGCGCTGGGATTTGCCGGTATCCAGATGAAGGACAGCGTAGGAACTCTGATCCGCAGCCTTGCCACCTGTAACGTGACGCTGCGCTGAGTATTGATACAGTAAAACGCAGCAGCCCCTGCCGGAAAGGTCTCTCCGGCAGGGGCTGCTTTGCGTTGGTGGGGAAACTTACTTTTCCTCGTAGCTCTGACAGTAGTGCGGGGTCTCCACCTGCTGGGTGGTGCAGTTGCACTGCTCCGTCACCTTGATCTGCGGCAGATCACATTTGCAGCCGTCCACGTTGTGGCAGCACGCGCAGACATCACAGGTCACGCCGATGTTTTCCATGCTTATCACCTCTTTGTCCATAGGTTGCCCTATGGAGCGAAGGTTTATACATAGGTTTTATCCGTTTGCCTTTTTGGCTTCCCGCTTGGACTTGAGCGTGACCGCCACATGCCTGATGGACAATACCGGGTGCACCGGCAGCATACGCGGGCCTGCCCAGCGCATGACAGCGCGAATCTTCTCCCGCATTTCCGGTTTATAGCAATGAACCTTGCAGGCGGAACAGAAGGTTTTTGTTTCCATAAACGGGCACTTTTCGATGTGTGCAAGCGCATAATCGTGCAGCTGCTGGCACTCCGGGCATAAAGCGCCTTTGGGGGTATCGTGCTGTTTGCGGCAGTAGAGTGCGATCATCTCGCTGACAAGCAGTTTTTCATCTGCACGCTTTTTATCCAAGTTTTTCGGGGTCTGCTGCATCGGGTCCGTTCCTCCTGATCGTTCCTTATTCTCTTTTACGGCCAGACCGGCGCGCAGCACGGCGCACTGCACCGCGCAAAAACGCAAAGCCAACCGTAACACCGATTGCCGCAGCCATTTCCATATACACCGCCTTTATCAAAAACGGCAGGGGCTGCCGGATATTTCGTCCGCTTTCCCCTGCCGCAAATTTTACATTGTTACGATACTCTGTGCAAAGGCTGCTGCATTCTTAATGAATGTTAGAAGCATCTAACTTTCATCGCTATATAAATGCCGTTACACGGCAAGTTATAGTTTAGCGCAGCAAACCATTTTTGTCAAGAGAGTGCTTTCCCGGCAAAGCTTACCAAGCAGCCAGATCTGCGCCCAGCTTACGGCAGGCAGCCTGCACGTCATCATCGGGGGTTTCGTTGCAGATAAGGCCTTCCTCGCTGAACAGCTGTGCGCCGTCGTCCTGTGCGCGCTGCGCCCAGTCACGCATCCACTGGCCATCGCCCCAGCCGTAGGAGCCGAACAGTGCGATCTTTTTGCCGTTCAAGGAGCCTTCCAGTGCAGCAAACATGGGCTCGAACTCGCTCTCTTCCAGCTGCTCTGCACCCATAGCCGGGCAGCCAAAGGCCACCACGTCAAACTCTGCCAGCTTTGCGGGGGTCATCTCGGCGCAGGGCACGATGGTGCCGTTGGCGCCTGCACCCTCGGCGATGCAGTTTGCCATGGTCTCGGTGTTGCCGGTGGCGCTCCAGAATACGATTGCTACTTTGCTCATAAAACTCTACCTCTTTCTCTGTGTAGTTAGCTTAGAATAACTTCATGTTCTGTAAAAATGCGTCCTTGTTTCATGACGCATTTTTACGGTTAGCATTTTCTAACCGTCAACAGGATACCACAGCCCTGCCCCGCTTGTCAAGGCATTGGCGCAATGTTTGCATGATGCAACAATCCTGCCTTTTCTAAAGCACGCAAAGGGGGTATTTCAGCTGCCCAATATGCGGAAAATCACCAGCAACACCCCGTAGATGACCGGTTGGTGCAGCAGATACAGCAGCAGTGAATGCCGTCCAAGCCAGCCCAGCGGCGGGTAGACCGAGCGGCGCAAGAACTCCATACGCTGCCGCCCTACAACGCCGTAGAGAAAGTACCCCACCCAGAACAGAAACAGCCACGGCAGAAGGGCAAAATAATCCGTAGAATAGAACCAGCACGGATAAAAGCCAAAGTACGCTGTAACGTAGTTTGCATACAGTGTCTGCGGCAGCCAGAGGCACAGACTGCCAAAGCCCAGATAGCCTGCCGAAACATTGCGGGTCAGGGCAAACAGCACTGCCGAGACGGCAAGCCCTGCCGCCGGAGGAATGCGCTGTAGCGGCTTTTCCAGCAGACCAGTCAGCAGCATGGCGCTGCCCAGCAGGGTCAGCACGCCAAAAACGACCCTGTCCTCCGGCATAAAAAGCAGTGTGACCGCCGTGACCAGCGCCCCTGCCCCGAACACCTGTGCGCCCCGGCGCAGGGTATGATGCCCCAGCTGCACACAGAAACCAGACAACAGAATAAATACCCAGCAGATGCTCTGCTGCCACAGATGCCCGGGCAAGCCATAATACCAGTCTGCCTGAATGCCGAACAGATAGACCAGATCCCAGCAGCCGTGATAGAGCATCATACTGACCAGATCCAGCCCGCGCAGCTCGTCCAGAAGGGCGTAGCGGCCAGAAGTGCTATTGTACTTCACGGCGTTTTCCTTCCTTTTTGTCACGCTGTTACACCGTTTTGCGGCGCAGCAGACTCATGGGCGGCAGCTCCGGTGTGGGCATAGTGTATTTTTCCATGGCGTGCGGGGTGCTTTCCACCCGCTCCCCTGCTTCGTTTTCAATCCATTCCGGGGTAAGCGGGATGCTGCGTCCGTCCGGGCACAGTGCCTCCAGCGTATCCCCAAGGCTCCATTTGCCGCGCTGCTGGCAGTGGGCGATGCCGTTTTCCCAGCTGTCCACCGTGCCCACGAACTCCCACTCGCGGATGTAGGTAGCGCTGTCGGTGGCCTGCTTTGCCTGCTCGCGGCCGAAATAGAAGCCGGGAGAGTAGTGCCGGTGGCTGGTGCGGGTAAGCTCTGCGTACACCTCCGGCGGCAGTTCAAAGTTATCGTTTGCCGGGTCGGCCAAATAGGTGTCCAGCGCCTTGCGGTAGGCAGCGGTGACGCTGGCGACATAGTAGAAGGTCTTGGCGCGGCCTTCGATCTTCAGGCTGTCCACGCCCGCCTTGCAGATCAAATCAATGAAGGGCGCGGTGCACATATCGTTGGCGTTAAGGATGTAGCTGCCGTTCTCGTTTTCGCCGATCTCATACAGCTGGCCGGGGCGGGTCTCCTCGCTCAGGTAGTACTTCCAGCGGCAGGGCTGGGCGCACTGGCCGCGGTTGGCGTCGCGCCCGGCCATGTAGTTGGACAGCAGGCACCGGCCGGACACGCTCATGCACATGGCACCGTGTACAAAGGCTTCGATCTCCAGCTCCGGCGGGGTCTTATCGCGCAGGATGGCAATATCCTGCAAGGTCATCTCCCGCGCCAGCACCACCCGCTTTGCGCCCATTTTGTAGGCAGCGCGGGCGGCTGCCCAGTTGGTGATACCGGTCTGGGTAGAAAGATGCACGTCAATGTCCGGGGCAAAGGTCTTGCAGGCATCCAGCACACCAAGGTCTGCCACAATAAAGGCATCCACACCGGCCTTGGCGGCCTCCTTGATGGCCTCCGGCAGGCGGTCGGCTTCCTCGTTGGTGGGCAGAGTGTTCATGGTCAGGTAGACCTTACGGCCGCGGGCGTGGGCATAGATGACACTTTCCGTCAGCTGCTCCGGGGTGAAGTTGGCCGGGGCAGAGCGCATACCAAACTCCGGCAGACCGCAGTAAACGGCATCGGCGCCGTAGTTGATGGCATAACGCAGACGTTCCGCATCGCCCGCCGGGGCAAGCAGTTCCGGGATCTGTAACATTTGTAGGTTCCTCTCTTATGTATCACAGTTTTTTACGGGAAAGGGACCGCTGCACCGTGTTTTTGTGCAGCGGCCTTTCCTCAGTTTTTCAGACTTTTATTCACAGCTGCGGCAGTTTTGCAGTTGGCATTGTGCTCTGCCAGCGTGTGGGCGTAGTAGTAGTTGCCCTTGAGGTCGGTCACAAAGAAGTAAGCGTCCTTGGCGTCCTCATCGGGCTGCGGCTCCAATGCTGCCTTGATGGCGGCAAGACCGGGGTTCGAGATGGGGCCTGCGGGCAGGCCGGTGCAGCTGTAAGTGTCGTAAGCTGCAAGAATATTTTCCGGGATATCATCCCAGCCGCCGTAGTAGGGTGCAACCCAGTTCCAGAGATAGTTATTGTCGGCATCGCTCTGGATATGGCTGGAGGTATTGCTTTGCAGCATGGGGTAGGGCGAACCCTCCGCCAAGCGGTTGCGGAACACCTGCGCAACGTTGGAGTCCTGACTGTTGCCCGCTTCCTCCTGCACAAAGGAGGCAAGGGTGACCAGTTCCGGCAGGGTCATGTCCTGCTCTTTGAGCGCCGCGTACATTTCCTCGGTGATCTGTGCATCGAACTGGGCGTAGAAGGTGGCAACATAGTTGTGCGCCGTATCGTCCTTCAAAAACTCGTAGGTCTCCGGGAAAAGATAGCCCTCGCACTTCATAAAGCGGTTCGGGGCATCCTTATCCTCCGGGACGTACTGCCAGAAGGTATAAGCGCTGAAATCGCCCTCGTTGGCTTCCTTCAAAAACTCCTCGGCGGTGCACAGACCGGCGGCTTCCATTTTTTGGGCGATGGCAATGGCCGTAGTGCCCTCTGGGATGGTCACCCGCACTGTTTCTGCCTTGGCGTACTGGGAAAGGGTGGCGATGATCGCATCGTAGGAAATCGCACTGGTCTGCAAGACAAAATCGCCGTACTGAAGCTTTGCGGCAGCACCCTTTTCCCCCACATACCAGCGGAACAGATAGGCAGAGCGGATAACGCCCGCCTCCTTCAGCTTGTTGGCAATAGCCGCCACGCCGCTGCCCTGCGGGATGCTTACGGTCACCTCTGTGCTGCCGGGTGCACCATTGCCGTGAATCTCATTGTAGGCAAACCGCACCGCTGCGCCTGCTGCCAGAAGGAGCAGCAGAAGCACTACCATCAGAATTTTGCCTGCGCCGCCCTTTTTGCGGGCGGCATGTGTATCGTTGTGTGCCATACGCACCTTCCTTTTTTCAGTTTTCCAGCATCAGACGCAGATAGCTTTCGCTCACGTCAAAGGGCTCTGCGTCAAAGCGGATCATGCCGTATTCCTGCCGGGTACCCTCGCCCAGAAACAGCGGCTGGGCAGCGCCTACCGTGATGACTGCCTTTTCCACGATGACTTCCTTCTCACGGGCGGCTTCCATCAAAATTTCAGCGGCGCGGTCGCTGTCGGCCATCATCTCCACAAAATACAGAGTATCTTCCTTGCGGAAGTAGATGCCGTAGCCATGCTCGTTGGACACGATGGTAGCGCCCCGGGAATACAGCTCCTGCAACACCACCGCCATGCGCTCCGGGCTCAGCTGCACGGTATCCTTCCAGAACTGCTCCCGCAATTCGCACAGCTTTTTGGCCGTCACCGTGTCAAATTCCGCCTGGCTCCACAGGTTGCGGCTCACCTCGCGGGGCAGGCAGCGCAGGGCGAAGGCCTGTGCAAAGCCTTTATCCTGCAACAGAGCGGCCTGTGCTGCATCTGCCGGGACTGCCACCGTGAAGCCTGCGCCCCGCAGCTTTTGCTGGGCGCACAGGGTATCCAGCAGACCTGCCAGCAGCAGACTGCCCTCGCCGCACAGGCACAGGTAATTGCCCGTCCGTCCTTGCAGGGTGACCGGCACAGCCAGCGCAGCCGCCACGATAGTGTCGTTTTCATCGGCTACATAAATGTTCTGCACACCGGCAAAGCGTTCCAGTACCATTTTTGCAAAATCTTCGGTATCATGATGCTGGCTCTGCCACAAAGCCAGCACTGCCGCCTCGTCGGACGGCTGCATCAGACGATACATCGTTCAGGATGCCCCCTCTTATCGTATTTTATTGTTCAGCCCAGTGTTTTCCGGGCAAGCTGCTGTACCTCTTGCTGGATCTCTTCAATGCTGCGCATGGCGTCCCCGCTGGTGCAGTGCACGGTGTCCCAGCCAAGATGCCGGGCGCAGAACTCGGCAGCGGCGCGGCTGCGCGCCAGATAGGCGGTATCTTTCTCGTGCACGTCCTTTTTGCTCTCGTCGCCGTGGTAGCGCTGGGTCATCAGCCGCTGGCTGACCGCCGGGTCTACCTGCAAATAGATGACCCTGTCCGGTGCGGGCAGACCCAGCAGACGAAACTCATAATCAAACAGCCAGTGCAGATATTCCTCCCACTGTTCCTGCGGCAGTTTCGAGCACTGGTGCACCGCGTTGGAGGTGGTGTACCGATCGGCGATGATCACACCGCCCTGCTCGTAAAAGCTGCCCCAGCTGGTTTTATAGCTGGCATAGCGGTCCACCGCGTAAAAGCTGGAAGCCGCATAGGCGTTTACATCGTCCGGGTGCTGGCCGAACTGCCCCGCCAGATACATCTTGACCAGTGCGCTGGAATCGCTGGCATAATCCGGGAAGGTGATCTTCTGCACCGGCACGCCCTGCGCGGCGAGATGCTCTGCCAGCAGCTTTGCCTGTGTAGCCTTGCCACTGCCGTCCAGCCCTTCCAGTACGATCAGTTTGCCTTTGCTCATACGACGACACCTTCTTTAATGGCGGCATATTTTGCGCGCACCTCAGCGGTCTTGCCACAGCACATCTTGCCCTCCGGGCAGGGGCCGCACAGGCAGGCGGGGCCAGCCTTGGCAAAGATATGGGGTGCTACCGGGTAAACCAGCGTGAACATCTTTTCAGCCAGTTCCCGGATCTCCCACTGGGCGCGGTTGCAGCAGCGCAGCTGGAAGAAGTTCATCAGGCTGCGGGCGTTCATGGTGACCACCATTTTGGTCTCGCAGGCGTTGGGCAGCACAAAGCGGGCGTCCTCGTTGGCCTGTTTGGAGGCCTTGGCACGGGCCTGCTTTTCCGGCATTCCCTCCGCCATCAGGCGGGCGGTGTGTCCCTCCTCCAGCTTATGGGCGAGGTCGAGATAACGCTTTGCATCCTCTTCCATGCTGGCAAGGAAGGCTGCCTTTGCTTCCGGTATAGCCTCGATCTCCGGAGGCGTCACATAGCGGAAATCGTCCAGACGCACATAGCGCTGGCTCTGCACGCTGAAGGACGCGATGCGGTGCCGGGTGATCTGGGCAAGCAGGGTGCGGCTGACTCCCTCGATGCCAAAGGTAAAGCTGGCGTGCTCGATGGGGCTTGCATGGCCAAGGTCGCTGAGCATGGTCAGGAATTTTGCAGTTTTTTCCTCGTCCAGCCCATCCAGAAGGTCGGTGATGTGGGCGTCGGAGTAGCAGAGCTTTGCGGCAGCCGCCACCACCTTTTCCGGTTCCGGGGTGTGGGCGATCAAACGAACAGTCATCATAGGGTCATTCTTCCTCCGTAATCTTGGTCAGGGGCGCAAAATTGGCCATCGTTTTCTTGATGCCCACTTTTTCAAAGTTGATCTCCACGATCTGATCCCCGGCAGCGGGCTTTACCTTCAGCACCGTGCCGCGGCCAAACACCTTGTGCTCCACGATGTCACCCGGTTCATAGTGCTTTGCGCCAGAAGCTGCCGGTTTTACGGCAGAATTTGCTGTAAAGGCCGTTTGCTTTACGGCATTTTTTGTCGAGTTCTCGTTAGAATATGAAGAGCCAAATCCGCCGCTTCTGGTAGTCGGCTGGGTGGAGCTGTTGCCATAGTGACTGCCAAAACCGGAGGAAGCGGTGCTTCTTCCGCCGTAAGAGGAGCCGAAACCGCGGCTTTCACCGGCGTTATATTCCCGATTCAGGTAGCCGCTGCGGTTGCCCGAACTGTAACTCGAGCTGTAACCGCCGCCGTAGCTGCTGCGGCTGTAACCGGAGGGGCCGGAGTAGCCGGATGCACCGCCGGGCACGGTATCGCTATAACTGCTGCCCCAGCCGCCCATGCGGGAGCGCTGCTCCAGCACAGGGCTGCGGGTCTCCTCGATATATTCCGGCTCGATCTCCCGCAGAAAGCGGCTGGGCTCGTTGCGCTGGGTGCGGCCATACAGCATGCGGGTGACACTGTTGGAGATATACAGCTCCTTTTTGGCGCGGGTGATGCCAACGTAAGCCAGACGGCGTTCCTCTTCTAGATCTGCTTCGGAGTACTTGCTCATCTCACTGGGGAAAACGCCCTCCTCCATGCCGATGAGGAACACATAGGGGAACTCCAAGCCCTTGGCAGAGTGGATGGTCATCAGCACCACCTGATCGCTGCTTTCGTTGTAACTGTCGATATCGCTGATAAGGGCGATATCTTCCAGATAGCCCTCCAGCGTGGCTTCCTCGCCGTGCTGGTCGCAGTAGTTTTTGACGTTGTTCACCAGCTGACCCAAGTTCTGCAGACGGTCGGCGGCATCCTCATGCCCCTTGGCGGCGTCTGCCTCCAGCATGGCTTTATAGCCGGTCAGCTCAATGACATCGGAAGCGAACTCGTCCAGCGTGCGGGTAGCAAGGGAATCCTGCAGGCGCTGGTAGATCTGCCAGAACTTGAGCAGCGGCATGACCGCGCGGGAGAGCTTTGCGTACTGGTCCGCATGGCTGATGACATCCAGCATGCTGACCCCCTGCTGCCCGGCAAGGTCCGAAATGACGTCCACGGTGGTAGCGCCAATCTTACGGGAGGGCTCGTTGATGATGCGGCGCAGCCGCACATCGTCTCGAGGGTTGGCCACGATGGACATATAGGAGTGGATGTCCTTGACCTCCTTACGGTCGTTGAAGCGCTGCCCGCCCACGATCTTATGCGGGATGCCCGCGCGGGTGAAGTAGCTTTCAATGGGAGCCGACTGGGCGTTCATGCGGTAGAGAATGGCGTGGTCTGCCAGATGCCCGCCCGCTTTCAGGTGTTGGCCGATGACATCCGCGATGTGGCTGGCTTCGTCCTGCTCATTCTCGGCGGTATACACCTGTACCTTATCGCCCTCGCCGTTGTCCGTCCACAGGGTCTTGCCCTTGCGCTCGGTGTTGTGCTGGATGACGCAGTTGGCTGCGTTGAGGATATTGGAGGTAGAGCGGTAGTTCTGCTCCAGACGGATGGTCTTGGTGCCGGGATAGAGCTTTTCAAAGTTGAGGATATTTTCAATGGTGGCGCCGCGGAAGCGGTAGATGCTCTGGTCATCATCGCCCACCACGCAGATGTTGCGCTCCGGCCCGGTGAGCAGGCTGACCAGACGGAACTGCGCCACGCTGGTATCCTGATACTCGTCCACCAACAGGTAGCGGTACTTATTCTGGTAGAATTCCCGCACGTCCGGGTGGTCGGCCAGCAGCTGCACCGTCTGGTAGATGAGGTCGTCAAAATCGAACGCACCGGCCTCTTTCAGCTTTTTCTCGTAAGCTGCGTAGATGCGTGCAGTCTGGGTGCTCTTTACGTCTCTGGCGTGGTCTGCAAGTGCCTGCTCCGGGCTGACCAGCTGATCCTTCCAGCGGCTCATCTGGTTGATGGCAGCCTTGATAGGCAGAAATTTATCGTCGATGCTCAGTTCTTTATACACCGTTTTCATCACGCGCTGAGCATCCTCGGTATCGTAGATGGTAAAGCTGCGGGGGTAGCCGATCTCCTCTGCCCAGCGGCGCAGGATACGCACACAGGCCGAGTGGAAGGTGGAGGCGAACACCTCGTCCCCTTCCTCGCCGCCCAGCATCCGGCGCAGACGCTCTTTCAGCTCCCCTGCCGCCTTGTTGGTAAAGGTAATGGCCATCACGTTCCAGCTGCGCACCG
>ERZ1034713.1131-NODE-1131-length-12781-cov-4.685761_pt1 | contig 12781 bp, 12 predicted proteins | sample MGYA00520692_ERZ1034713 | MGnify/ENA primary metagenome ERZ1034713 (study PRJEB33766, sample SAMN09781717) | gut metagenome | biome: gut microbiome | host: Homo sapiens | place: Madagascar | study: EMG produced TPA metagenomics assembly of the PRJNA485056 data... | reverse complement strand
AAATCTTAAAAGAAAAAGATATTTTAGAATATCTTAAAAAACACAAAGATATCAGTTTGCGATTTAAAAAAATGTGTGATGAAGAATTAAAATATTTTAAGCAAAATCACCCAAATTTAGTCAATTCTTGGCATTATTATAAGGAATTTGAAAAGCTTTGCGAAACTTTTGCTATTAATTAAAAATTGACTAAATATTAATAAAAAATGCTAAAATACAAGGAAAAAAGGACTGCCTATGCAAACTCAACCTAGTATGTTTTTAAATAGGGAGCTTTCTTGGCTTCGCTTTAATTCTCGTGTTTTAGATCAATGTAGCAGAGATTTACCTATGCTTGAAAGGCTTAAATTTATAGCCATTTATTGCACGAATTTGGACGAGTTTTATATGATAAGGGTGGCGGGGCTTAAACAACTTTTTAGTGCGGGAGTCAATGCAAGCAGCAGTGATGAAATGTCTCCTTTAACGCAGCTTAAAGAAATTCGTAAATATCTGCACGAAGAAAAAAAACTTTTAGAAAAATATTTTCATCAAATTATTAATGAACTTTCAAGTGAGAATTTGTTTATTAAATCTTACGAAGAACTTAGTGGCGAACTAAAAGCTAAATGCGATGAGTATTTTTTCTCAAATATCTTCCCCGTTATCGTGCCTATCGCCGTGGATGCAACCCATCCTTTTCCACATCTTAATAATCTTTCTTTTTCTTTAGCGGTTAAAATTTGTGATAAATCTAATCCTGAGCTGATTAAATTCGGCATGATACGCATTCCTAGAATTTTACCTCGCTTTTATGAGGTCAATTCCAACACCTATGTCCCCATAGAAAGCATAGTTAAACAACACGCTGAAGAAATTTTCCCGGGCTTTAAGCTTCTTGCTTCGACTGCCTTTAGAGTTACAAGAAATGCTGACATTATCATAGAGGAAGAAGAAGCTGATGATTTTATGCTTATTTTAGAGCAAGGACTTAAACTGCGTAGAAAAGGGGCTTTTGTGCGTCTTCAAATTGAAGAAAACGCCGATACACAGATTTTAGAATTTCTTCACACTCACACGAAAATTTTTCATAAAGATGTGTATGAATACTCCACCTTGCTTAATCTCCCATCCCTTTGGCAAATCGTAGGAAATAAAGATTTTGCGCATCTTTTAAGCCCTCTTTACACACCAAAAACCTTGCCGCCTTTTGATGAGAATTTATCCATTTTTGAAGCCATTGATAAAGAAGATGTTTTGATAATCCAACCTTTTGAAAGCTTTGATCCTGTTTATAAATTCATAAAAGAGGCAAGTGATGATCCTGATGTAATTTCTATAAGAATCACCCTTTATAGAGTGGAAAAAAATTCAAACATCGTCCAAGCTCTAATAGACGCCGCTAGTGAGGGTAAGCAAGTAACCGTAATGGTCGAGCTAAAAGCACGCTTTGATGAAGAAAATAACCTCCACTGGGCTAAAGCCTTAGAAAATGCTGGCGCGCATGTCATTTATGGAATCACAGGCTTTAAGGTGCATGCTAAGGTTTCTCAAGTGATTCGAAAAAATGGGGATAAGCTTAAATTTTATATGCATCTTAGCACGGGTAATTATAATGCCTCAAGTGCAAAAATTTACACCGATGTGAGCTATTTTACTTCAAGAACGGAATTTGCTAAAGATACGACAAGCTTTTTTCACATACTTTCAGGCTTTAGTAAAAATCGCCGTCTAGAAAGCCTGGCAATGAGTCCTAATCAAATCAAAGAACAAATTTTAAAAATGATAAAGCTTGAAAGCGAGAAGGGGAGTGAAGGAGTTATCATCGCTAAAATGAATTCGCTAGTTGATTCTGATGTCATCGGTGCCTTATATGAAGCCTCTTGCAAAGGAGTGCAAATTGATTTAATCGTGCGTGGAATTTGCTGCCTTCGTCCCCATACAGAATATAGCAAAAATATATGCGTTAGAAGCATAGTGGGTAAATATTTAGAGCATGCTAGAATTTTTTATTTTAAACATAGTAGTCCAAATTATTTTATCTCAAGTGCGGATTGGATGCCTAGAAATTTAGAAAGAAGACTTGAGCTTATGACGCCTATTTATGATGAGCGTTCCAAAACCAAACTTGCACAATTTTTAAAGCTAGAGCTTAATGACAATGCCCTAACCTACGAGCTTAAAGAAGATGGAGAGTATCACAAAGTCCTCCCAAAAGAAAATGATAAAATCATCGACTCGCAACAAACCCTAGAAGAAATTGTGAGTAAAATTTACAAAACCATACAAAAAGAAAATGATGAAAGTAAGGCAACTCACCTAGCCTCTAAACTTTTCAAGGAGAATTAAAGCTCCTTGATTAAATTTTTACAAGCACAAGAAATGATCTCATAAGTCTCGTCAAAATCCCCACTATACCAAGGGTCAGGCACTTCATCATAATCTAGCTCCTTGGCAAAATCCGTCATTTTTTTAAGTTTTAATTCCACATTTTGATAACAACGCTTCACATTTCGCAAATTCATACTATCCATAACGATAATTAGCTCATTTTCATCGCACATTTTTTGCGTTAATTTTTTACTAGTGAAATTCTTGGCTTTGATATTTTTAGCATTAAGCTTATTTTTCGTGCCTTGATGCATATTCTCGCCATTATGCTCCCCCGAAGTGCCAGCACTCGAAATTTTAAATTCGCCCTCCCTGCCCTCTTTTTCTAATAAATCCTTCATCACAAATTCAGCCATAGGGGAACGACAAATATTACCCAAGCATACAAAAATAATTTTTTTCATCTCAAACTCCTTTAAAAACTCTATCTTACAACAAATCCCTAAATTGAAAACAAAAGCGTATTAAAAAAAATCTTTTTTGGTCGATATAGTAGCTAGAAAGGTTTGCTATGAAAAAAGACAATTTTGATGAGGGAACTCAACTAGAGGAATTTGTATCTCAAGAGGATATAGCACGCATTAAAACAGAGCTTGTAAGCTGTCCTGAGGCAAATAATTCTTTAGTGGGGACGATTACTGCTTTATCTAAAAATTATGCCAAATCTGTGTTAATCACAAATTCGGAAATGATTATAGATGAGCAAGGCTTGATTATGGACGCTTTTGTCTTTGCTGCAGCAAATTATGTCGCACAAGCCGCTGTCAATAAGGAATTTTCCGTCCTTATAAGCTCAAAGTCCTATTTTTACGCTCCCTTAAAGATGGGCGATATACTAGAGTTAGAAGCACACGCTCTTTTTGATGAAAGTTCAAAAAAAAGAAGTGTTAAGGTTGTAGGTAGGGTTAAAGAAATTAAAATGTTTGAATCAAGCATACAAATCATTTGCACCGATGATCACATCTTTAAACTTAAACGCCCACCAACTCAAGCCGTCAAGCAAGAAGAAGCTCCGCAAACTCCAGCCTCCAACATCAATCCAGAAACTATAGCAACCTCCCTACTTGCCTCAATGGGAAAATGACTCTGGCGTCATAGGCACATCAATCCAATTTTTGGGACATTCTTTATGATATGTCCCACTAGCATCATAATACTCCTTACAATCATCATAGTAGCGATTTGAAATGCCTCTTTCATTAACAAAACAGCCCGTTAAATTGAAAAGTACGCCTAAAATTATCATATATCGTTTCATTTTTATCCTTATCGATTTGCCTTACGCCATTTAGATGGCTCTTTAGGATTTTTAGCTCTCCAAAGACCCTTTTTTTGCTCTTTAGCTTTTATTTGCTCTAATTCATAATTCTTAGTCCAATAAGCCCAAGCATAGCCCTCACTTACCAAACGCCTCCCCACATCTTCGCCTCTTAGTGTGATACGGGCGACTATTCTATCATATCTATCTTTATCTTTATAAAAAATTGTAAGGTTTTGATTTAAAACAAGTTGTTGCAAATAAGCTTTTGACTTAGAGCCAAATTCCTGCTTTAATTCAGGTGCGTCAATACCATAAATTCGCACCCTCTCTTGTCCCCTAATGCTTAAAATATCTAAAGTATCTCCATCAATTACCCTCACAACTCTAGCTTCAAAGCTTTCATCATTTTGAGTTAAATTTTGCAAAAAAAGTGCAAATAGCACAAAAATTAAAGCTAAAAATAATTTCTTAGGACTACTTGCAAGTCTTCTTAAGTTTGAAATTTGTCTTAAATTAATTCTCAAAATTTACCCTAAAAATAAAAAATAATGGCATAATTTTAACAAAATTAAGGAGTAAATATGCAAGAGGTTATCGAAAATTTTAAAAAAATCTGTGCAATTCCTCATTGTAGTTTTGAAACAGAACAATTAAAAAATTTTTTAGCAAATTATGCTAAAGAAAGCGGTTTTAAGGTGCAAATTGACAAGGTTGGCAATATCCACTGCATTAAAGGAGAGCCAAAAATTTGCTTACAAAGTCATTATGATATGGTTTGTATGGGTGATGCACCTATGCTTGAGCTTTACGAGGAAAATGGCTTTTTAAAAGCTAAAAATGCCTCTTTGGGTGCAGATAATGGCATAGGCGTAGCGATAATGATGGAGGCGATGAAACGCTTTTCAAATTTAGAATGTCTCTTTACTAACGATGAAGAGGTGGGACTTTTAGGCGCTAATGGCTTAGAGTGCGAAATCAAAGCCAAAAAACTTTTAAATTTAGACCACGAAGACGAAGATGAGATTATGATAGGTTGTGCTGGGGGTGTGGATATTAGAGCAAGTAAAAACTTTAGCACACAAGAAGCATATGGAAAGGTTTATGAGCTAGAAGCAAGAAATTTCAAAGGAGGACATTCTGGCATTGACATCATTAAAAATCACAAAAATGCCCTGAAGAAAATGGCGAAATTCATCACTCAAAATGAGGGTAAAATCATCTCCTTTGAAGGAGGAGAGAGGATTAATTCCATACCAAAACACGCTAAAGCTCTAATCCTTTGCGAAAAAGATTTAAGAGAAAATGAATGGATAAAATGCACTTTTAAGGGTGAGCAAGAAGTTCAAATTTGTGAGCAAAGTGAGCTTTTATTAAGTGCGATAAACGCCTTTGCTAATGGCATTAGAAATTATGATACTAAACTCAATATTGTAAAAACAAGTATTAATCTTTCTCTTTTAAAAATGCAAAATAATCAAATCATTTTCGAGCTTTTTGCACGCTCAAATGTACTTGATGAATTGCAAAATATAGAATTTGAAACTTTGGAATTTTTTAAAGGTTATGATTTTAAGGTGGAAAGTTTTAATTTTTATCCACCTTGGGAGGGCAAGGAAAGTGCTCTAAGCGAAGAAGTTTTCAAAGCTCTTAGTCAATTTGTCAAAGATGTCAAAATTTCAGCTATTCACGCGGGACTTGAATGTGGCATTATAGAGAAAAAATTCCCCCTAATGTGTGCCTCCATAGGTCCAAATATCCATAATCCTCACTCAACAGATGAAAGATGTGAATTAAGCTCGGTAGAGAAAATTTCTAAAACCGTGTTTGAAGTGCTAAAAAACAATCAATAAGGCTTTTTAAGCCTTATTTGAAAGTTGTGCCACCATCGACTATAAAAGTATGTCCGGTAACCCAACTAGCCTTACTAGAACAAAGAAACAAACAAGCCCCAGCCAAATCTTCAGGCTGCCCCATACGATTAAGCGGGCTTAGATTAATGGTCGCTTGCTTAACATCCTCATAATTTGTAAAAGCCCTTAAAGCATCCGTTTCAATAGGTCCTCCACTCACAACATTAACGCGTATATTTTTATCGCCAAGCTCTGTGGCAGCGTATCTTGCCATAGCTTCCACCGCCGCTTTTGCTGTGCCGTGTCCTGCATAATTTTCTATATGCACCAAATTCCCTGTTGATGAGATAGAAACGATGCTTCCTCCACCCACCTTTTCCATTCTCTTAGCGGCTTCTTGAGAGCCCACGACAAAGGCATTAACTGTGGCTGTGAAGATATTATTGATCCCTTTTGGTTTTAACTTCATAAATTTCGTGTAGCCACCCACAACGGCACGCCCAGAAATAATAGCATTTGAAATGAAAAAATCAACGCGCTCAAAATCCGCATCAATCTTTTCAAAAAGCTCTTTATAAGTTTCAGGCTCTAGGATATTAAATTCATAAGCCCTTGCCTTAATTTTATAATTTTGCTCTAAATCTTTTACCATATCCTCAGCTATTTGGGCGTTAGAATTATAAGTAAAAGCAATATTTACGCCCATTTTAGCAAATTCATAAACGATAGCCTTACCAATACCTCTTGTGCCGCCGCTAATGACTAAAGTTTTTCCTTGAAATTCCTTATCCATTAAAATCCTTTAATTTCATAATGTTTCATCACAGCTTCTATTTTAGCAAAATCTTCCTTACTAGGAGGGCAAAGTGGAAGCCTAAATTCTAATTTTTCAATCAAACCCGCTATAAACATCGCCGCTTTTATCGGGATGGGATTACTCTCGCAAAAAAGAATTTTATTGATATTATAAAGCTCATCATTGATTTTTTTAGCGGCTTTATAGTCCTCATTTAAAGCTTTTTTTGTCAGCTCACTGAGTCTATCAGGAAGCAAATTTGAACTTACCGAAATAATGCCCTTGCCGCCGTTTGAAAGTATAGGATAATTAATCGCATCATCGCCTGAGATTAAAACAAGACGCGGTTCGTGTGCGAGTAAATCCACACATTTATCAATATTTCCACTTGCTTCTTTAATGCCATAAATATTTTCACAATCTCTAAAAAGCCTAATCGCTGTATCCGTAGCGATCTCACAGCTCGTTCTTCCTGGGACATTATACAAAAGCACAGGAATTTCAACACTTGAAGCTATGGCTTTATAATGCTGGTAAAGTCCTTCTTGCGTAGGCTTATTGTAATAAGGCGTAACGCTTAAAATCCCATCCGCTCCGCACTTTTGTGCAAATTGTGCTAAGCCCACAGCCTCGTGAGTAGCATTGCTTCCAGCTCCTGCTAAGACCTTGACTTTTGAGTCTTTACAAATATCCACGGCGATTTCTATACAAGTTCTATGCTCCTCGTGCGTTAAAGTTGCACTTTCTCCAGTCGTTCCCACAGGGACAATAGCATCAATGCCGTTTTGAATTTGTCTTTCGATAAGCCTAGCATAGCCTTGCTCGTCTAAATTTCCATTTTTAAAAGGCGTTATGAGTGCTGTCATTGCTCCTATAATGCAATTTTTATCCATTATTTTCCTTTCTTAAAATTAAAGTGGTTGAATTTTCTCTTATAAAATACTTTGTTGCCACCTCTACTAAATCTTCAAGCTCAAGGGCGGCTATATTTTTTTCATAATTTAATAAAGGCTTCAAATCTCCTCTTGCCAAATAACTTCCGTAGATGTTAGATAAAGCACTGGCATTATTTAAAGAAAAAATAAAATCGCTTCTTGTATTATTTTTCACCCTTTGTAAGGATCTTTTTGAAATTTTGCCCTGTTTAATGGAGTGTAAAATTGCAAGAAGTTTTTTTTCGACCTCTTCGGCTTTAACGCCCGGATTGCAATTTAAAATAAACATAAATAGATTTTCATCAACACTATCATTGACAAAAGCGTAAAATTCATTTACAAGACTTAATTTATCGACTAAAATTTCATTGATAATCGCACTCTTACCATTTCCCAAAAGCTCCGCTAAAGCACTAAGTGCTGGGATATCTTTATGCTTGAAATTTGGAATTTTAAAAGCAAGAGCTAAAAATTCCGTTTGTGTTTCTTTTGTAAGCTCTGCCCTTCTTGCTCCATCTTGCTTTGGCTCTTTGGTGTGAATTTTTGGAATTTTGCCCGTATTTTTAATCTTTTCAAAATGCTTACTAGCTTTTTGAAAAAGATCTTTTGGCTCGACATCGCCACTTACAAGTAAAATCGCATTTTGTGGCTGATAAAAGCTTTTATGAAAGCTCTTAATGTCCTCAATACTCCAGTTTTCAATATCCTTATAAAAACCTATGGGCGTCCAGTGATAAGGATGATATAAAAAAGCGTGATTATAAAGTCTAAAATACAAATAGCCAAGCGGATTATTATCTGTTCGCCAACGCCTCTCCTCTAAAACAACCTGCCTTTCAGGCTGAAATTCCTCATCTTTCAAACTTAAATTCTGCATAAGTTCTGCAAATAAGCCTAAAGACTGCTCCAAATTCTGCTTAGAACATTTAATGTAATAATGTGTATAATCAAAGCCCGTGCTAGCATTATCCACTCCACCAAAGCCCTTAACAATAGTATCAAATTCCCCAGCGTTTAAATTCTTTGTGCTTTTAAAATTAAGATGTTCAAGCATATGTGCTATGCCACTTTTCCCCATAGTTTCATTTCTTGAGCCAACTTTATAAAAAATATCTACGCTGATGACTCCACTATTTTTATTCACGGGCAAGGCATAAACTTCAAGCTTATTTTTCAAAACTTTTTTTTCATAAGTTATCATTTTAGCTCCACTCCAACCGCCTCGCTAATATGCAAAAAGCCGTCTTTTTTCACAAGCTCCACCAAGCCCTCATTAATATTTTTAACAAGACTAGGTCCTTTAAAAATCAATCCCGTAAAAACTTGCACCAAATTCGCTCCTTTTTTAATCCTATCATAAGCCACCTCCGCACTATCTATCCCTCCACTTGCTACAAGTAAAGTTTTGCCAAAAAGCTCTTTTGAAAGAGCGTGAAAGAATTCTCCGTTTTTTTGCGTGATGAGTTTGCCACTAATGCCCCCGAAAGTGCGGTTATTGCTTAATAGACTATAATCTGTGCTTGTATTTGCTATGATAAAGCCACTCACACCTTTAGCAATGCCACTTTCACAAAGGCTCAAAGCCTCTTTAAATTCCATATCTGGAGCGATTTTAATCAAAATAGGCTTCGTTGTGATTTGCTTTGCTTCCTTCAATAAGGCATTTAAAAATTCCTCATTTTGCAAGTCTCTTAAATTTTTAGTGTTAGGCGAAGAGATATTGATGATGAAATAATCACACAAATCCTTAAAGCTTTTAAGTAAGGAAAAATAGTCATTTAGAGCATTTTCATTGCTCGTGAGCTTATTTTTACCGATATTTGCCCCAAGAGGCAAAACAAAAGGGTAATTTTGCGTCATTCTTTTTGAGATAAGATCAGCGCCGTCATTATTAAAACCCATAGCATTTTGCAAACTTTCTTGCTCAATTAGACGAAAAAGTCGGGGCTTTTCATTACCCTCTTGAGCTTTTGGTGTGAAAGTGCCAAATTCCAAAAAACCAAAACCAAGCGCACTTAAAGGGCGTATCATTATGGCATTTTTATCAAAGCCACCTGCCAAACCTACGGGATTGTTAAATTCTAGTCCTAGTAATTTTTGTCTTAAAATTTCATTATCAACGATATATTTATAAGCTAAAAAGCTCAGCGCCCCCGGGAAAATGGCATTTAAAGCTCTTAACGAATGCTCCACTAAACTATGTGCATTTTCAGGGTCTAGTTTAAAAAGTAAGGGTTTGAAAAAATCATACATCATTATCCTTTCAGGTGTGAAATTCTAGCAAAAATTGCTTACAATTTAGCTTCATCGCTTTTTATTTTTAGCCTACGATAAGCCTCACAATGTTCCAAAAGCACAGCATCACTCCCACACGCTACAACCTTGCCTTGATCAATTAGGGCGATTTTATCGGCATTTTCTACCGTGCTTAAGCGATGTGCTATAAGCAAAATCAGCCTATCTTTTTTCAAATTTTCTATGGTTTTTACAATAGCTCTTTCGCTTTCATTATCAAGTGCTGAAGTTGCCTCATCAAAAATAAGTAAATCAGGATCTTTATACAAGGCTCTAGCTATGGCTATTCTTTGCTTTTGACCACCACTTAAATTCTTACCGTTTTCAAAAAGCACAGCATTAATCCCACCCATTTTCTCTACAAATTCATAAGCGTTTGCAAGCTTTAAGCTTTTAATGATTTTTGCCTCATCAAGCTCCTCGCTATAAGCGACATTTTCAGCTATACTATCATTAAAAATGTAAATATCTTGCGTAACTAAAGCCATTTTTAAGCGTAAAGATTTTAGGCTAAATTCATCTATGCTTTCATTATTGAGCAAAATTTTCCCACTCTTTCTTTTAAAAAAGTGAAGTAAAAGTCCTACGATAGATGATTTCCCTCCCCCACTTGCTCCCACAAGAGCTAAAATTTCGCCTTTTTTAAAGCTTAAATTAAGTCCATTTAGCACATTTTTTTCCTCATAGGCAAAATGCACATCCTTAAATTCCACTTCATTAATACCCTTAAGCTCTCTTTCTCCGCCCTTAATTTCAGGTTTTAAATCAAGTAAATAAAAAGTCCTTTCACTCGCCACTATGGCAATTTGTAATCTTCCATACAAATTTGTAAGCTTTTTAATGGGCTGATAAAGTGCAAAAAGAGCCGACACAAAGGCTATGAAAGAGCCAGTGCTCATACGCCCTGCTATGACCTCCTTACCACCTATAATAATCACCAAAGCCACACCCAAAGAGCCGATAAGTTCCATTATAGGCGAGATTAGAGCATCAACCCTACTTGTTTTAAGTGTAACTTTGCAAAGCTTTTCATTATGCTTATTAAATTTATCACTTTCTTTTTGCTCTGTGCTATTTGCCTTAATGAGTTCGATATTTTTAAAAATTTCTCCTAAACTAGAAAGTAAATCCGCCCCCGTTTCTTGTGTGTTTTTAGCATATTTTTTAAGCTTTTTAGCAAACCACACTAAGGGCAAAATCGCACAAGGAAGCACGATAAGTGCGAAAAAAGCAAGACGCGGACTATGATAGATCACCACGCTTAAAAGCCCTATGGCTGTCATTACCTCGCGTAAAAGCTCAGGGATTAGAGTCGAAACTATGCTTTGCAACGCACCTATATCGTTTGTGCAACGACTCATTAGCTCTCCACTTCTATAACGCTTAAAAAAGTCCATATCAAGACGCAAAAGATTATCAAGCACATTTTTTCGTAAGGTTTTTAAAATATTTGTGCCAATATATGCGACATAATAGCTTTGCATATAAAGCCCAGCGTTTTTAATCAAATAGGCAAAAACGACAAAAAATGGCACGATGTAAAGTAAATCCACCCTTTTTTCTATGAAAACATAATCTAAAATGGGTTGTAAGGAGTGAAAACTAGCCGCCGTGCCTAAGGCTGCCATCATCATACCTAAAAAAGCGAGTAAAAAATACTTAAAATAAGCGATATAAAAAGGCTTAAACCGCCTTAAAACCTCCCTTAAGCTCATCAAGCCCTCTCCCAAATCGTGCCTTGTGTTGTGTCTAAAAGCACGACTCCAAACTCAGCTAAATCTTGCCTTAATTTATCAGCCAAAGCGTAATCTTTTGCTTTTTTAGCCTCGCTTCGTTTTGCAATTTGTGTTTCAATCCACGCAATTTGCTCCTTGCTAAAACCTTGTTGGAAATATAAAATCACATCTTCAAAGCCTACACCAAAAATAAAAGCAAGTTCTTTAAAATCCTCCCTTAAACCCTCTTTTAAAGCCTTATTTTCGTCAAGTTTTAAATTAGCATTTGCGATAAATTCATCAAATAAAGCTAAAGCTTTAGAGATATTTAAGTCATCTTGCAAAGCTTGTAAAATAGTAAGAGAAAGCTCTCTTTCACACTTTTTAGGCTTATCTTCTAATGAATTTAAGTCAAGGCGTTTTTTAAGGCGGTAAAGCTTATCTAAACGCTTTTTGCACAGGGATAAATCCTCCAAAGAATAATTAAAATGTGCCCTATAATGCACGCTCATTAAATAAAACCTCAAAGCCTCACCGCTAAATTCTTTTAAAGCGTCCTTAATAAAAAAGCTATTATTAAGGCTTTTACTCATCTTTTCGCCATTAATATTCACAAAGCCATTATGAAGCCAGTGCGAAGCTAAATTTTTATTAAAAGCACAACGGCACTGTGCAGCTTCATTTTCGTGATGAGGGAAAAATAAATCCACCCCTCCAGCGTGAATATCAAGCGAATCCTTAAACAAAGCCTCTATCATCGCCACGCACTCGCTATGCCAGCCCGGACGCCCCTTACCAAAGGGAGCGGTGTAAAAATTTTCATCAAATTTCCATAACACAAAATCAGCTTCATTTTTCTTCTCTTTTTGTTCGTTTAATCTTGTTTGATTATCCTCAAAGCTGCGTTTTGAAAGGCTTAAATAATCCTTATCTTTACTCGTATCAAAATAAATTCCATCTTCTAAAGTATAGGTAAAACCCTGCCTTTGCAAGTGTAAAATAAGCTCTATCATCTGCTTAATATATTCGGTCGCCTTAGGCTTTAAGTCAGGCTCTAAAACACGCAAATTTTTCATATCTCTTTCATAATGGGCGATATATTTTTGTGTGATTTGCTCTAGGCTTTCGCCACTTTCTTGCATTTTTTTTAAAATTTTATCATCAATGTCAGTATAATTTCTAGCAAAGTAAAGCTTTCTTCCAAGTGAAAGCAAAACCCTTCTTAATAAATCAAAACAAATACTACTTCTAGCGTGCCCCAAATGTGCATTATCATACACCGTAGGACCACACAAATACATCGTAATCACACCCTCTTTTTTAAGGGCTAATTTTTCTTTTTTAACACTATCAAATAAAAGCATTAAAGCCTCCTTTAATCCACTCAAAAATCCCCACAAAAAGGCTCATTATCATCATTTTACTTTCTAAAAGCAAATAAGAAAAACAAGCTAAAAAAACTAAGGCTAAAAAGCTTTTCTTCCAAGAAATTAAGCCCCAAAAACGCCTAAAACCAAATTCTTTAATATTAGCCAAAAGTAAATAAAAAGCACTTAAAG
>ERZ1034713.1123-NODE-1123-length-12809-cov-4.859338_pt1 | contig 12809 bp, 9 predicted proteins | sample MGYA00520692_ERZ1034713 | MGnify/ENA primary metagenome ERZ1034713 (study PRJEB33766, sample SAMN09781717) | gut metagenome | biome: gut microbiome | host: Homo sapiens | place: Madagascar | study: EMG produced TPA metagenomics assembly of the PRJNA485056 data... | reverse complement strand
GATTTGAACCTCCGACCCCACGCTTAGGAGGCGTGTGCTCTATCCAGCTGAGCTATATGGACGTGTCTGATATATGATTATAGCCCGATCAAAGTCGAACTGCAATCCCTTATTTAGTTTTTTTGAGGTGACCGTTGTAACGCAACCTTAGGAGGCGCTCGTTATATCCATTTAACTATGAGAACATCGTACGCAAAGCGTACTTTTATAGGATATCAAAAATCCCGCAAAATAGCAAGACTTACGCGTCTGCAAATTTCGTACTTCCCTGCATCCAGATCTGCCCTTTAAAGCGGCGGCCTACTTTGGGCTCGCCCATCAGGTCTTTCTGCGCAATTCCTACATGGAACAACATGTCGCTGCAGCTGATGGTCAGGTCGTAGACCATCTCTCCTGTCACGCGGTTTTCCTTTACTGCAATTCCGGTAATCTCTCCGATAATGGAATACTGGTCGCATTCGATGCCAGACGGCATAAAACTGGAATCGACGATGGAGTACAGGTCCTCTTTCATGGCTCTTCTGGAAACCTGGGAATACAGGTCGATGTCCTCGATGGTCAGTGTTTCCATGGCGTCCTCGTCGCCCTTCTTTGCAGCTTCCAGCAGGTTGTTGCGGTCTCTGGCTGCTACCTTTGCCATTTCGATCTGCTTTCTGGTCTTGTGAAGTGGAAGCAGCACTTTGCCCTCCACCGCAAGGCCGGTCAGATTCACCGACTCTACAGTACGCGGCGCGCGCTTTATCTTGCGCTCCCGGTACTCAAAACAGTTTTCGAGATAAAAGATCAGGGAGATTCCAACCCGGTACTCATCCAGAAGTCCCGCATAGGTCTCCTTCTCCGTATGGCGCTGAATGGAGCAGTCTGTCGTGGAGGACACATCCGGGGAACTCAGATACGGATAATAATATTCGCACTGGAATGCGCCTTCCTCATCCATCTCACCCATCATGACAATTCCCATGCCAGGTGCCACCTCCGCGCGCAGTTCACAGAGATTTTCCTCTTCATCGAGCTGAACCCTGCGCCATTTCGCAGATGGGATCAGCGATGCCAGAAGTTTTTCAATATCTCGCTTTTTCTTATATGTGCTAAAGCCAATGCTTCGCAGAAATTTATGCATACATTCACCTTCTTAGTTTTCTGAATTACCGGCACTCAATTGCTTCTCCACCGATATGTTACGCTTACTCGTGACTTCGTCACTCGATTGCCTCGTCGTTCGCCATAACCGTGTAAACACGCTTCCGGCTCTCTTGCACTCGTTACATTATACATGATACGTTTCTTCATTTCAATCCGAAAGTTGACAGGGAATATTTCCAGTAATATCATAAAAATAATCGACACCAGATTCATAGGCACAGGCTTTGTCTTGTGAATCTGAAGCATAAAAAAGCAAAGGAGAACTCACAATTATGAATCAGCATATCCGCACCATCGGCATTCTCGGCGCAGGCGCCGTCGGTTCCTATCTGGTTATGGGACTTTCCGATAAATTCAAAGAAAACCTCTGGATCATCGCAGACGGTGAGCGAAAAGAACGTCTGGAAAAAAATGGCCTGAATATCAATGACAAATCCTATTCCCTTCATGTGAAAACGCCATCCGACGCACACGGTGTGGACATCCTGTTTGTCTGCTTAAAATACACCCAGCTTCACGATGCCCTGCCGGATATTGAAACAATTGCAGACGAACACACCATGGTTGTCAGCCTCTTAAACGGCGTAGACAGTGAGGAGATCATCGGCCAGCGCATCGGCATGGAGCACATGATCCATTCCCTCATCCGCATTGCTTCCCAAAGAGTCGGAAACTCCATCCATTTCCCACTCCCCAAAGGTTACAATGGAATCTATGTTGGTATCCCGGACAAGCAGGCCGACCAGGATTCACGGCTTGCCGCTATTGCGGAGATTTTTGCCGACACCCCGGTTACGCTCCATTTAAGTGACAATATCCTGCTTGATATCTGGGATAAATTCGGCTTAAATGTTTCCCGCAACCTGCCCCAGGCCATTCTTGGCGTTGGTATTGGCGCTTATGATGACAGTACCTACGTAGATGCCATTATGCGCAAAATGCGTCATGAGGTTGTGCTGGTAGCCAACGCGAAGGGCATTCCATTGAAGGAAGAATTTAAAGCCGGGAAATGGCTCCCGGCCCAGCGTTATTCTACCCTGCAGGATCTGGATGCCGGCCGCAAAACGGAAATCGACATGTTCTCCGGCGCTTTAGTCCGCATGGGCAAAGAACTTGGCATTGAATGTCCATACAATGAAATGGCCTATAACCTCATCAAAGCTCTCGAAGAAAAGAACGACGGAAAATTCGATTACGAATAAAATACAGAAAAATCCCACGGGATCCTGGCAGACAATGCCCCGAATCCCGTGGGATTTTCTTTATCTCTGTTTTAACTCAAGTCAGATTTTATACCACACCCTGTGCGATCATAGCATCTACAACCTTCTCAAATCCTGCAATGTTTGCGCCTGCAACATAGTTGCCTTCTACGCCGTAACGTTTTGCAGCATCGTTTGCTTTTGCGAAAATGCCAACCATGATGTCATGCAGTTTTGCATCCACCTCTTCGAAGGTCCAGGACATTCTCATGCTGTTCTGGCTCTGCTCCAGACCGGATACAGCAACGCCGCCTGCGTTTGCAGCCTTACCAGGCATGAAGAGGATCTTCTTCTCTACGAACAGGTCGGTAGCTTCTCTGGTGGACGGCATGTTAGCGCCCTCTGCTACTGCGAAGCAGCCGTTTGCAATCAGTGCCTTTGCGTCATCCAGGTTCAGCTCGTTCTGAGTTGCGCACGGAAGAGCGATGTCACACGGAATAGTCCAGATGCCTTTGCCCTCGGTGTATTTTGCAGTCGGAACAGCGTCAACGTACTCTTTGATTCTGCCGCGGCGAACTTCCTTGATCTCTTTTACAACGTCCAGCTTGATGCCGTCCGGATCGTATACATAGCCGTTGGAGTCGCTCATTGCAACAACCTTTGCGCCGTACTGCTGTGCTTTCTCTACTGCGTAGATTGCTACGTTACCGGAACCGGATACCAGAACGGTCTTGCCAGCCAGGTCTTTGCCATTGTGGGTCAGCATCTCTTTTAAGATGTAGATCAGGCCATAACCGGTTGCCTGGGTTCTTGCCAGGGAACCGCCGAAGGTAAGGCCTTTACCGGTCAGAACGCCCTCGTACAGACCAGTCAGTCTCTTGTACTGTCCGAACAGATAGCCAACCTCTCTTGCGCCTACGCCGATATCACCAGCCGGAACATCGGTATCTTTACCGATATGACGGTACAGCTCAGTCATAAAGCTCTGGCAGAATGCCATAACCTCACGATCAGATTTGCCCTTCGGGTCGAAGTTAGAACCACCTTTACCGCCGCCCATAGGAAGACCGGTCAGGGAGTTTTTCAGGGTCTGCTCAAAACCTAAGAATTTTAAGATACTCTGGTTTACGGACGGATGAAGGCGAAGACCTCCTTTGTACGGTCCGATTGCGCTGTTGAACTGTACACGGTAACCCTTGTTTACCTGTACGTTGCCTTTATCATCTACCCACGGAACTTTGAAGGAGATAATTCTCTCCGGCTCTACAAAACGCTCCAGGATACCAGCTTTGCGGTATTTCTCCTCGTTTGCGTCAATCACCAGTTTTAAGGAATCCAGAACCTCTTTTACGGCCTGATGGAACTCCGGCTCACCCGGGTTCTGTGCTACTACTCTCTCATAGACTTCATCTACATAAGACATAACTTTTCTCCTCCTTGAGTTATCATCTTTCTTAAAAATGACAATAGGGCACCGCCAATATCGGCGGAGCCCCATTGCTCTTTACGTATCGTAGAGATTATAACAATTTAAATTACTAAAGTCAATCCCTTCATTTTGAAACTTTTATTGCAAAAAATCATGGCAGATATGCTCTGGATTTATATTTTGTAAAGTATGGCTTAATTTTGTGCGGCGATCTTCTCTGCCAGCTCCTGTAAATACATCCACCGGTCCATCTTCTCTTCCAACAGAGCTTCTTTCTCCGCCTTCTCGGTCATGAGCTGGTTTAACTTTCCGTAGTTAGTGGCAGACTCCGCAATCTGACCGTCCAGCGCTTCCAGATCTGCTTCCAGATTTGCGATCTCATCCTCGATGGTGTCCCACTCCCGCTGCTCCTTAAAGGAGAATTTCAGCTTCTTCTGGTGGGCCCTGCCATCCTGGGAAGATTTCTTTGCAGCGGTACCGTCCATGCCATCAGCTCCAGCAGCTCCGGCTGCCCCCTGTGCACCTGCGTTGCCGCCGTTTCCGGCTCCGCTCCGGCTTCCGCCAACACCGCCACGGTCTGCACCGTTTCCGCCCAGCAGTTCCGGGTGCTTCATCAGGTACGCAGCCTGGTAATCCGTAAATCCGCCCTCATACTGCACCACATTTCCATCGCCCTCAAAGGCAAAGATCCGGCGCACCATACGGTCCAGAAAGTACCGGTCATGGGATACGGTGATGACAATACCCTGGAAGCTGTCCAGATAGTCTTCCAGGATCGTCAGCGTGCGGATGTCCAGGTCATTGGTCGGCTCGTCCAGAAGCAGTACATTCGGCGCGTCCATCAGGATTCGCAGCAGGTACAGGCGCCGCTTCTCACCGCCGGAAAGACGACTGATAGTGGTATACTGCACACTGCCCGGGAACAGGAAACGCTCCAGCATCTGGGACGCGCTGATGCTTCCGTCCTTCGTCTGCACATACTCTGCCACGTTGCGGATGTAGTCGATAACCTTCAGGCTCTCATCCATGGCCTCATTCTCCTGGGAGAAATAGCCAATTTTAACCGTCTGTCCAATCTCGATGGTTCCGGAATCCGGCTGTACCCATCCGGCAATCATCTTCATGAGGGTGGATTTTCCGCTTCCGTTCGGGCCGATGATGCCGACCCGGTCATTCTTCAAAAAGATATAGGTGAAGTCCTTTAACAGCACCTTATTGCCATAGGCCTTGCACAGATCCTTCACTTCCACCGTGGTACGGCCCAGACGGCTGGAAATGGACTCCATCTCCACCTCTTTGTCAAACTCCGGCGCATCCATGTCCCGCAGTGCCTCATAGCGCTGAATATGTGCCTTCTGCTTGGTAGAACGGGCTCTGGCGCCGCGCTGCATCCAGGCAAGCTCGGTCCGCAGAATCGTCTGGCGCTTGCGCTCGGAAGCCACCGCCATATCGATGCGCTCTGCCTTTAACTTGACAAAGCCCTCATAATTCGTCTGATAGCTGTAGAGTTTTCCCTTGTCCAGCTCCACAATGCGGTTGGTCACACTGTCCAGGAAATACCGGTCATGGGTGATCATCAGCAGGGCACCGCGGAACTTCTTTAAATACTCTTCCAGCCAGTCCGCCATCTCACTGTCTAAGTGGTTGGTCGGCTCGTCCAGAATCAGAAGATCTGCCGTGGAAAGCAGCACGCTGGTCAGTGCCACACGCTTTCGCTGGCCGCCGGACAGGTGCTCTACCTTCTCATCAAAGTCATAAATGCCAAGCCGTGTCAAAATATTTTTTGCGCTGGCCTCAATCTCCTCCCGGGAAGAAAAATGCGGCTCATCCTGGTTGTCCCGCACAATAGCATCCAGCACGGTATCCCCGGCAGTGAAAACCGGGATCTGCGGCAGATAGCGGATGTAAAGGTTTCTGCGGCGCACCACGGAACCATCATCCGGCTTCTCCAGACCAGACACAATTTTCAGCAGTGTGGACTTTCCGGTACCGTTGATGCCGATGAGGCCCACCTTCTCACCCTCATTGATGCTGAAAGCCGTATCGTCAAACAGCAGGCGCTCCGTATAAGATTTTGTCAGATGTTCAATCGTAATTAAACTCATAAGTCCTCCATGAAAAGAAAAGGGGACAGTCCCCTTCGATCCCATCCGGGTCGTTTCAAGGACTGCCCTCTATTTATCTTAATCCTCGTCTTTCTCCTCAACTGAGAATACAAAACGTTTTCTTGCCATCTCATCGCTCTCAAGGTACTCGTCGTAGGTAGTGATCTTATCGATCAGCTTGCCGTTTACGATCTCCATGATGCGGTTTGCGGTGGTCTGCACGATCTGATGGTCACGGGAAGAGAAAATCAGCACGCCCGGGAATTTGATCAGGCCGTTGTTCAGCGCAGTGATGGACTCCATATCCAGATGGTCAGTCGGCTCATCTAACATCAGCACGTTTGCGCCGGAGATCATCAGCTTGGAAAGCATGCAGCGGACTTTCTCACCACCGGAAAGAACACGAACCTTCTTCACACCATCCTCGCCGGCAAACAGCATACGGCCAAGGAAGCCACGTACATAGGTTACATCCTTCTCCGGAGAGTACTGGGTCAGCCAGTCTACGATAGTGTCATCGCTGTCGAACTCTGCGGTATTGTCCTTCGGGAAGTAGGACTGGGTTGTGGTCAGGCCCCACTTATAGGAACCCTCATCCGGCTCCATCTGTCCGGACAGGATCTGGAACAGAACGGTCTTCGCGCGCTCGTTCGGTCCTACCAGGGCAACCTTGTTGTCACGGGTCAGGGTGAAGCTGATGCCGTCTAAGATCTTCTCGCCGTCGATGGTCTTGGATAAGTTCTCAACGGTAAGAACCTCGTTTCCGATCTCGCGGAACGGGCGGAAGTCGATGTACGGATACTTACGGCTGGACGGACGGATGTCGTCTAACTCGATCTTCTCCAGGGCACGCTTTCTGGAAGTAGCCTGCTTGGACTTGGAAGCGTTTGCGGAGAATCGCTGAATGAACTCCTGCAGCTCTTTGATCTTCTCCTCTTTCTTACGGTTTGCTTCCTTCATCTGTTTCACCATTAACTGGCTGGACTCATACCAGAAGTCATAGTTACCGGCATACAGCTGGATCTTGCCGTAGTCGATATCTGCGATGTTGGTGCAGACCTTGTTCAGGAAGTAACGGTCATGGGATACCACGATAACGGTATTCTCAAAGTTGATCAGGAACTCCTCCAGCCATGCGATCGCGTCGAGATCCAGATGGTTGGTCGGCTCGTCGAGAAGCAGGATGTCCGGGTTTCCGAACAGTGCCTGTGCCAGCAGGACTTTGACCTTTAACGCACCGGTTAAATCCTTCATGAGGCTGTAGTGATACTCGGTATCAACGCCCAGGCCATTTAACAGGTTGGCTGCGTCAGACTCAGCCTCCCAGCCGTTCATCTCTGCGAACTCGCCCTCTAACTCTGCTGCCTTGATTCCGTCCTCATCGGAGAAATCCGGCTTCATGTAGATGGCATCTTTCTCTTTCATCACATCGTACAGGCGCTTGTTGCCCATGATCACGGTATCCAGTACGGTGTACTCGTCGTATTTAAAGTGATCCTGCTGCAGGAAAGAAAGACGCTGGCCCTGGGTAATGACTACATCACCGTTGGTCGGCTCTAACTGTCCGGATAAGATTTTTAAGAAGGTAGACTTTCCGGCACCGTTTGCGCCGATGAGTCCATAACAGTTTCCCTCAGTAAATTTGATATTCACATCTTCAAATAATGCTTTTTTCCCTACTCGCAGGGTAACACCATTTGCACTAATCATTCTTTCTAACACCTTTCATAAAAAAGAGGGGCATAATTATGTCCCTCGTCTTTCGCATCATTTATATTTTACAGGAATTTCCGTATTTTGCAAGCGCTATTTCAGCGGTTTTCGCAGGAATTTAGCGGTTTTTCCACCGTTTTTCCTGCCACTGAACTGCTTTTCCACAAAATCGGCTGTTTCGTGCTGATTTTTGTGGGCAGAAGCCGCTCTATCGTTTCCATTCCACAATTGCTGAAAGCAATGCCCTCAGACTGAACTCCTCCCGTTTCACCAGTTCATCTTCTAAGAGTCCCCGGTTTTCATCGGAGTGCTCTACCTCTCTGGAGAAACAGTGCACCAGATCCACAATCTGCTCCTCCGGCAGTGCTTCCGCTGCCACTCTGCCCCGGATTCCGCTCGGAACCGCTGCCACGGATCCCCCATGCTGTTTCTCCTGAAGCCACTCCGCCATCAGCATCTCCTCCACCAGGATCGCCGCCGCTACCGCCAGCTTCATCTTGCCGTATGGATTCTCGTTGTAAACAGCCCCGCAGAAGTAACCGAACACAAAGTAAACCATGATCTGCTCCCTAAGAAGCTCCATGCGTGTTCCGTTTGCCGTAAGGAAAGCACGGCGGTTCGCCTCGTACGCCTCTTTTCCGGCACCATAAAGAATTTCGTCCATACCGTCCCTGCGCTCCGGCCACGCAGGATCAAGAGGCTCCATCTTCTCAAAGACCGTGTAAAGCTCGCTGGCCGTCTCAAAACGGCTGTACTGTTCCAGATCTGCAGATGCCAGACGGCGGCAGAACCTCGCCACAGTGTCCCCGGCATGCCCCCTCCGGCTGGCATCACTCGCGGCATCGACAGTTCCGGTCCGGTCAGCATCGATTGCAGCAGCATCCGCTCCCTGCGCTGCCCTGCACATATTTCCAACAGAATACCGCTCCAGCAGTCCGTCCACTTCATACAGCTTCTCATCCCGTACCCTGCGCTGCAGATCATGGGCTAGAGCCAGGCACATTGCCATGCGAAGCTCACTGGACAGTCCGCGGTTTTCCAGGATCTCAAAGATCACATCCCGCGCTTCTCCAAGCTTCGTATACAAGAAGAAATCAAACTCTTCGTCCTCGCAGCTCTCCTCTTTGTCGTTCTCACTCGAAAGAAAGCGCACCGGCTCCTTCGTTCCCAGAATGATCCGTGCCGCCTCAATACAGGACAGGCACAGCGACACCTCCCGCACACCGTCAAACACCTCAATGTGGCGTGGATAAGTCTTACAGGTCCAGCACAGACTGTCTGGCCCCATGCCAGTGTACAGATCACAAAGGTTCTCATCATTTAAAAACGCGCACCGATGCTCCCGCTGCTTAAAACACTTCTGCTTCCAGTCCACCGACTCCTTCAGCCGCGCCTTCATTTCCCCCTTCGCATGGCGGTACTTTTCCAGCGACTTCGGATCGATCGTAATCGCCCACCCCGCACAGCAGGTATCCTCACATTCCGAAGCAATACACTGGAACTTTTTATAATAATGCGGATATGTATACAGCATACTCATCACTCCTAAATAAACACATATTCTCAACTTAACTCATTATAGCAATTTAACCAGCTAAATACAACAGGCCCGGAAAGCTGCTGAAACAGCTTTCCGGGCCTAAACCATTAACAATTTTTTATTACTTTAACATATCTCCATAGCGTCCCAGGAAGTTCTTCGTCCGCTCATTCTCAGACGCAAATACCTGTGCCGGGGTTCCTTCTTCAACAATGACTCCATCTGCCACGAAAATCACACGGTCGGAGATATCTCTCGCGAATGCCATCTCATGTGTTACGATTACCATGGCGATATGCAGGTCTGCCAGAGACTTGATAACCTTTAACACCTCACCGGTCAGCTCCGGATCCAGAGCGGAGGTTGGCTCATCAAAGAACAGAATCTTTGGATTTAAAGCAAGCGCGCGGGCGATTGCCACACGCTGGCACTGTCCGCCGGACAGCTGACACGGATACGCGTCTGCCTTGTCCGCCAGTCCCATCTTCTCCAGAAGCTCCATCGCCACCTTGCGGACCTCTTCCTTGTCGCGCTTCTGCACGGCAACCGGCGCATCCATCACATTGCGCAGCACCGAATAATGCGGGAACAGGTTAAAGTTCTGGAACACCAGTCCGTAATTCTGCTGAATCTTCTTTAACTCCGGCTTCGACGCGTAAACCGCATTGCCGTTTTCATCGTTCCACGCTGCCTTTTCGCCCAGATAAATCAGCTCGCCGCTGTCCATGGTCTCTAACATGGTCGCACAGCGCAGCAGTGTGGATTTACCAGAACCGGATGGTCCGATGATCGTAACAATCTCACCCTCTCCTACATGCAGAGAAATATCCTGAATGACCCCAAGGTCTCCAAATGATTTTTTCACATGATTCATTTCCAGTAAGTTCATGATATTCCTCCGGTTTTATTCATAATAGGAAAGTTTCTTCTCGATCCATTCCATAGCCACAGCCACCACAAGGTTGAAGATGTAATAAAATACACCGGCTGCCACGAACGGGATCATGCTGGTCTGGGAAGATGCCAGCGCTTTCGCGATAGCAAACATCTCCAGAACACTGATGGTGAACGCAAGGGATGTGTCCTTGACCAGGGTAATAACTTCATTGGTCACAGACGGTAAAATCCGCTTGATCACCTGCGGCAGGATAATGCGGAAAAAGGTCTGGCTGCGGCTGTAGCCGAGAAGCTTTGCCGCCTCATACTGTCCGTTTGGCATGGACTGAATGCCGCTGCGGTAGATCTCCGCAAAATATGCCGCATAGTTGATCACAAATCCGATCATAGCCGCGATCAGGCGGTAATTGTTGCTCTTGATTTTGATGCCAAACAGGTAATACGGTCCGAAATAGACTACCATCAGCTGCAGCATCAGTGGGGTTCCGCGCATGATGGAAATGTAAGTCTTAATGATTCCCTGCAGCACCTTATTCTTCGACATTCTGCCGAGCGCGATCAGAAGACCAAGGGGCAGGGAAAATACCAGCGTCACCACAAAGATTTCTGTGCTGACCAGCATTCCTCCCGCTAATTGTGATATCATTGTATTAACCTGCATAACTTCTGCTCCTTCGTCTTCTGATTCATTGAAATTATTTTCCGATGGTGGTTACATCACGGCCAAACCATTTCTCAGAAATCTCTGCCATGGTACCGTCTGCTGCCATATCGTCCAGGGCACCCTGAACCTTATCTCTTAACTCTTCATTGCCTTTCTTAAAGCCGATGCCGTACTCCTCGGAGGAAAGGGTCTCATCGAGGATCACGTACTTGTCAGACTCACCTCTCTGCTCAATCTGGTAACCTGCTACGATAACATCCATTGCGATGGCATCGACAGCGCCCATCTCCAGATCCATGAATGCGGTGTTGTAATCCGGGGTAGTCTGAAGGGTACCAAACGTAGCGGTAAGATCTGCGTTATCTTTTAAAGCAGCCTCAGCGGAAGAATCGGTCTGAACCTCAACAACCTTGCCAGCCAGATCATCCAGGCTTGCAATGCCGGAATCTGCTGCTACTACGAATACCTGGCTGTTGTCCATGTACGGGGTGCTCCAGGTGTAATCATCTTCACGGCCGTTCATGGTGAAGCCGTTCCAGATACAGTCGATCGTGCCAGAGCTTAACTCCATATCTTTTGCGTCCCATGCGATCGGCTGCGGAACAAACTCAAGACCCAGTCTGTCGGCAACTTCCTGTGCCAGCTCTAAGTCAAAACCAGTATACTCACCAGTTGTGCTGTCTAAAAAGCCCATCGGCGGGAAATCCTGGTCAAAACCAACGGTGAAAGTACCGCCAAGCTCACCAGCCTCATCGGCTGCCTCTGCGGTAGTTTCCTCGGCAGTGGTCTCCTCAGCGGAAGTCTCTGCCTCACTTGCTGCTGCGGTGGTCTCTGCCGGCTTGCTGCCGCCGCACGCGGTCATGGACACGACCATCATACCTGCCATTGCTGCGCTTAACATTCTCTTTCTCATAATATTTTCCTCCTCTTGTGCGGTCTGGCTGCTGCGGTTCACTCCAATTTCCGCAACACCTCTTTGTACACGTACCGCGAACACGTTATCATGGTAGCATACTAAAGTATTTCTGTCTACCCTTTTTTTCTAAAATGATGATTCTCTATCCATAAACACCTGTTTTTACGCATACTTTCTTACCTTGCATAACCTTGCGCTGCTTCTTCCAACAGTTCCTTTTCTGTTGCCCATCGCAGCAAATCTGCGTTTTTCCGGTTCCCACTTCCGAACATTTCTACACAGCAGATCACCGTCCTACAGGACTTCATCACCCTGAGCGCCTCTTCATATGTCTCTTCCTGTATCACTTCATACGGACGTTCCGAAATAACCTGAACCGCCAGAGCCTTCGCTACCGGATAATCCAGATCATTCTCATGCAGGATTCCTGCCGCAAATGGAATTCCCTGCCTCTGCAGTTTCCGGTAAACCGGGATTCCACTCCCATTCCCGCCAATCACAAATACCTCCGGCTGTCCTTCCACTGGCGGAAGTTCCACCGATCCATACTCCGCGCAGTAACTTCCACCGGGGATTCCAAACAGCTCCTCCATACAGGTCTCTGTGAAGATTTCCTCCGGCGTTCCGCACTTCCAGATTTTATTTTCTCCCACGCACACAATATAATCCGACACTTTCTGCGCCAGATCCAGCTCATGCATGGACATCAGCACCGCAACCTTTTTCTCCCGCACCAGTGTCTTTAATATCGTGAGGAGTTCCATTTTATGGCGGATATCCAGAAACGAAGTTGGCTCATCCATAAGAATGATCTGCGGCTGCTGGCAGATTGCCCTGGCAAGCAGAATCCTCTGTCTCTGGCCATCACTGATCTGTGCGAAATCCCGCTCGGCCAGTTCCTCCGCATGCACAAGGCGCAGCGCATCCAGGACGATGTTCCGGTCCAGCTCCGACAAGGTTCCAAAATGCCCGGTATGCGGATAACGTCCCATGGCTGCCACATCAAAACAGGTCATAAGCTCTGGACGCGTCCGTTCCGTCATCATCACCGCCATCCGGCGGGCAATCTCCTTTTGTGCCCACTGTTCCATGGAGCGGCCATCCAGGCTGACCACGCCGCCCACCGGCTTCAACTGTCCGGCAATACTCTTTAAGATCTTGGTCTTGCCTGCTCCATTCTGGCCGATCAGTGTCACGATC
>ERZ1034713.1121-NODE-1121-length-12829-cov-28.932676_pt1 | contig 12829 bp, 10 predicted proteins | sample MGYA00520692_ERZ1034713 | MGnify/ENA primary metagenome ERZ1034713 (study PRJEB33766, sample SAMN09781717) | gut metagenome | biome: gut microbiome | host: Homo sapiens | place: Madagascar | study: EMG produced TPA metagenomics assembly of the PRJNA485056 data... | reverse complement strand
CAGGCATCATTGCGGAGTACGACCCCTTCCACAACGGCCACGCATGGCAGCTGGCGCAGGCGCGGGCGCTGGGGGCACAGCGGGTGGCCGTAGCCATGAGCTGCGGGCTTACCCAGCGGGGCGCACTGCCGCTGTTGCCGGAGGCGGTGCGGGTGCAGGCGGCGCTGACCTGCGGGGCAGACCTTGTGTTTGCCCTGCCCGCGCCCTGTGCCTGCGCTGGTGCCGAGGCCTTTGCCCGGGCGGGGGTGCGCATTCTGGCCGCTGCCGGGTGCGATACGCTGGTCTTTGGGGCAGAGACCCCGGACACCGCCCTGCTGCAAAAAGCTGCCCGGGTGCTGTGCAGCGAAGAATACCGCGCTGCGCTCAGGCAGCAGCTGGCCGCCGGGGCGCGCAGCTTTGCCGCCGCCCGGCAGGCGGCGGTGCAGGCGCTGTGCCCGGGGTCGGACATCGCCGCCCTGCTGGACAAGCCCAACAACAATCTTGCCGTAGAATATTGTAAAGCCATACTGGAACAGAATGTAGAAATGCAGCCCATTGCCCTGCCCCGGCAGGGGGCAGACCACGGGCAGGCACTGACCGAAAGTGCTCACGCCGCCTTTGCCAGCGCCAGCGCCCTGCGGGCGCTCTGGGCCGAGGGCGGCGCGGCAGCGCTGGCACCTTATGTGCCGGAAAAAGCCCTAAAACTGTATATGCAGGCAGAATATGACGGAAAGTATACGGATTTTGCGGTCATGGGGCACTGCGAGCTGGCGCTGCTGCGGGCAGCCTGCACAGAGCAAGCCCCCTTTGCCGCGGTGCGCGGAGTATCCGAGGGGTTGGAGCACCGGCTGGAAAACGCCGTGCGGGAGACCGCAAGTCTGCCCGCCCTGCTGGACGCCCTGACCACGGTGCGCTACCCCCGGGCGCGGATGCGGCGGCTGGCGATGGATGCAGCGCTGGGCTATACTGCCCAGACCCCGGCGCTGCCACCTTACCTGCACCTGCTGGGTGCGCGCAAGGAGGCACTTCCTCTGCCCGGTGAGACGGCGCTGCCGCTGTCCCACTCGCTGGCGCGGCTGGCGCGGGAAAACGAGACCTGCGCCCAAATGGCTGCTGCCCAGAGCAGAGCCAGCGACCTTGGCGCACTGTGCCGGGCAAAACCGGAGCCGATGGGCGGGATATATCGTCAAAAAATTATCTTTTTGACGAATTGACAAAAAATAGCGCAAAAAATTTTATATTGTGCCCTCTTGTATCCGGCGCGGTTCGGGTGTATGATTAAAGCAATGCAATGTTGGATACAACGAGCCTGTAAAAAACGACTGTCCCCGCAGGGGAAACACAAGGAGGAACCCATGGCACTTCATGTTCTGGACGAAGCCAACCGCTGCCTCGGCTGCAAAAAGCCGATGTGTCAGGAGGGCTGCCCCATCCACACCAATATCCCGGAGGTCATCCGTCTGCTCAAGGCAAACCAGATGGACGATGCAGGCCGGATGCTGTTTGAAAACAACCCTCTGACTACTGTGTGCAGTCTGGTGTGCAACCACGAAAAGCAGTGCGAGGGCCACTGCATCCGCAACCGGATGCCCAGCCACGACCCGGTGCACTTTTCCATCATCGAGGACTATATCTCCACCACCTACGCCAACAAGATGACCGCAGGCCCCGCCCCCAAAAACGGCATGAAGGCCGCTGTGGTGGGCTCCGGCCCGGCAGGCCTGACCATCGCGGTGCTGCTGGCACGCTGGGGCTACGACGTGACCATTTTTGACGCCCGGGATAAGATCGGCGGCGTGATGCGCTACGGCATCCCCAACTACCGCCTGCCGGACAGCGTGCTGGACGATTTCCAGTACCGCCATCTGGAGCTGAAGGGCATCAAGGTGCGCCCCAACACCACCATCGGCAAGACCATCACCATCGACGATTTGTTCCGCGACGGCTACAAGAGCGTGTTCATCGGTGCCGGTCTGTGGAAGGCCAATGCCATGCACATCAAGGGCGAGAGCCTTGGCAACGTGGCCTTTGGCATCGATTATCTGGCTAACTCCAAGGCCTTCCGTCTGGGCGACGACGTGGCAGTCATCGGCGTGGGCAACTCCGCCATGGACTGCGCCCGCACCGCCATCCGCAACGGTGCCCGCCATGTTACCTGCTACGCCCGCCGGGACGAGAGCTGCATCAGTGCTTCCGAGTACGAGGTGAGCTACGCCAGGCTGGAGGGCGTGGGCTTCCGCTTCTGCAAGGCGCCGGTGGAGATCCGCGAGGACGGCCTCATCTGCCGCGACACCGTAAAGGGCGAGGACGGCAAGTTCACGCAGGTGGAGGGCAGCGAGACTTTGTACCCCCACACCGGCGTCATCGTGTCGGTCAGTCAGGGCTCTGAGAGCAACCTTGTCAAGACCACGACCGGCATCGAGACCAACCAGAAGGGTCTGCTGAGCGTCAGCGAGGACGGCCGCACCACCCGCGAGGGCGTATTTGCCGGCGGCGATGCCGTCATGGGCGCGCGCACCGTGGTGGAGGCTGTGGCCGTTGCCAAAAAGGTGGCTGTCGCCATGGACGAATATATGAAGAGTCTGCCCGCCGACACCGCCGCCGACCCCTATGCCGACATCCCGGTGTTCCAGACCCCTACCTCTGACGTGCTGGCAAAGCAGCAGCTGTAATAGAACGATTTTGAATGGCACTCGGGGCACCGGAGCGTCTGCGGACGCTCCGGTGTCCCATTTTCACAGCCGCAGCAGCTGCACCGCGCACCCTTTCAGCAGAGTGTTCAACGGCGGGGCGGCCCCCTTGTGCAGAACGTCCAAAAATCGTGCTGAAGCTTGTATTTTGCCTGCGGAACGTGTACAATAAGCACAGAATATGTTTGCGCAGAGCAGGAGAGCGACAGACAGAGCAGATAGCTTTGTTTGGTGCGCTCTTTTTTGTTTTGCGCCCAGCTTCAGAGCAAGGAGAGAAGATCATGAGCCAGACCAAATATATCCTCTCATTGGATCAGGGCACTACCAGCAGCCGGGCGATCCTGTTTGACAACGAGCAGAACATCGTCTGCGTGCAGCAGCGGGAATTTGAGCAGATCTACCCCCATCAGGGCTGGGTGGAGCACAACCCCATGGAGATCTGGTCCAGCCAGTACGGCGTGATGAACGAGGTGATTGCCCAGAGCGGCGTAGACCCCAGAGACATTGCGGGCATCGGCATCACCAACCAGCGCGAGACCACCATCCTGTGGGATAAAAACACCGGACGCCCGGTGTATAACGCCATTGTCTGGCAGTGCCGCCGCACCGCGCCCCTTGTGGACGAGCTGCTCCGGACCCCCGGCATGGCAGACTACATCCGGGAAAACACCGGCCTTGTGCCGGACGCCTATTTCTCTGCCACCAAGATCAAGTGGATCTTGGAAAATGTCCCCGGTGCGCGGGAAAAGGCCGAGGCCGGGGAGCTGCTGTTTGGCACGGTGGACACATGGCTGGTCTGGAAGCTGACCGGCGGCAAGGTGCACGTTACCGACCGTACCAACGCCAGCCGCACCATGCTGTACAACATCCGCACGCTGGACTGGGACGACACCCTGCTCAAGGCGCTGGACATCCCCCGCTGCATCCTGCCCAGCGTGAAGGACTCCAGCGAGGTGTACGGCTACACCAATATTCAGGGCGTGGACGTGCCGGTGGCCGGTATTGCAGGCGACCAGCAGGCCGCGCTGTTCGGGCAGGGCTGCTTTAAGCCCGGCGATGTGAAAAACACCTACGGCACCGGCTGTTTCCTGTTGATGAACACCGGCAACAAGATCTACCAGAGCAAGAACGGTCTGGTCACCACCATCGCCATCAGCCTTGACGGCGAGGTGGAGTATGCGCTGGAAGGCTCCGTCTTTGTGGGCGGCGCGGTCATCCAGTGGATCCGGGACGGGATGCACCTCATTCAAGACAGCTGCGATTCCGAGTACTACGCCCAGAAGGTGCCGGACAACGGCGGCGTGTACATCGTGCCCGCCTTTACCGGTCTGGGTGCACCTTATTGGGATATGTACGCCCGGGGTGCCATTCTGGGTATTACCCGCGGCACCACCCAGAACCACATCATCCGCGCGGCGGAGGAATCCATCGCCTACCAGAGCGCCGACCTGATGTGGGCGATGGAAAAAGACACCGACATCACCATCAGCACCCTGAAGGTGGACGGCGGTGCCAGCCGCGACCACTTCCTGATGCAGTTCCAGTCCGATATCCTGAACAAGGAGGTGCTGCGCCCGGCTATCCGGGAGACTACCGCTCTTGGTGCGGCGTATCTGGCCGGTCTTGCCACCGGTGTGTGGAAGAGCCGGGAGGAGATCAGCCACCTGTGGAGCTGCAACCAGCTGTTTGAGCCCAAAATGGACGCTGCCCAGCGGGAAAAGCTGGTCAAGGGCTGGCACAAGGCCGTGGGCCGCAGTCAGGACTGGGCCGAGCACGAGGCGTAAGGCAAAAAACGTTTGATAGGATAACAGTATAATACCCCCGGCAGGTCGTCACCGTGATGGTGATCGTCTGCCGGGGGTGTTTTGCGCGGAACCTTAAGCCCTGCTTAAAGATTCCGTTTTACTGCTTCTTATACTTCTGCTGATTCTGAGGGGTCTTTTCCAAAGGCTCCACAGAGACTCCATTGGCCGGGTTGGTCACATGATTCAAGAACATAGAGCCAGAAGTATCTCCTGTAAACAAAAACGTACCCGAACCCTTTTTCATAAAGAATCGGGTTCGAGTACGAACTGTATGGTGGAGAATTAGGGACTCGAACCCCAGACCCCCTGCGTGTGATGCATGATGACTTTTTAATTTTTTGGACGATGAATCGTTAAATCGAAACAATTTGCTACAGATCTGCTACAAACGGCAGTTTTTACCCGGCACTAAATCTGCTGTTCTGGTTTTCTCGATTTTTGTTTTTTAGATTGTTTCTTTTGTTGGTGCAGTTCTTTCAAGTCTTCAATTGCCAGCTCTGGAGCCATGGTGTGGAACATCAGATAGTTTGTGTTCATGGTCTTCGCCGGAGCCTGCGCATAAATCTCCCTGCTGGGTTCGTTGGTCAGAATATGCCAATAACGGTAAAGGTAGCCTGTCCAATACATTACTTCTCTATCATACCGGGCATTGCCCTTTTGCGTCTGAGGGCACTCGTCTGCAAATTCCTCCAGAAGATATTCTTCTCCCGCCCACTGCATCCGGTTGTACTCTGAATCAAGATCACGGGCAACCTTAGAGCGCATGAACCGCTTCATGAAATCCTCGCTGTCATAGCCTGCTTGCAAAGAAAGCTCAAACAAGCGGCCCTGAATATCGCATAGTTTCAATTGAATCAGATCCATAACGATTCACCTTCTCTGCTTTGCGCCATCAAGGATTTCATCAAAAAAGCGGCCTTCTCTACGATATTCTTTGCAGATTTGGTTTGCAAATGCAATGCCATTGCTACGGTTCTGCTCGCTGGCCTTCTTCAGTGCCTGCCGTTCCATCCAAAGCAATTGGACTTCACGCTCAATCTTGACCGCATCACAGGCTTTCTGCGTAATAGCAACATACTGACGTCCAAGTTTCAGAGCAGATAGACTTTTCACCAATGCCGTATCGGTAATCGTTCCTTCAAAAAAGCTATCCAGAACATAGAACATTCTATCATTTGCAATGCTACCAATCACCATGTCGTAACCTTTATCCAGCTCCTGATACTTCTGGAAGAACTTCGTTCCTCGTGCAGCTTCCATTCTACCACGATGATATGCTACCAGCATAGCCCATTCAATATCAGCCGGAACATCCAAAGTTTTTAAGCTATGAAGATCAACCGATAAAATATAAAAAACAGATTGCTCATAGTCACAGATCAGCGTAAGCGGCTGGAGCGGATCAGTTCCCATATAAAATCCAGCTCCGAAGTCACAGCGGTCACGGCTGGCTGGTTTGATTTTCCCCTGAATGCCTGATTTGGAGCCATGGTATAAAATCATTTTATCCGGATGCATAGCAGAGATTTCTGCAGCATCTCCGATAATAGCATCGTGTATAATTTCAGCCAACGTGATATGATTTTCTTCGCAAATCGCAAGCATTTTCTCCTGTGCAAGACGATTCGGCGTAGATTTTTCATTTTCCCAGCGGTTTACGGTTGCAAAGGACACTCCGATTTCATCCGCCAATTTCGACTGGCTCCATTGTAAAGATGAACGAATCTCAAAGACAGTGTTCATTGGACACCTCCCGCAAGTATAACATTTGTCATCAATTTTATTGTAGCAAACGTTATATCATACGTCAAGTATTGCCGACTCGCATTCTTTAATACAATCGGAAAAGTATAGTGATAATTCAAAGAATAAAGCGGTCCTATATTTTATAGATAGTAATATCCATCGCCCACCTTACTGTCTTTGTCATAATAGCACAACAGCTATTCTTGTTCCTTTGATTGTTTTCCTATTCTATATTCTCCCTTTGGTACTCCAGACTTTTTCTTAGTTCCATATTTTTCAGACTCTGGTCCATAATCAATGATGAACAACAATTGCTTACATGTTCTAACCGTACTAATCAAATAAAACCCGATGATACCCATATAAGGATAGAACCCGATTGCCAAGACAGCTTGTTCTTCTCCTGTGTTTGTCCCAATAATGATACTCACTATAATTAAAACAAGCCCTGCAACCAAATTTTCTTTATAGCGATATTGCAATTCTTTTTTTGCATCTGTCGAATTTATCTTTTTCATCAGCGGTGTATTGCTCAGGCTAACTAAAATTGATACTGATGCGAGAATAAATCCAGAGCATGCAGTTGCGCTTGTTATAATGGCATTTAGTAGGAATTCAAGCCTGTCAATTTTTATATTCTGCCAGCGATATAGTATTCCGAAAATTACTGAAACAGCACCTGCCATTAGAAAGCGCCTGATTATCCCCCAGAGAAGTGGATGGTCTTGCAATTTTTTACCCATTCACCTCATCTCCTTACCTATATAACGTTATTTTTCATCTTTTATAATTTCACTTTTCAGATTAAAGTACAATCTTTCATGCGTAATGGGATTAGACATTGAATAGTTGAATGGTAAAACATATTTTGCTATATTACTTAGCAAATCAATCGTTTCTACTTCACAGTCTTCTTTATCCTCAATCACGACATCTAATTTTCTAATACCGGAATACCCTAGAGCTTCCTTTATAAACGAAACTGCCTCTTGAGCATCTAATGTATTGTTCTTTCCTCTGGAAACCCTTAATTCCACCCGACAAAATTGGCTTCTAGCCTTTCTTGTAGCATTCAAAAAATCTTTCATTAGAGATTCCTTCGGCAGTTCGTCAAACGGATTTATTTCTGCTGACATTATGACTTTTCTATAATTTGCTTCCTCTGTCAAGCGCAGCAAACCTGCTTTTGCTTCTTTTACGGCTAATATAACTACGGTATCTTTGGGCGAAAGTTCCGTTAGATATGCTTCCATATTGCGAATACTTATTCCAAATCGGTTTCTTTGCATGTATAACGTATGCGTTGCTGGAGCATATGCCAGTGTAGTCGATTCTGCCGTAACTTCATCATTTCCCAATTTAATCAACTCATATGTTCCATCATCATGTAAAATTCCCGGTAATATTTTTTCCCGAATACGAAGCACACGTAGTTCCCAGAGATTATCTTCATCATGATATTTACAAACATGAAAAATATAGCTATCTCCGTCGATAATCTTCTTTGTATCCATCGGTTCTGCTCTTGCAATTTGCTTTAACATCTCTTCCAAATCATAGGTTTGGATTTCCGACTGTGTACTATAACTAGTATACGTCGGCTCCAGATGATCAAAACGAACGGACTTCTTCTTAAATTCAGGCATCTTGCATTTTCCTCCTGCACCTATTTTTCAGAAAGATGCCCCCTACCACTTTTGGAAGGACTTTTCAGATCATGGTTGTAACCCACCATTATTTTGTGTTTGTATGCTACCACAACCGATGTCCAATAAGTTGTATCTATAGGTCATCTTCCCATTTTTAAGCATCTTTCACCTATTACACAAATCCCCCAAACCTCTTCTGCGCAAAATTTCTTTGTACAATTTTTTCCTTATTTTCTCTGTGCGCTTTAATTAGGAGGCATCTACTCTCCTTTACATTGTACCGTCTTTTTTGCTGCAACGCAAGATATGTTCATATTATCACCTATAATTTCTGCCTTTTATGCTTTTTGTGCTATGGTTATTAAAAACCACTTGACTTTTGTAAAAAATATGCTATACTGATGTCGCAAAGAACACGGTGGTTTTTGAAAACCAAATTTCTTGTACGGAGGTCTGTATGTCGCTCATTGTAAAAAGCTTTTTTGAAAACGTGAACATCGGGGGGAATGCAACGAAAATCAGCGAGGAGATTTCGCAGCGTCTCCTCCAGTCTGGCCTCCAACCCGGCAGCAATGTGCCGCTGGCTGCTTACCTTCTTTATAAGGTTGCTCAGAACAACTCCAACTCTGATGTTACGATTCAGGATATTTTTGAGGGTCGGTTGGACATCAGCGAGGGCACTCGTTACTTTGCAAAAGAGCAGCTTCCGGAAGAAGCATGGGCACAGATTCTTCCCATGGTGAATAACTACACCGCCGAAGAATTTGCACTGGCTGCACTTCTGCCCGAACACGAGGACGAGATGAAACTCGCAATGACAACGCCTCATACCATTTTGACGTTGGTTCAGCACCTTTTGGATGTGCAGCCTGATGAGTATGTCGGAGATCTTTGCTGCGGCAGCGGTTCCGGTTTTGTTTCATTTGCGATGAACCAGCCGGATGCGCATTACTTTGGCTATGAGATCAACGAGGAGCGTGGTGGAATTGCACGGATTCGTGCAGAGCTTCTCGGCTCAAACGTTCAGGTACAGCTTGGCGATGTTTTCCAGCTGGCAGACGATAAAAACACACCCAGATTCGACAAAATCTTTTCTAACTATCCCTTTGGCATGAGACTGCGTTATCTTGGTGAGGGTTCCAATTATATGGAACGTCTTGCAGAACAGTATCCGGGGCTGTCGAAGGCAACCTCTTCGGACTGGATTTTCAATGCGCTGCTCTGCGACCTTCTTGCAGAGAGCGGCAAAGCGATTGGCATTATGACCAATGGCAGCACATGGAACAGCATCGACACCCCGATGCGCAAATACTTTGCAGAGCGCAAGATGATCGAGTGTGTCATCTCTCTGCCGGTCAAAATGTTCCCCTATACCAATATCGGAACGACGCTTGTTGTTTTCAGCCATGGCAATGATACCATCCGCATGATTGATGCCACCGAGATTTATCATAAAGGGCGGCGGCAGAATATGTTCCTTCAGGATGACATTGCTACCATTCTTACCGCACTGCATACGGATTCAGAATACAGCAAAGAAGTCACATTGGACGAGCTTCGTGCCAATGAGTACAACCTCAGTCTGGAACGCTATATCCAAAAGGCTCCAGCGTTTCAAAATGGTGTACCGTTCGAGAGCATTATCAAGAGCATCACGCGCGGTGCACCCTGCACGGCCAGCCAGTTGGACAAGATGGTGTCTAACGAAGTGACGAATATGCAGTACCTGATGTTGGCAAACATCCAGAACGGCATCATTGATAACAAGCTGCCGTATCTTTCCAGCATCGAACCGAAGTACGAAAAATACTGCCTGAAGAACAATGACCTGATCCTGTCCAAGAATGGCTATCCTTATAAAGTAGCCGTTGCGTCTGTGAAGGATGGGCAGCGTATTCTGGCAAACGGCAACCTGTATATCATCGAATTGGATGAAAGCAGGGCAAACCCGTATTATATCAAAGCTTTCTTCGACAGCGAGCAGGGCATTGCAGCCCTGAAAAACATCACGGTGGGAGCAACCATTCCCAATATTGGAGTGGACAAGCTGAAGAACGTAATGATTCCGCTGCCTTCCATGGAGGAGCAGTCGCAGGTTGCGCAGAAGTATCAGGCAACGCTGGACGAAATTGCCATGCTCAAGCTGCGGCTGGAACGAGCCGTCAACAAGCTCCACCATGTGTTCGATGAGGAGAGTGAAGAAACAAATGCTTGATGTCGAAGAACTGCTCGAACTGGAGGATAACATCCGAAAGGAATTGGACGATCATCTACCTGCTGCGCTGTCCATGCTGAACCGCACCGGCGAATTGGAAACTTTCCTTAAAATGCTTGGCATGGAAGACCTGCTTCAAAGTAAGCCGCTTTATCAGGTCTATAAAACCGGAAAAATCATTGTGATCGGGCGGTCGGACGTGAAAGCGGAAGTGCTGCTTTCCATTGCCAAGAGTCTGGGACTTTCCAAAGACCGTTTTGAGCTCTACCTTGATTATGAGGACGGCAAGACCTTCGATTTTGAAAAGGCTCATTGGAAACCCCAGTATGCTTTGATCATGGTCGGTCCGATGCCCCACAGCGGCACCAGCAAGGGTGATTCCGGCAGCGTCATCGCAAAAATTGAAAGCACAGAGGGGTATCCTCCGGTAGTGCGACTGGGCACGAACGGCTTGAAAATCACAAAGACGGATTTCCGAAACAAGCTGAAAGAAATGATTGATACAAAGAAAATCGCCTAAAATCCCACTTTTGGGACCCAAAGTGTGTTATTCTATGGGTAAGGAACGAAAATCGGGAGGAAATACCTATGTCCATGAAAGAATTGCAGAAGCAGACGGATGCCAACATCCGTGCAAAGGCTGACCTGATCTGGCAGATTGCCACCCATCTGGTGGGCCTGTTCAAGCCCCATGAGTACGGCAAGGTCATTCTGCCCATGACCGTGCTGAAACGTTTTGACGATGCACTGAAGCCCACCAAGGCCGCTGTGGTCGCCATGGCACAGAAGCTGGATGCGCAGCACATCGAGGGTGCTGCGCGTGACGGCATCCTCTGCCGCATTTCCGGCTACGACTTCTACAACACCAGCAACTTCGACTTTGCACGGCTGGTGGCAGAGCCGGACGACGTGGAGAGCAACTTTGAAGCCTATCTTCAGGGCTTTTCCTCCAATGTCAAGGACATCATTGAGAACTTCGACTTTGCCAACACGGTCAAGCTGATGGTCAAGGGCGGTGTCCTCTACGTCACCCTGCAGGAGTTCAATTCCAGCAAGGGCGATATGTCCCCAGAGAAAGTTACCTCCACCGACATGGGCTACATTTTTGAAGAGCTGATCCGCAAATTCTCCGAATCCTACGACGAGCAGGCTGGTGCCCACTTCACCAGCCGGGACATTATTTACCTGATGACCGAGTTGCTCATCGCCCCCGAAAAGGAGAAAATCACTGCCGAGGGCTGCACCAAGACGGCCTATGATATGGCAATGGGCACTTCGCAGATGCTGGGCTGCCTGACCGAGCGGTTGCAGGATGTGAGCAGCGATGCCACCCTGACCTGCTTCGGGCAGGAGTTCAATCCCGAAACCTACGCCATCGCTAAGGCAGATATGCTCATCAAGGGCGGCAACGCTTCCGGCATGAAATACGGCGACACCCTAAGCGACGATGCGTTCAGCGGCTACGAATTCGATTATGTCATCTCCAACCCGCCCTTCGGCATTGACTGGAAACGCGAGAAAACGCAGGTGGAAGCCGAAGCAAAACTCGGCTATGATGGTCGGTTCGGCCCCGGCCTGCCCGCCATTTCGGATGGACAGATGCTGTTCATGCTCAATGGCGTGAAAAAGCTGAAGGACGGCTCCGGCCGCATGGCCATCATCCAGAACGGTTCCTCTTTGTTCACCGGCGATGCCGGCAGTGGTGCATCCGAGATCCGCCGCTACCTCATCCACGGGGATTTTGTGGAAGCCATTGTGCAGCTGCCCACCGACCTGTTCTACAATACCGGCATTTCCACTTACATCTGGGTACTGACCAAGGGTAAGCCCATGCACCGCAGCGGATGGGTGCAGCTCATTGATGCCAGCAAGTGCTTCGTGAAGCGCCGCAAGAACATCGGCAGCAAACGCGTTGACCTGAGCGATGCCTGCATCGACCTTATTTTGCAGGCATACGAGGGATTTGAGAATCAGACCTACACCAACGGTGACCTCGTGGTAGAGTCCAAGGTATTTGCCAAGGACTTTTTTGGCTTTACCAAGGTGACGGTGGAGACCGCACAGGCCGACGAAAGCGGCAAGCCCATCCTGAAACGGGGCAAAAAGCAGCCGGTCAAGGGTGCATCCGACAGCGAGATCATTCCGCTGAACGAAAACATTGACGCTTACATGGCAAAAAATGTCCTGCCCTACAACCCGCTAGCCTACATCGACCCGGCAAAGGATAAGATTGGCTACGAGATCCCGTTTACCCGGCTGTTCTATAAGTTTGAAGCCCCGGAATCCTCCGCTTCCATCTTTGAGGGCATCAAGGCATTGGAAGCAAAGGAAACCGTTCTTATGAAGGAGCTGTTTGGAAATGCGTAAAATGAAGGATAGCGGTGTGGCGTGGCTGGGTGAAATTCCAGAAAATTGGAAAGTAGTACCGCCCAAAGCGTTATTTCGTTTGAGAAAAGAGAAAGCCGCACCCGGTGCTCGTCAGCTTACAGCAAGCCAGCAGCATGGCATTATTTATCAAGATGATTATATGGCTTTGACTGGAAGCAGAGTGGTGACCGTCGAAAAAGATTTTAGCATCCTAAAACGGGTGGAAAAGGGTGACTTTGTTATCAGCATGAGGAGTTTTCAAGGCGGCTTGGAATATAGCGAAAATGCAGGTTCCATTAGTTCTGCCTATGTAATGCTGATTCCTATAGCAATTTTCAAAATTAAAGCACATATCCGCAGAAGCGGAACCAGCCGGAA
>ERZ1034713.1119-NODE-1119-length-12851-cov-10.707487_pt1 | contig 12851 bp, 8 predicted proteins | sample MGYA00520692_ERZ1034713 | MGnify/ENA primary metagenome ERZ1034713 (study PRJEB33766, sample SAMN09781717) | gut metagenome | biome: gut microbiome | host: Homo sapiens | place: Madagascar | study: EMG produced TPA metagenomics assembly of the PRJNA485056 data... | reverse complement strand
AGCACCATCATGTAACAGCAGTAGATGTAATCCCAGAGAAGGTGGAGAAACTCAATAATAAGATTTCTCCAATCCAGGACGATTATATTGAGAAGTATTTGGCAGAGAAGCCATTGAACTTGACAGCAACTCTCGATGGCAAGTCAGCTTATGCTGATGCAGACTTCGTAGTGATTGCAGCACCAACCAACTACGACCCAGTGAAGAACTACTTCGATACAACCCATGTAGAAGAAGTAATCGACCTGGTATTGGAAGTAAACCCAGATGCAGTGATGGTTATCAAGAGTACCATCCCTGTAGGTTATACCCGTAACCTCTATTTGAAGTATGCCAAGAAGGGAGTGAAGAAGTTCAACCTCCTTTTCTCCCCAGAGTTCCTTCGTGAGAGCAAGGCTCTCTACGATAACCTTTACCCAAGTCGTATTATCGTAGGCTATCCAAAGGTTATCGATCGTCCTGAGTTTGCTGAAGAGAACGAGGCTATCAATGCTGTGACAGATGTAGAGATGTTGAAGGAAGCAGCCAAGACTTTTGCAGCACTCTTGCAGGAAGGTGCCATCAAGGAGAATATTGATACACTCTTTATGGGTATGAAGGAAGCAGAGGCAGTGAAGCTCTTTGCCAATACCTATCTGGCTTTGCGAGTAAGCTACTTCAACGAGCTTGATACCTATGCAGAGGTCAAAGGTCTTGATACCAAGGCAATCATTGAAGGTGTAGGTCTTGACCCACGTATTGGCACTCATTACAACAACCCAAGCTTCGGTTATGGTGGCTATTGCTTGCCAAAGGATACCAAGCAGCTCTTGGCAAACTATGCTGATGTTCCTGAGAACCTGATTGAGGCAATCGTTGAGAGTAACCGTACTCGTAAGGACTATATCGCTGATGCCGTACTCCAGAAGGCTAGCTATTATAACGACAATAGTTCTTTTGATGCTAGTAAAGAGCACAGCTGTGTGATTGGTGTCTATCGTCTGACCATGAAGTCAAATAGCGACAACTTCCGCCAGTCAGCCATTCAGGGCATCATGAAGCGTATCAAGGCAAAGGGTGCAGAGGTTATCATCTATGAGCCAACATTGGAAGATGGAAGTACATTCTTTGGTAGCAAGGTTGTAAATGATATGAATGCTTTCAAGAAGCAGAGCCAGGCAATTATCGCCAACCGCTATGATGCTTGCCTGGATGATGTAAAAGAAAAAGTCTATACTAGGGATATTTTCCGCAGAGATTAATTTGTAAAAATGTTGTCTTATGAAGAATCGCAGAAACCTAATCTTCAATATTGGTGATGAAAACCGAATTGTAGTTGAGAATATTGATAAGGAAACGTTAGAGGCTTCTATATTTTCGGAACCTTATCATTATGCATTGGACGCACTGAATAGTTATGTAGGGTCTATGCCAACAGAGAAAGATAAAAGGATAGAAGAGGAAAAATTATGGAGAAACAATATCTTTGCTTTTATCGGTGATCGTGGCTCCGGAAAAACTTCTTGTATGCAGTCGATTGCTCAGTTGTTGGTAAAACCAACTAACTTGAAAGAAGACAATGACAACAAGGTTTTTGGGGAGAAATTCCATAAGATAGACATGGTTGATCCATCTTTTGTGGATAATGACTCAAATGTTGTAGGGGTAATTCTTGCGAGTTTGTATAAGCAGTATCAAGAGTGCTTCAAGGAGCATAAGGGGAATGAAAGCCAAAGGATAGAGTTGGCCACTCGTTTTGCAAAGGTTCAACATGATTTCTATCGTATGATGGAAAGTGACAAGACGAAAGAAGATGATTTAGAGTCGCTCTCTTCTCTGTCCGCAGCCATAGACCTTAAGCAATCCATGTTGCAATTGGTGGATAGCTTTATGGAATACATAGGTGAGAAAAATGCTATCCTCCTGGTACCCGTGGATGACATAGATTTGCATAGCAAAGCAGCAACGGATATGGTTGAGCAAATCAGAAAATATCTGGTATTGCCTAATGTGGTTGTGCTGATGGCTGTAAAAATGAGCCAGTTGTCCAAGCTGAAACGCCTTCAGTTCTCCAAGGAATATCAAGATGGGCGAAATACACTTTCTGATACAGAACTTGATGAGATGGTAGAGAAGTATATCACCAAACTCGTTCCTTATGGACATCGCATATACATGCCTGACGCAAATTATTATTGGAATGCACTCGTAACCATCAAGCGTGAAAATGAAATAGAGTGTGAAAAGGTTTCCATTAGACAGTTTATTCCTGAGTTGATATTTAAGAAGACACGCTATCTGTTCTATAACAGTTCTATAAAGACAAGCTATATAGTACCAGATAATTTAAGAGAACTTCGCCAGTTAATGAGACTTCTTTACGATATGCCAGACTACATAAAGGAAGGGAAAATCGTAAAAAACAACAATAAGGTCCTGTTTAAGAAGTATCTTTTCCAGAGTTGGATGATGAATCATTTGGATGCCAAGTCGCAGTCGCTTATTCGTGAATTGCTGTCAGTGACCGATTCTATTCAGGTAAATGCCTTCGCGCTTCGAATCATTCGCAACAAGTTCTATGTGCGGAATGACGAAGGAAAAATAGTTGCACCATGGGATAATGAGAACAAGGAGCTGGACTATATCATGCGTAAAGACAATATGGTCTATAATATAGCCATAGGTGATGTTCTTGCGGTAATAGATTGCTTGGAGAGATTGGATATTACTATAGAGCAGATGTATTTTTTGTTCATGATAAAAACCATATATTCCATCCGCCTTTATGAATATTATGTTGATTATTGTGAGGAATTAACAGAGAAAACTCCTGATGACATTAGACCCCTAGACCATATTTTTAAAAAGAAATTGTTTGAGGGCATGGCGCTTCCCGATTATTTTAAGTTAATGGGAGGAAGACTCTTTAATACGAGGGCATCTTTAATACTTCCTATGGCTTTGGGACCAGACAGCGTGTCTAGATCTAACCGTGTTATCTATATGAATGCCCTGAATGAGCTGATGAAAAAATGTGTGGAGCATTCAGATGCGGTTTCAGCTGATGAGATAAAAATGGCAGAGTTCTTCATGCTATGTACGGCACGTGTGTATAGGTCGAGAAACAAGCCTAAGGGCAATAATGACTATTATGAGCCAGGATTCCGTACCAATCGTGATATTGTATATGCTGTGAGCTTTAGTAACAAACCAAATGCTTTCTTTGATATTGCATCTTTCATGTATAATATAATAGATGTGAAGCGATGTTATGGAAGATTTAAATACGGAAAGGTTTTCTACGAAAAAGTGCAGGCTAACGAGAATGCTTTCGCTCAAAGTTTGTTAGCAACATTTAGACGAATGAACTTGGAAAAATTTGGCAAGGAAAATGAACGTCAACTTAGCATTGGGGAAAGACTCGGTTGGTTTAGTATTCGAAATATAGAGATTTTGCAAGATTTGACCATTTTCCTTGACGAATATAGCTACAAGGACAAGACGGGAGACATAGGCAAGTTGATAGAGTTCTTTTCTCGATTGGCTTCTTATGAGATTTCAAGCTATGACAAAGCAAAAGACGCTTTGGAATATAATGTCATTGATTATAAGTTTGTACAGGCTGTTGTTGATTTGTTGAATGTAATCACTGACAACAAATTGCTAACAAAGGTCTTCCATAAGATATATGATGGCTACTTGGCAAAGGACATCGACAAGGAGGAAGACGAAGGTATCGAGCTTCCTGCTTTACAAGATATATTGGCGGAATATCAAGCAAATCCTTTGCAGGAACAACATCTCAGAGATTTAATCAAGCATAACTATGCCATGGTTGATACTATAAGGAAAAATCTTCCGAAGAAGGTTGCTGCGTTTAAAGATCCAAGATTTGCGGAGATTCTCAACGAGAGTTTAACGCAAATTGGTGAAAATAAAATAAAGCAAGAGCATGTACATGCCATCTACGAATATATTAATCAGAAAATAACAGACTTAATTCCTGCACCAGATGGAAACCTTGAGGCAAACAATCAAGACCCTCTTCCTGCTCCAGAAGAGCCAGACGGTCATTGATTTATTCTTGAACAGTCAGGTTAAGTGTGATTTGGACATAGACGAATCATGGTTTGTCAGGGCTTATTTGGATGATGTCAGTCCAATAAGAACCAAAGACCAAGTCGAGTCGATATATGCCTTGCTGTGCTCGAAGTGGATGAGAGAGAACGATGGGATAAAATCCTTTTCATTTTCTCCTACTCCTACTGTGTTTAATGTTTTATTGCATTTTTCTGCTGATATGTTGAGGGAGTATGCCAATGAGCCAGTTTGCCGTTATGAGAGTCTGTTGCGATGGCACGATTTAACTTCATTGGTTGGGGAGGACTTGCTGACAACCTCTTATTTTGCAGCAAAAGACTTGAAGCAGGGAATCAAGAGAACCTTCTTTAATTGGAAGGATATAGTCAGCCATGACAATGCAGCCTTAAACAATGTCTTTAGCAAGCGTATGATAGATTTGCATTACCATCTTTATGGTTCTATTTTTGTTTTCGACTTGAATTGGCTGAGTTTGATGAATGATGTGGCAGAAAGAAAGGAATGTTTCCAGCAAATCCAGCAATATCTTAATCCCTCCCATGTTATCTCAGTAAATGAGCGAAATGTAAGCCTGTATCATCGTGTGATAAAGGCTGCTGCTATTCGTCTGCTATTGTTTTGGTATATAGATGGTAGTTTGACAGATAGGATGATGGAGTCGCTCTACGACTCTACCATTGATTTGCTTGCTTCCAATGAAAACGTGTGGATGGAGTCAGGGCGCCAACCTTTGCAACAACGCATTCAGGTCGCTCGGTTGGAAAAAGGCTATGTCTATGAGAATCCTTATCTCCGACAAGCAGTATTGGATTATGCCATATCAGATGGTATTATGGTCAACTCTTCTAAGGATAAAGAATATCTATATACGGTCTTATCGGGAGAAAGGCATCTTATGTATGGCATGTTTCGGAAGATATATGGAGGTGAATGTAATAGCTTGATGGCAACTTGCTTTTATATCTATCTTCTTATCAAGGGTGAGTTCCGCTCGGAGATAGTCCAATTGAATGATTCGGTAGGCTTTGCCAACTTCTCTGATTACCAAGGAAGGAAATACTTGTTCTTGAAAAAAAGTAGCGTCTATGATGCCATCGCTCCTCAAATAGCAATAGCCAGTTCTCTTTCAGACAGACAAAAATGGCTGGAAGCTCGCATAACACCTTGCGATTCTTATCGTTCATTGGATAAATTCATAAACAAAATAGAAGATTCTGTGAATAAGGGCTTGTTGACTTTTGATATAAGTGACAGGTTGAGGGAGCGATATTCTATCATTCTTCATTTTATAAAGAATGGAGATAGTAAAATGAAGCGGTTAGAAAACAAAAATATGTTTCCTAGGCATTATACACTTCGAAAAAAGATAAAAAAGGAGTCTTTGGCGTTAAGTGAATGGAGAAGCCGTTGTATGTCGCAAGGTAGACCTCTGCGAATAGTAGGAGTAGATGCTGCCAGTTCTGAGATTGCTTGCCGCCCAGAGGTCTTTGGTCAAGGATACCGTTTTCTTAAGAATTTTCAATCAGCATCTGGTTATTGTAAAGACTCACATGAGTTGGGGTTTACCTTTCATGTAGGAGAAGATTTCTTGGACATAGTTGATGGCTTACGTGCTATTCGTGAGTCTTTGATTTTTCTGAACTTGGAGAATCGTGATAGAATTGGACATGCTTTAGTGTTAGGTACAGATGTAGAAAAGTATTACATGAAAAGAGGTTATTATGTATCAATGACTAAGCAGATGCTGTTGGATAATATTGCTTGGCTATATTTTGAAGGTTCCACTTGTGTTGGATTCAATAAGATAGCTGTGCATCTAAAAGCTCAGTTTGAGAAATATTTCAATGAGATTTATGCCAAGAGCATAGCTCAAAATAAAAATGATTTATTTTCGATAAGTATAGAGGATTATTATCAATCTTGGTTTCTACGAGGTGATGCTCCTCACAAATATATGAATCCGAACAGCCTGGACGAGTCTCTGTCTGGCTTTTATGATTTGTATGCCTTTAACGAAAGGGCTGAAGTTCGCGAAGCGCGTAGCAATCCAAAGGCTTGTTATTTATATTACTTATATCATTATGACAATATGGTCTATGATGAAGGAAGCAAAAGTGAACAAGTCAAACTGAACGAGGATATGATTTTTGTCATTAAGCAACTTCAGGCAAAACTCCTCAGCGAGATAGAGCGTCTTCACATATCCATCGAGACCAATCCAACATCGAATTATCGTATCGGTGACTTTGACCGTTATGACGAACACCCAATTTTACAATTCTTCAATTATGGTTTGAAGCATGAAGGAACAGCCGAACACTCAGTCACGGTATCCATCAATACCGATGACAAGGGAGTCTTTTCCACATCTTTGGAACGAGAGTTCTCTGTGATGGCTGCTGCCTTGGAGAAGAAATGTGATATAGGAAATGGTGGTAACTCTCCGAGAATGATTTATGACTGGTTGGATAGGATAAGGGAAATGGCATTTGAAATGGAATTCTAAAACAATAAGAGATAATGAGCGTAATAAAGATAAACATACAAAATATAGCCACGCATTTTCTGTGACTCTCGTGATAACATCTTCGAGCGTTTCAGCGAACGAGAGTTCGATGAGAAAGTAACTCCAATTCTTGGTCACAAGGTACACTTTTTCCAAGATAATGAGAGCATGGATAGATACGTTGCATGAAATATTGAGGGACTTTGATTGTCCGTTTTGCATAAATATAGATTTATACTAATTTTATTAGAAAATAATATGGTACAATATAATGTTGATTTAATGGGGAAGACTATCCTCGTGACGGGTGCTGCTGGCTTTATCGGCAGCAATCTGGCTTTGAGACTGTTGAAGGAAGTGAAGGATATCAAGGTAGTGGGCATTGATAATATGAACGACTACTATGATGTGCATATCAAGGAGGAAAGACTTCGCAAGTTGCAGGAGTTTGAGGGCTTTACCATGGTGTATGGCAGCATTGCTGACAAGGCTTTGATGGATAAGCTCTTTGAGGAGCATCAGCCAAAGGTGGTTGTGAATCTGGCTGCTCAGGCAGGTGTTCGCTACAGCATCACCAATCCCGATGCTTATATCCAAAGCAACCTTATTGGCTTCTATAACATCCTTGAGGCTTGCCGTCATCACGAGGTAGAGCATTTGGTATATGCAAGTTCTAGTAGTGTGTATGGTAGCAATAAGAAGGTTCCATATTCTACAGATGATAAGGTGGATAATCCTGTAAGTCTATATGCTGCTACCAAGAAGAGCAACGAGCTGATGGCTCATGCATATTCTAAGCTCTATAACATCCCAAGTACAGGATTGCGTTTCTTCACTGTATATGGCCCAGCCGGAAGACCTGATATGGCATACTTCGGATTTACCAACAAACTGGTAAATGGCGACACCATCAAAATCTTCAACTATGGTAACTGCAAGCGTGACTTCACTTACGTAGATGACATTGTGGAGGGCATTGTGAGAGTGATGCAGCATGCACCTGAGAAGCAGAATGGCGAGGATGGTTTGCCAATCCCTCCATATAAGGTATACAACATCGGCAACTCGCATCCAGAGAATCTGCTGGAGTTTGTAAGTATTCTGCAGGAGGAACTGATTCGTGCAGGTGTGCTGCCTGAGGACTATGACTTTGAGGCACACAAGGAACTGGTTCCAATGCAGCCTGGTGATGTACCAGTTACTTATGCCGATACCACACCTTTGGAGAAAGATTTCGGGTATAGACCTAATACCTCGTTGAGAGTTGGTTTGAGGGCTTTTGCTGAATGGTATAATGAATTTTACAAGTAAGATAAGATCATTAATGTACATCAAGTGTATCTGAGCAGAAAAATGTTTTCGTAAGAAAACGTAGTTTGCATTTTGAATGTTATTTACTTTTAGTAGTTGAAAGGTTGGTAACATTTCGGAAGGCTAGATTTTTATTTAGGTTAAATTGAGAGCCGATATAGAAACAAATATAAATAAATATGAGAACATTCTCAGAAATAAAGAAACGTATAATATCTAGTAAAGAGGGTAAAACTGTATTTGCAAATTTTGGGTACTTGTCTTTGTTGCAAATAGCAGGATATGTATTTCCTTTAATAACAATGCCTTATTTGGCTCGTGTTATTGGAGCCGATGGTTTTGGAAAAATTGCCTTTGCTTCTGCAATTGTAGTTTGGATTCAAACCATATCTGATTGGGGATTTACAATGACTGCTACACGTGATGTTGCTCAAAACAGAAATAATAAAGAGAAAGTATCTAAAATTTTTAGTAATGTGTTGTGGGCGAGGTGCCTTTTGACCATATTTTCAGGTTTATTATTATTAATTGTCGTATGTATAATACCATATTTCCGTAGTAATGCAGCAATTATATGGATAACATTTTTGTTAGTCCCTGGTTATATACTTTTTCCCGATTGGTTTTTTCAAGCTATAGAGAAGATGAAATATACTACAATATTTAATCTGATATTTAAACTTATATTTACTGTAGCTGTTTTTGTTTTCATTCGTGATAGGGATGATTATTTGATTCAACCTCTTTTAACCACTTTGGGATATTTAGTTTGCGGTATAGGGGCTTTATATCTTATATTATGGAAATGGGGATATACTCTTTATTGTCCACGATGGAAAGATATATTAATTACCATCAAAGAAAGTACGGATGTGTTTTTAAACAATTTGATGCCGAATCTTTATAATAGTTTTTCTGTGATGTTGCTGGGCTTCTTTGGAGGCGCCACTGCTAATGGATTATATGAAGGCGGAAGTAAATTCCCTGTTATTTTCTATAATTTTCAATCAGTATTGTCACGTGCCTTTTACCCTTTTCTTTCAAGAAGGCCAGACAAGCATAGTCTTTATGCAAAACTAAATGTTTGTTCTGCTGTGATTGGTGCAATAATACTCATTGTTGCAGCTCCATTGGTTGTTAGAATCATGTTAGGCGAGGAATTTGAAAAGGCTGTTATTGTGATGCAAATACTATCTTTTTCTGTGGTTTTCTTGGCAATGAGTTATACATATGGAACTAATTATCTAATAATTCTTCACAAAGAAAAACCCCTTAGAAATCTTACGTTTGTTTCTTCTATAATAGGTATGTGTATTTCTATACCGTTGGTGTATTATTTTACTTATGTGGGGGCTGCAATAACAGTATGCTTGTGTAGAGGATTATTAGGAATAGGTTCTTTTATATTGGCAAAAAGAATAAATGTTGATTAAGTTAGAGTAGAATTTCTGTTTTTACAGCTCCCTTATACAAGGTAAATAATATTTTTGTTTATGGTTTGTAAAGTATAGCTGTCTGTTAATTTAAAGTTTTTATAGTGACATTGTGTTATGGTATCAATAAAAAAAGGCATCTACTATTTAATTCATAATAGAACACAGTTTTGTGACTCTATAGTCAAGAACTATTTAGGTTTCCTTCCAGATAAACTTTATCTATCTTTAAGATATCGTTTTTTGATGGGACATTGGATTAACTGGAGAAATCCTAAAACTTTCACAGAAAAACTCCAATGGTTGAAAGTTTATGATTATAAGCCAGAGTATACACAAATGGTAGATAAGTTAGCAGTGAAGGACTATGTTGCTTCTCGCATAGGAAAAGAATACATTATTCCGACTTTGGGCGTATGGAATAAAGTTGAGGATATTGACTGGGATTCCTTGCCTGATCAGTTTGTATTAAAGACGACTCATGGTGGTGGTGGTTGTGGAGTTGTTATTTGTACTGATAAAGTTCGTTTTGATAAGGAGAAAGCAATTGTTAAATTGCAAAACTCTATGCGTTCAAATGCAGGAACAACCTTTAGGGAAAAGCCTTATTTAAATGTTCCGCGTAAAATAATTGCAGAGAAGTTTATTGTAGGACATAAAGAGAATAACAACCCCATGTTTACGGATTTGCCTGATTATAAGTTCTTTTGTTTCAATGGAGAACCTCATTATTGTCAAGTTATCCGCGATAGAAATAGAAGGGAAACTATCGATTTCTATGATATGGATTGGAATCATATGCCGTTTATAGGATTGAACCCTGTAGCAAAGAATGGTGATAACCCTGTAGCAAAGAATGGTGATAACCCTGTAGCAAAGCCTATTCATCTTGAAATCATGAAGGATATATGTCGCAAATTAAGTAGTAATATTAAATTTGCAAGAATTGATTTGTATGTCATTGATGATAAGGAATATTTTGGAGAAATAACATTTTATCCTGCTGCTGGTTTTGGTAGATTTAATCCCGACGATTGGAATGACCGCCTTGGCGATTTAATCAAACTTAGTGGTCATAAATGTGGGGGGCAGAATCTTAGTAACACCTGCAGGGGGTGTTAAGTTTGAAAAAGAGAATTCAATTGAGGCTTTAAAAGATTATAAGTTTTTCTGCTTTAATGGGAAGGTCAAATGTTTTAAAATTGATTTTAACCGTTTTGTAGAGCATCATGCTAACTATTATTCCCCAGAAGGCAACTTGTTACCATTCGGAGAAAAAGGTCTTGAACCTGATCCAAATCATGTAGAAATAATGCCAGAAAATCTGGAAGATATGATTTCGCTTGCTGAATTTTTATCTCAAGATTTTAAGTTTTAAGGGTGGATTTGTATAATGTTCATGGTTTAATATATTTTGGAGAACTTACATTCTATCCTGCTGCAGGAATGGGAGCTTTCATACCTTGTGAATGGGATGATAAAATAGGAAATTGGTTAAAGCTGAAGTGAAAATAACGATAATGGTTATAACGAGTATGAATATTTTACATGAAACTATAGACAAAGTCTAAATAGAATCTATATAAATATATCATATAATTGAACTGTCGAAAAATGTTAAAAGAAATTTGTTGTTTGATATGAAAAAAATAATTTGTTTAATAGATTGCTTGGACTCTGGTGGAGCTCAGCGCCAGTTGATTGGTTTGGCGATCCTTTTAAAAAGTAAGGGGTATAATGTAACTATAGTAGATTATTCTAATATTACATTTTGGGATTCTTGTTTATTGGAAAACAAAATACCTTTTCATCATCTAGATGCAAAAACTATGATAGGAAAAATAGTTAAGGTGTTTCTGTTTATAGTTAAGTTTAATCCCGATGTTGTTATTGCATATTTGGATAATCCATGTTCTATTGCTAGTGTTGTAAAACTAGTGTTGCATGGAAAGTTTAAATTAATAGTTTCTGATAGAAATACAGATTTGAATATAACGAGACATGTTAAAAATAAATTTTTCTTTTATAGATTTGCTGATTGGATTGTTCCTAATTCTTTCTCACAAGGTAATATTATAAAAGATTATAATAAAAAGTTAATTCCCAAGATGCAAGTTATAACGAATTTTGTTGATACAAATGTTTTTGTGCCTAACTATGAAGCATCTTTGAAAACTTTTAAACCCAAAAAACGATTTCTTGTTGTTGGACGTATTGCCTCGCAGAAAAATGCCTTGGGTTTATTGAAAGGATTAAGTGTTTTGGCATCAAAAAGAACCGATTTTATGGTGGAATGGTTTGGAAGGCCAAATCCAGAATCGTATTATAAGTTATGTTTAAATTATATATCTGAAAATCCTATATTGAAAAATATAATCGCTTTTCATGATCATGTAAAAAATATTAAAGATGAATACACTAGGGGTACAGCTTTATTGCTTCCTTCATATTATGAAGGTTTTCCAAATGTTATTTGTGAAGCTATGAGTTGTGGTTTGCCTATTTTATGTAGTAATGTATGTGATAATAGCTATCTTGTAAAGCATGAGGTCAACGGATTGCTATTTGATCCTTATGACGAATTTGACATATGTGACAAGCTTAATAGTTTTCTAGATTTCGATGATGATAAAATTCTCGAAATGGCAAAAAAGAATCGTAGATTTGCAGAAGAATATTTGTCGGAGAGCGTGTTTATTGATAAATACATTGATTTAATAGGAGAAAAATAAGATGAAAGCATCCTCTTTCTTAGTTTTATGTCTTTACATAATTTCCTCTTTAATTTATACAGGAGAACTTTCTATTATAGGCTTCATTTTACTGTATTATCTGTTGGGTTATGGAATACTGTCGTTGACACGAAGTCGTAATGACGATATGTTGAGAAGTTTATATTCTGTTTTTTTTGGAATTTATGGAATCTACATGGTAACAGTTCACTACTTGCAGATAAGTGATTGGAAAACAGATTTCTATTTTCATAATGATGAGTTGTATTTCTTCAATCAAACTATTGATATGACTTTGGGCTTACCATGGGATAAAGTTATACAAGGAACTTTTTTGAATTCTTATTTCAGTGAATATCCGGGTGCTCAATTATTATATACGGTTATTGCTAAAATGGGTAAAGAAGTTGGAGTCGTTAATTTAAGATTCCTGTTGGCTTCATTTATCACATTCGTGTCATCCTTGATTGTAGCTTTTGTATATATTATTGCTTCTTTATTTAATGAAAATATTAAACTTAAATATTTCTTGGCTTTTGGTTGCTTGTCTTATTTGATGACTAGCTGTTGTATATTTACAAGAGATGTTTTGGCAATTTTTATTTTCACATTGATTGGTTATGTAACATTAAAGCCTGATTTGCATCTTCGTGGACTCTTCTTTTTGGTTTTAGTTTTTGTTGCGAGTGTTATAAGATGGGAAAATGGAATGTTTTCATTGCTATTTCCTGCAATTTTCTATGCTAATAAATATTTAAATTTGAATGATAAATCAGTATTGGTTGTTTA
>ERZ1034713.1115-NODE-1115-length-12890-cov-31.183093_pt1 | contig 12890 bp, 13 predicted proteins | sample MGYA00520692_ERZ1034713 | MGnify/ENA primary metagenome ERZ1034713 (study PRJEB33766, sample SAMN09781717) | gut metagenome | biome: gut microbiome | host: Homo sapiens | place: Madagascar | study: EMG produced TPA metagenomics assembly of the PRJNA485056 data... | reverse complement strand
CGGCATCCTGACCGGCCATGGCGTCCACCACCAGCAGGGTCTCGTCCACGGGAACAGCGGCCTTGATGTCCACCAGCTCCTGCATCAGCACTTCATCGATCTGCAAGCGGCCTGCCGTATCCAGAATAACGATGTCGTTGCCGTAGTCCCTGGCGTGCGCCAGCGCCTTGCGGGCGATCTCCGGCGGCTTTGCACCGGGCAGGGTGAACACCGGTGCACCAGCCTGCTTGCCCACCACCTGCAGCTGGTCGATTGCAGCGGGGCGGTAGATATCGCAGGCTACCAGCATGGGGCGGCGCCCCTGTTTGATATAGAACTTGGCAAGTTTTGCCGCGTGGGTGGTTTTACCGTTGCCCTGCAGGCCGCAGAGCATGATGACCGTCTGACCCTTGTTCTTGATGTTCAGGCGGGCGGCTTCGGTGCCGCCCATGAGGGCTACCAGTTCCTCATTGACGATCTTGACCACCTGCTGGGCGGGGGTCAGGCTCTCCATGACCTCCTGCCCCATGGCGCGTTCGGATACCTTTGCGCAGAAGTCCTTGGCAACCTTGTAGTTGACATCGGCTTCCAGCAAAGCCATCCGCACCTCGCGCATGGCGGCCTTGATATCTGCCTCGGTCAGCTTGCCGTGACCGCGCAGCTTTTTGAATACACCGGCAAGGCGGTCGGTCAGGGATTCAAATGCCATTGTGCGGTGCTCCTTTCAAAATTCGATCAGCTTTCGTTCGCTTCATCCATCGAGCGGATGAGCTCCAGCATTTTTGTCAGCGTTTCCACATACTCCGTGGTGGTGATATTGGCGCGTGGGCCGGTGCACTCGAACCGGGTGTCGATGACCAGCTGCTCCAGCTGCTCCAGCTTCTGCTGCACCCGCCGGTAGCGGGCTGCAAAGCCTACCTTTTCTTCCAGTTCCTTCAGGGTGGTCTCGCCATGCTTGATGGCGTCCCGTGCGCCCTGCCGGGTGATGCCGAAGTTCTCGCCGATCTCGCTCAGCGAAAGATCATCGTTATAATACTGGCGCAGCATCTCGCGCTGCTTCTGGGTAAGCACCTCGCCATAAAAATCCAGCAGATACCCCATTTCCAGATCTTTTGCCATTGCTGTTGACCCCCGGTGCTCTGCTGTCTGTGCTTGCTATGTTGTAAAGTTTTTTTGCTTTACGGATGGAGTATACCAGAACCCCTGCCCCTTGTCAAGGGGATTTCGGAGTTTTTTCTGAAATATCTGCCCAAAATTCGCTGTTTTTGCCAAAATGCATCTTGACGCAGCCGGGGGCTTTGCGTTAGGATAACAGTGTTGTATCCCAATAGACCCTCTCAGCCTCACTTCGTTCGGCAGCTCTCCCGAAAGGCGAGCTTTTTTTGCTGCAAAAGGGCAGGTTCTACTCTTTTGCCAAAGTTTTCCCGAACACGGTCTGGCAGGGCGCATCCTCTTGAAAGGAGTTCTTCCGTGCCGATCTACGCTAACTTTTACCAGACCCTTACCACCGCCTGCCCCATCGTGGAGCTGCGGGGCTACGCCGCCGCCTGCGGACTGAAGGGACATCTGTACGCTTATCTGGATTTTTACGGCCCCACCGGCACCGCCCGGGACGGCCTTGCCGAGGGGATGCTGGCCCTTGCCATTGAAAAAAAGCAGCTTGCCCCGGGGCAGCCCATCATTGAAGCAGCCTCCGGCCCCTTTGCCACCGCCCTGACGCTGGCCAGCCTGACCGCCGGGCACCCCATCGTGCTGGTGATGCCGGAGGATGCCCCTGCCCTGCGGCAGGAGTACCTGCTGCGGCTGGGCGCGCAGATCCGGCACAGCCCCGCCCGCAGCGGTCTGGCCGGGGCGCGGGCGCTGGCGGCGCAGACCGCCGCCGCAAACGGCTGGTACTATATGAACTGGCTGGCCAACGACGACAACCCGGAGTATCACCGCCGTGTCACCGGCCCTGCCATCGTGCAAAGCATTGCCCGGCAGAACCAGAGCCTTGTGGACGCCATTACCATCGGGGTGGGCAGCGCCGGTACGGTGACCGGCGTGGGCGAGACCATCAAGGCATGGACGAACGATGTGCGCATCGTGGCGGTGGAGCCGTACGAAAATCAGGTGCTGGGCGGCGGACTTACCGGCCCCCACGGTATCCCGGATATCGGCTACGGCATTGTGCCGGAAAACTACAACAGCTATGTGGTGGATAACGTTTCCGCCGTGGCCAGCCGGGACGCCCAGCGTGCCGCTCAGCAGGTACTGCGCACCGACGCCATCCCCGCTTCGGTCAGCGCCGGTGCTGCCCTGCACGCCGCCGCCCAGCTGCTGGCCAACTGCAACAGCCGCGCCGCGCTGGCCATTTTCAGCGGACGCGCAAGCATCCTATAAGCGGCTGCTTCTATCAATAGGAAAGAAGGACGTTTTTCATGACCAAGGACATGACCAGCGGTGCCATTACGCCGCTGTTGATCGAATTTACCATTCCGCTGGTGCTGGGCAACCTGTTCCAGCTTACCTACAACGCCGCCGACAGCATCATCGTGGGCAAGTTTGTGGGCGAGGACGCACTGGCTGCCGTGGGCACCTCGAACCCCCTGATGACCCTTGCCATCCTGTTCATCAACGGGATGTGTCTGGGCGCGGGCATTCTGGTCAGCACCGCCTTCGGCGCAGGAGACACCAAGCTGGTGGAGCGGCAGGTGTCCACCACCGCCATTGCGGGCACGGTGTTCTCCCTGACCTTCTCTGCCCTGTGCGTGCTGCTGGCAGACCCGCTGCTGCGGCTGCTGCAAGTGCCCGCTTCCATTCTGCCCATTGCGGTGAACTACCTGCGCATCGTGTTTGCGGGGCTGATCTTCACCTTCTTCTATAACTTTCTTGCCGCCACCATGCGTGCGCTGGGCGACAGCAAGAGCGCGCTGTATTTTTTGATGATCAGCGCCGTGCTGAACATTGGCGGCGACCTGTTTTTTGTGGAGGCACTGGGCTGGGGCAGCGAGGGCTGTGCCCTTTCCACCGTGCTCAGCGAGGCCGCCTGCTGCCTGCTGTGCGTGGTGTACATCCGCTACAAGGTGCCGGTTTTGCAGCTGGGCAGACGTTGGCTGGTGTATGACGGCAAGCTGCTGCGCAAGACCGTAAGCTACGGCTGGGCCAGCGCCATGCAGCAGGCCACGGTGCAGCTGGGCAAAATTGCGGTGCAGGCCATCGTGAACACTATGGGCGTCAACGCCATGGCGGCTTTTACCGCCGCCTCCCGCATCGATGACTTTGCCTACACCCCGCAGCAGAACATCGGCCACGCCATGACCACCCTGATGGCGCAGAACCGGGGCGCGGGCAAGACCGACCGTGTACGGCAAGGCTACCACTGCGGTATGCGCATCGAGTTTGCCTACGGCATCCTGCTTACCGCCGTCTGCCTGCTGTTTGCCCAGCCCATCATCCGGCTGTTTGCCACCGACCCCGCCGTGGTGGACTTGGGCGTGCGTTTTTTGCGCACCAGCGCCCTGTTTTACATGCTGCCCGCCGCCACCAACGGCATTCAGGGCTTTTTCCGGGGCATGGGCGATTTGAAGGTCACCCTGAACAGCAGTATGCTGAACATGGGCGGTCGTGTGGCTGCCGCCGCCCTGTTTGTGCTGGTGCTGAAGATGGATATTGAGGCTTTGCCCTTCAGCTACGCGGTGGGCTGGCTGCTGATGCTGCTGTACGAGCTGCCCATGCTGGTGCGTTTTCTGCGCAACAGCGAGATGTAACGCCGGACGATTTTAATGGCCTCCGCTTTGCTCTGGCCATAAATCAAGGAATTATCGTTTTATTCAGGAACTCGGAGCGCCTGCGGGCGCTCCGAGTTCCTCTTTTCACGAGAAAGGGTCGTGGAGGGAAGCGGCAGATGCAAAAAACCGCCGTCTCCGGGCGGGAGGCGGCGGTGAAAAGGCTTTATGCTGTTTTTACTTGGTGCCGTAGATACGGTCGCCTGCATCGCCTAGACCGGGTACGATGTAGCCGTTCTCGTTCAGGCAGTCGTCCTGTGCGCCCAGATAGATGTCCACATCGGGGTGTGCCTCGTGCAGAGCCTTGATGCCCTCCGGTGCGCCCAGCAGACCGATGAACTTGATGCGCTTTGCGCCGTGCTTCTTGATCTGGGTGATGGCATCAATAGCGCTGCCGCCGGTAGCCAGCATGGGATCCAGCACCAGAACGTCACGCTCGGCGATATCCTGCGGCAGCTTGCAGAAGTACTCCACAGGCTGCAGGGTCTTTTCGTCGCGGTACAGGCCGATGAAGCCCACCTTGGCAGCGGGCAGCAGGGTCAGCATACCGTCCAGCATACCCATGCCTGCGCGCAGGATGGGCACCAGAGCCAGCTTGCGGCCTGCCAGCACCTTGGTCTTTGCCATGGTGATGGGAGTCTCGATCTCCACCTCTTCCAGCGGCAGATCGCGGGTAGCCTCGTAGCACAGCAGGGTTGCGATCTCGCCAACGAGGTCACGGAACTCCTTGGTGCCGGTCTGTTTGTTGCGCAGCAGGCTGATCTTGTGCTGCAGCAGCGGATGTTCAACGATCATCGGGGTCATAAAAACACGCTCCTTAATTTATATAGAACATTCTATCGGGTACTTGAAGGATTTTTTTACAGAGAAGCTTGCAATGCAAGCTTCTCTGTAAAATTATAAAAATTTCAATCAGCGGTTTTCCAGTGCGGTCAGCTTGTCGATGCGGCGCTGATGACGGCCGCCCTCGAACTGGGTGTTCAGGAAGATATCCACCAGCTGGCAGGCAAGGCCTGCGCCCACTACGCGGCCGCCCATGCACAGGGCGTTGGCGTCGTTGTGGCGGCGGGTATACTCGCAGCTGAAGCTGTCGGAGCAGCAGCAGGCACGGATGCCCTTGATCTTGTTGGCTGCCATGCTGATGCCCACACCGGTGCCGCAGAACAGCAGTGCCTTCTCGCACTGGCCGCTCACCACTGCGTCACAGGCAGGCACAGCCATATCGGGGTAATCCACGCTGTCGGTGCTGTGGGTGCCAAAGTCGATATACTCCAGACCAAGCTCCTCCAGATGTGCCTTGACAGCCTCTTTCAGTTCAAATCCGCCGTGGTCGGCGGCAAGTGCGATGGGTTTTGCCATGAAAAAACGTCCTTTCCCTGTGAGTGGTCACAGTTCCGCTTTTATTGTTTGTTTGCTGCGGCTTCGGCAGCCAGACGCTCCGCCCGCTCCCGCTCCGCCTGACTGAGACGGTGGTAGTCCGGCAGCAGCGCCTCCGGCAGCACAGCCTGCCCGGCTGCGGCCATCTGCTTTGCCACAAGTGCTACGGCGGCGGCACGACCGCCCCGCAGCGCCGGGGGTGTTTGCAGCACGCCCGGCACATTGCTGTATTTATTATAGCACAGACCCGCGCCATCACCAACAAAAAACAGAGGCTTTTTGCAATTTTCTACAAAATCCGCCAGATCCGTCACCGCCCGGGCGTCATCGTCCAGCAGGCGGGCGTGGGTGGCAAGGTCGAAAGCTGCACTGTATACCTGTGCGCGGCGGGCGTCCAGTGCGCAGAGCACCGTGCCCTCGCCGGTGTGGGCAGCGGCCAGCGCCTCCAGTGTGGACACCGGGGCGCACAGGGTCTCGCGCGGGAAGGCCAGCCCTTTGACGGCGGCCAGCCCGATGCGCAGGCCGGTAAAGCTGCCCGGGCCTGCGTTGACAGCGTACAGGTCGATGTCCGCGCAGGTCAGCCCGCACATCTTTAAGCAGGTGTCGATCATAGGCATCAGCGTTTCGCTGTGGGTCATGCCGCCGTCCAGATACACCTCGTACAGCAGGCGGTCGTCCTGCATCAAAGCTACACCGGCGGTCTTGCCCGCCGTATCCACGGCCAGAATCTTCATACCGTCACCCCCTCAATGGTGATCTTGCGGGTGGTATCGTCCAGACGTTCGATGTTCACCCGGATGGGGTTTTCCAGCGCCAGCAGGTCGGCAAAGTTTTCGCTCCACTCTGCCGCCACCACAGCGCCCTGATCCAGATAATCGTAGAAACCCGCCGCACACAGATCGTTCTCGGTAGAGATGCGGTACAGGTCGAAGTGCGCCAGCGGGCGCGGGCCCCGGTAGTAGTTCACGATGGCAAAGGTGGGGCTGGACACCGGGTCGGTGCAGCCCAGACCCTCGGCAAGACCCTCGGTAAAGGCGGTCTTGCCCGCGCCCAGACCGCCGGTAAAGGCGATCAGCGCCCCGGGAGCCAGCACAGCGGCCATCCGCTTGCCCAGCGCCACCGTCTCGGCGCGGGAATGGGTGATATATTCTGACATGAAGGTTACCTCATCGTTTCAAAAAAGGGATGGCAGACACTCTGCCATCCCTAAGTATAATATAAAACACTGAAAAGTGCAATGGTCAGGCGGCGGCGACGGTCTGCTGCTCCGCTGCGCCGTTCATTGCCGTGCCGGGCGCGGTGAGCCGGGCAGCGGCATCGCCCTGAATGATGGGGTAGGACGCTGCCGGGTGCGGATGCCGCCCGGTGTTCTGGTTCAGGTACCACACGATGTCGTTTTCGCCGTAGACCTCAAGGCCGTAATCAATAGCCTCCTGCAAAGTTTCGCCCTCGATCAGGCGATTCACAGTCGCCCACAGCATACTGCGGGAGTATACGCTGTACACGTTGTTCACAAAGCCTGCCACGGCCTTTGCTCCGCCGGAGAGCAGCCCGTCCGAAAGAGAGGTATCCACATGGCCGCTGCGGCCGTAGAACTCGCAGGTCTCCGAGAGCACGATGGTGCCGTTCAGCTTACCGCCCCGGTAGGCATTGCTGAAAAAGTCCCCGGTGACGGCGTAGCAGCCGTTCACCTTGATGACCCGGTGGCTGAGCAGCTCCAAGCCGTAGCGCAGGTCGTTCCAGAAATCCGATTTTTCCAGCAGCAGGATGATAGGCGCGGTGGCCTGCTTTTTCCACAGCCAGCCGTACTCATAGGTATAGTACGCGCCGTGGGCGCTGAGGACGGCAAGGTCATAATCTGCCATCCGCTTCAGGTCGGAGACGGTCACCATCATGTCCAGATGGGTGTCCAGCCCGGAGCCGTTCCAGTAGTCCTTCATATAAGAGTAGTAGGGGTAGCGGTTGCTGTTTACCCCGTTATCAAAGGCATAGTAGATGACCGCATTGCCCACCGTGCCGTTTTCGGCGGTGAGCAGGGCGGGCGCGGCCTCCAGCTCCGGCAGCTCCGGCCCGGGCAGGGCGGCGTCTGCCTCGCTCTCGGTGTCGGTGAGCAGAATACCGCCCCATGCGCCACAGCTGTAATCAAAGCTTATCATGCCGTTTTCCGCATCCACATAGATGCTGTCCTTTTTCACAAGCCCCTGCGCCGCCAGCGCGTCCAGCTGCGCCAGCGCAGCCGCCTGACGCTCCGTCTCCGACATGTCGGCGTAGGCGGCGCTGTCGGTCAGGGCAGTGACAGCAGCATCCGTCTGCTGCATCTCCTGCACCTCAGAGGCGGTCAGGGTCTGGGGGGTGCTGGGGGTACCCTCCGGTGCAGCGGCCACCGCCGGGCACACTGCCGTGAAGGCCAGCGCGATGGCACACACCGCACTGAGCAGGCGGCGATAAAATGCATGTTTCATTTCTTCTTTTCCGTTCCTCTCCCCCGGCACACTGCCGGGGCTGTTGTGCGCAAGGCTGCGCCCACAGGTTCATTGTAGGATGCAACCGGAGCTTTGTCAAGCATCCCGGCAATGTTTTACCATTCCGTCACACACGGCGCATTGCATTGGCGCGGGGATTTGTGTATAATAGCGATATGCTGGGTTTTTATCGCCTGTACGCAGGCACGCCCCGGCAGACTGTTCTGATGAAAGGCGGTGCTTTCCTTGGATAGCATTCGACAATATTTTAAGCGCACCGATAAGATCTATCTGCTGCTGTGCATCTTCAGCAGTGTGATGGCGGTGCTGGCGCTGTCTTCGTGGGCAGCCAAACAGGGCAGCGGCTTTGCCACCGACGAGGTGACCGGTGCCATTACCGGCATTGGCGACTACCGCCGGGCACTGGTGCAGGCGGGCGCTGCCGCCATTGGCATCGTGATCGCGCTGCTGCTCTCCTGCGTGGACTACCGCAGCCTTGTAAAGGTGTGGCCGGTGCACGTTGTGCTGACGTGGGGTCTGGTGCTGCCCACGCTGGTCATCCGCAACGTATCCATCGGCCCGCTGACCATCGGCTACAACGCCGGTGATACCGACAACTACTCGTGGTACAAGCTGGGCGGCTTTACCTTTCAGCCCACAGAGCTGGCAAAGATCAGCTTCATCCTGACCTTTGCCATGCACCTGAATAACGTGCGCAGCCGCATCAACGAGCCGAAGGAGCTGGCAAAGCTGCTGCTGCACCTGCTGGTGCCCATTGCCATCATCCATGTGCAGGGCGATGACGGCACGGCCATCATCTACGGCATCATCGGCTGCTGCATGATGTTTGCGGCAGGGCTGAGCTGGAAGTATATCTTTGCAGCCTTTGCGGCGGCAGGCGCTGCCGTGGCGGTGGCCTTTGCCTTTTTCAGCGACAAGATCGGCAAGGGGTACCAGTGGTACCGCATTCTGGCGGTGCTGGACCCGGAAAACACCACCGGCTGGGCACCCAGCGAGACAGTGTGGAAGAACATCATCTACCAGCAGCAGCGCGGCGAGATCGCGCTGGGCTCCGGCGGCATCTTTGGCAACGGCCTATTCACCGGCCGGTATTACAGCGTGCCCAACGCCCACAACGACTTCATCCTCAGCTGGATCGGCAACGTGGCGGGCTTTGTGGGCTGCTGCGTGGTGCTGGGCGTTCTGCTGGCGCTGGTGATCAAGACCTTTGCCACCGGTGCCCGCAGCGAGGATCTGCTGGGCAGCTACATCTGCGCCGGTATCGGCGGTGCCCTGATGGCGCAGATCGCCGTGAACGTGGGCATGAATCTGCGGGTGCTGCCGGTCATCGGCGTCACCCTGCCCTTCTACTCTGCCGGCGGCAGTTCGGTGCTTATGCTGTATATCTGTGTCGGTTTAGTACTGTCCGTATACTCTCACAACACTAAAAGCCTGTTCGGGTAAAGAATATTCTATAATACAGGGACGAGAAGCCCGCGGGCTTCTCGTCCCTGTATTTTTTATTTTTCCAGCTTTTCCAGTTCCACCACCGGCCAGCCAAGGGCGCGGATGGCGCTTTCGTCGTGGGTGGCCAGCAGCACCGGCTTACCCGCGCAGCGCTGCCGCAGCAGCGCCGCCGCCCGCTGCAAGGTGTCCGGGTCCATGCCGGTAAAGGGCTCGTCCAACAGCAGGGTGTCGCTGGGTGCCCACAGCGCCCGCAGCAGCGCCACCCGCCGCTTTTGCCCGCCGGAAAGCCTGCGGGCGGGCAGCTGCAAGGCGGCAGTATCCATTCCAAGCTGTTGAAAGTCGCTTATAATTTGCTCTTTGTACTGGTTTTCTGCCCCCGGCAGCACCAAGGTGACGTTCTGCACCGCATTCAGCTGGGGGCAAAGACGGTCCTCCTGAAAGACCGCTGCCACCCGGCCCACGCCCTCCACGCTGCCGGTTGTGGGGCGTTCCAACCCCATCAGGATGCGCAGCAGGGTGGTCTTGCCCCAGCCGCTGGGTGCCCACAGCACCACGGGTGCGTCCACCTCCATACACAGGTCGGTGAAGAGCGGTGCTGTGCCGAACTGCTTTGTCAGGTGTTGAAGCTTCAGCATTTTGCCCCCTCCTCTCCCAGCACTGCACCCACGGCCTTATCCAATGCAAACAGGAACAGCTTTTCAAAGCCTGCACTCAGCAGGATGATGACAAAGGTCCATGCGAACAGTTCCCCGGTGGAAAGGGTGATCTTGGCACGGTACAGCGCATCGCCGATGCTGCCGTTGGGCAGGCCGATGACCTCGGCCGCCACGCCGCTTTTCCAGCAGATGCCCAGCGCCACGCTGCACCCCTGCCGGAAGGCCGGAAGCACCGCCGGCAGCCAGATCGACCGCAGGCGGCGGCCCGGCGGCAAACGGAACACCGCTGCCATTTCCAGCAGCTGCACGTCTGCCCCGGCAATGCCGGTGCGCACCGCACCGTACAGCACCGGCAGCACCATCAAAAAGCTGATGAGCACCGAAAGGGCGCTGCCCCGCACCCAGACCAGTGCCAGAATGATAAAGCTTGCCACCGGCGTAGCCTTGACCAGCTGCATCACCGGAGCCAGCAGCGCATCGGCAGCACTCCACCGGGCGGCGCATACCGCCAGCACCACGCTGACCACTGCGCCCAGCACAAAGCCCAGCAAAATGCGCCCGGAGCTGAAGCCCACCCGCTGCCAGAAATCTGCCCTCGGCAGCAGCTGCACCAAGGTGTGCAGCGCCTGCACCGGCGATACCAAAAACACCTCCTGCCCGATGGCCATGGCTGCGGCCTGCCAGACCGCCAGCCAGAACGCCACCGCCAGCAGACGGCGAAAAAACTGCTTGTTCTGCTTCATAAACTGCCCTCTTCCCCTTCCCATTATAAGGTATAGTATACCATACCGTCCCGCAAAGGGGAATGACCTGTGCACCACCTGCGGCGGGATGGCTTGCCTCGTATATACTTTTATTCAACCGTTGTATGCTTGACATGAATTTGTATCCAGCGTAAACTGGATACAGTACACGGTGCACTTTGGCACCGGCGCAGAAAAGAGGGGACGGTATTGACACAAGCGCTCAAGGGCTGCAAGCTGCTGCTTGTCGGTTTTACGTTGTTTTCCATGTTTTTCGGGGCGGGCAACCTGATCTTCCCGCCTGATTTGGGGGCAAAGGCAGGGGTAAGCCTCTGGCCTGCCTTTCTGGGGCTTGCTATCAGCGCTGTGGGACTGCCGGTTGCCGGGGTCATCGCGGTGGCACGGGCTGACGGTCTGGACAAGCTGGCCGGGCGGGTGCATCCGGTATTTGCACAGGTGTTCATGATTTTGATCTACCTGTCCATCGGGCCGTGTCTGGCCATTCCGCGCACCGCAAGCACCTCCTTTGCCATGCTCACCCCACTGCTGGGCAGCAGCGCCGGGCTTCAACTGGGGTACTCCGTGCTGTTCTTTAGCGCGGCCTTTCTGGTGGCGCTGCACCCGGACAGGCTCACCCGCTGGCTGGGCAGGCTGCTCTGCCCCTGCCTGCTGGTTCTGATTTTGATCCTGTTCGGCGGCTGTCTGCTGCACCCGCTGGCGGCGCAGTACGGTGCACCCACCGAGGCGTATCGTTCCGCAGTCGTGTTACAGGGCGTATCGTACGGCTACCAGACCATGGACGCCCTTGCAGCGCTGAACTTTGGCGCTGTCATCGCCATGAACATCCGGGCGCAGGGCGTTGCCCGGGAGCAGGACGTGCAGCGCAGTGCCATCCGCGCCGGGCTTGTGGCGGGCGGGCTGCTGCTGGCGGTCTACGCCATGCTGGGCCACGCCGGAGCGCTGACCGGTGCCGCTGTGCCCGGCCTTGCCACCGGTGCCGAGGTACTGACCGTGCTGGCTGAGCGGCTGTTCGGCAAAGCGGGGCTGGTGCTGCTTGCAGCCATCTTTATGCTGGCCTGCTTCAACACCTGTGTGGGACTGATCGCCTGTGTAGGAGAATATTTCCACACCCTGCTGCCCCGCATCCCTTACCCTGCCCTTGCCGCCTTTTTTGCCTCCGCCAGTATGCTGATCGCAAATCTGGGTCTGGCAGAGATCCTACGGTTATCCGTCCCGGTGCTCAACGCCCTGTACCCGGTGGCCATTGTGCTGATCGCACTTTCCTTCGTGCCCGGGCTGGAGCAGCGCCGCCGGGTCTACCCGCTGTGCATCGGCTGCACCGCCGTGCAGAGCATTGCGGCCGCGCTGCCGCTTGGCGCGGTTTCTGCCCTTGCCAACACCCTGCCGCTGGCGGCACTGGGCTTCGGCTGGGTGCTCCCGGCGGTTGCCGGGCTGCTGGCAGGCATCTTGCTGAGCCGCACTGAAAGATAAAGGAGTTTTTACGATGATCCAACCCATCATGCACGACCCGCTGTTTCTGGCGCAGAAATCTGCCCCTGCCACCCCGGAGGATGCCCCCGTTGCCCGGGACTTACTGGAGACCCTGACCGCCCACGCCGACGGCTGTGTGGGCATGGCGGCTAATATGATCGGCGTGCTCAAGCGCATCATCGCGGTGGAAGCCGAGGACGGGTATCTGGTGCTGTTCAACCCGGTCATCCTGAAAAAGTCCGGGCTGTATGAGGCCGAGGAGGGCTGTCTTTCGCTGGAAGGCGTGCGGAAAACAAAGCGCTGGCAGAGCATCAAGGTGCAGTACCAGACCATGGACGGCAAGCCGCGCATCAAGACCTTTACCGGCTGGACGGCGCAGATCATCCAGCACGAGATCGACCATTGCGATGGGATCTTGATCTGAGTCCCATCGCACACTTCCCGCGTGGGACGATTTTAAATGCGCTCCGCGCATAAATAGCGGAAAGAATATTTTTATAGTTGTAACTCTGGAAAATCTGCGGATTTTCCAGAGTTACTTTTTCACGGAAGGGGCGCAAAGGTAATGCAACTGCCGCTTCCGGTCACGGCTCTTCCCGTGAAAAGGGGATTCAGAAACGCCCGCAGGCGTTTCTGAATCCCGAAAATAAAATAATTTTTCCGCTGAAAATGGCTAGAGCGCAGCGGAAGCCATTCCAAATCGTTTTTGTCAATCATCTACAATGCACAAAGCCCCCGAGGGTGTATCCCTCGGGGGCTTTGCTATGCTGTAACAGAGAAATGAAAGCAATATGTTATTGAGATTTTAGCCTTTGACGCCGCCAAGAGCAACGCCGCGGACGATGAACTTGGACAGCAGCAGGTAGACGACGATGACCGGCAGAATGGCGATAGCCACCATCATGTACACCTTGCCCATATCGAACTTCAGGAAGTCCGCGCTGCGCA
>ERZ1034713.1111-NODE-1111-length-12921-cov-4.137805_pt1 | contig 12921 bp, 13 predicted proteins | sample MGYA00520692_ERZ1034713 | MGnify/ENA primary metagenome ERZ1034713 (study PRJEB33766, sample SAMN09781717) | gut metagenome | biome: gut microbiome | host: Homo sapiens | place: Madagascar | study: EMG produced TPA metagenomics assembly of the PRJNA485056 data... | reverse complement strand
CTCTAAAAATCATTTTTATTAACCTATCCTTTAATACAGGAGTATATATGAAAAAAACATCCGGATATTCCAGAACGATTTTAGCTGTATTTGTTGCTAACATTCTGTTTGCCCCTTCATCATTTGCAGCACTTACCGCAACCCCCACTCAATATGGCGATAATGCTTCTGCGGGTGCACCAACAGCATCTGCATTTGGCTCATATGCAAATGCATCAGCCAGTGATGCCACAGCCATCGGTTCTAACTCCAAAGCAAGCGGGAACCAGAGTACGGCAGTGGGTCATACGGCCTGGGCTACAGGACAAAGTTCATCTGCCTTTGGGGAGAACAGCACAGCTTCTGGTAATAACAGCACCTCTACTGGCTCTCATAGTTCGGCGTCCGGTGAGTTATCTACTGCATCCGGATATTTCTCTGACGCGCAAGGGGCCAGAGCTACAGCTACTGGTGCCCACAGCAGCGCAACCGGCACCTACAGCACCGCACTTGGTACCTGGTCGTCAGCATCAGCAACCAACAGTGTTGCATTAGGTTATGGCTCTGTTGCTGATCGGGAAAACACGGTATCTGTTGGTAAAGCAGGTAATGAACGTCAGATCACTAACATCGCCGCAGGTACAGCAGACACTGATGCCGTAAATGTTAAACAATTAAATGATAAAGCCACCGAAACACTGAATGCAGCAAACTCATATACGGATAATAAAATTACAGAAACAAAAAATGAATTGAACACCACCATCAACAATGCAAAAAATGAAGCAATCAATACATCCAATAATTACACCGACACAAAAATCAACGAGACCAAAAACGAACTAAACCTCAATATCGAAAATGCAAAAAACGAAGCAATCAATACATCCAACAATTACACCGACACCAAAATCAATGAAACCAAAAACGAATTAAACCTCAATATTGATAATGCAAAAAATGAAGCCATCACTATTTCCAATAACTATACAGACAGTAAAATAACGGACACCAAAAACGAACTGAATGTAAATATAGATAATGCCAAAAATGAGGCCATTATCACATCCAATCACTATACAGATAACAAAATAGCCCAGAACAATACCGTCATTAATCAGAATATTAATAATGCTAAAAATGAAGCAATTACGGAATCAAATAACTATACCGACTCCCGCTATCAACAAAGTATCCAGTATGCGCAGAATGCAGCTGACCAGGCGGAACAAAACGCCAACCAGTACACCGACAATCGCTTCAGTCAGTTAAATCAGCAGTCAAACCAGCGATTCGAACAATTGAATAAAAAAATAGAGCGGGCAGAAAAACGCCTCAACGCGGGCATTGCCGGTGTGACAGCCATCGCCTCCATCCCTTACGTTGCCGAAAACAACTTCTCCTGGGGCGTTGGTCTGGGAAATTACCAGAACGGAAATGCGCTGGCGGCTGGCGTGCAGTACAAAACTTCCCCGAATACAAATGTCCGACTGAATGTGTCGTGGGATTCAGCCCATAACTCTGCTCTCGGTGTGGGCTTCGCCGGCGGCTGGTAAATCACCTTCAGTATCTCCATACCGGTGTCTGTCTGCACCGGTTTATCACCCCAGAGTCTGTATCTGCAGAAAAGGAATACCAATGAAAAATAACAGTAAGGCCCGTCTGGCTGGCAGAGCAGTTTTGTCCCTCGTTACCCGGAGCATGCACTGGTTTTCATGGGGAATAAAATATGCCGTTATCCTGCCACTGGCCACAATAGCTTTGATGGCTCTGTTTATTTTCTGGAAGGACAACACCACACCGGGTCAGTTACTGGCCGAGGAAATTGAATTTGTAAGGGCAATTGCCCCTGCCGGGCAGTTCCCGGTCCATGACTGCCCGACAGACGTTCCACTCAGTCAACGTTGCTCCGTGATTTTCACGGATGCTGCGGGATATATCGAAAACACAAATCGCTCGCTGGTAAATCTGTTTCAGATGTTCTGGTGCACACTGGCGCTGATGTATGTGGCCATGGCGCTTGTCACCAGAAAATATCCCACGTCTCCCGGAAAAATGAAACTGATTCGTTTGACGGCGGATGATACACGCCTGAAAGAGATTTATTCCACAAATAATACCGACACATCTGAAAAGGAGTGAGTCGTTATGAGAAACCCAGTGTACTGCTATACCGTTGAACAGAAACAGGAAGAGACATTGACGCGGATTGCCGTGACGGCAACCAGCATGCTGGAACAGCCCATCAGAAAATCAGAAGTCCTGCGTGCTGCTATCGACACGATAATTCACGCCACACCGGACATTCATGATGAATTTATAGAGCACCTGAAAAAACGGGTGAACAGCAGAAATAAATCCGGCCGCCGCACCAGAAAAACAACATAATGAGGAGGTTTCATGCATTATCGCTGCCTGTTACTGCCCCTGCTCGTCGTTCTGTCAGGCTGCACTACCACACCCCGGACGCCTGACACACCGGCAGCATCCTTTGTCAGCACGCTCATCACGGAACATGCTGAAAAAATTCGCGCTCTGCAGAAAGACTCGCTTTCACAACCGACACCGTCACCACGCCCCGCGTCATCATCAGCCCGCACAGCACAGCAGCACCTTCCCGGTGTGACCCTTGTCGGAAAACGCCCGGCCTCGCTGCCCCTGACACAACAGCGTGGCCGGCAGGTTCCCCTGACAACGGCGCTGAAGCGTATCCTGCCGCCGGGCTGGCAGCAGCACCTGATGCCCGGAGTGGCTTCCCGCCTGCCGGTATCATGGGCAGGTAACGATCAGTGGCCATATGTTCTGCAGAAAATTACCCGTGAGCACCAGTTGAGGATGACGATCGACTTCGATCGCCATACAGTCACGGTTTCACCTGCCGGTTCGGACCTTTTGTGATGTGGCGCGTTCTGCGGCGTGTCACCGGACTGCTCTGGCTCCCCCCTGCCGGGGCATGGTGTTTCCGGCAGGCCGGAGAGCGGTATCAGATTGATCCCCTTCTGCTGCAGGCCATCGCCATTAAAGAAAGCCACCTGAACACACGTGCCATCGGTTATAACCGGAACAAAGCCGGGCAGATAACCAGCCGGGACTATGGCCTGATGCAAATCAATGAGCGACATATTCCGGTTCTGCGTCGTTATGGCGTGCTCACCGCCGGTAACGACCTGCTGACCGATGCCTGTCTGAACGTTCAGGCCGGTGCCTGGGTGCTGGCGCGACACCTGCAGAAGTGTGGTCCGACATGGGACTGCATTGGCTCCTACAACGCCGGTTTTGGTCCCGGCAATGCCGGGCTGCGTCAGCGTTATGCCCGGGATATCCGTGCCATCTGGCTGTACCTTCGGCGCCAGGAAAAAACCGGTTAACACTCTGTCATCTCCGAGGTTTCCCCATGAAATTACGTCATCCATTCTGGCTGGCAGCGCCACTGTTGCTGCTTGCCGGCTGTCATTCCACCGGAAAAGCCCCGGTCACCGGCCCCCGCCCGGTGACCGCCATCAGTATTCCCCTGAATAACCTGACGCCTGAAGGCTGGCAGTTCCCCGGACGTATCACCGCCAACTCACAGCGCCTTTCAGTGGACTGGGATGGTGATGCCGCCGAACTGCTGAGTCAGCTGGCTCACCGGCGTGGCCTGACATTGCGCATGACCGGTGTTCGTCTCCCTCTTCCGGTCACCATCCATGAACAGAACATCACGTTTGAGACACTCCTGCGTCTGATTCAGGTTCAGATCAACTGGCGGGCGTCGCTGATCCAGACAGCCACGTCTCTGGAAGTCACCTTTCTGCCACCCCTGAAAGGAGTCTCATCATGAAATATGCACCGTGGTGTCTGATGGCCCTCTTATTCATGACCGGCATCGTCCGTGCTGAAGAGGAAGCCCCGCCGGACATACAGCGTTATATTGATGCCGCGAAAAAACTGCCTGACGGGGTGAATGAAACCGTCTGGCAGATGCTGACGGAGGCCGGCAGAACCGAAGGCTTCCGGGGCGGAAAAGCGCAGCGTGCCTGGGAACTGCGTCAGGCGCTGACCGTCCGGGGAACAGAGCTTGATCAGTTGTATCAGTTTGCCCCCCTCATCAGCCGTCAGGGATGGCTGCCGCCGGTCATTGCCAGCGCCGGCTCTCTGGCCACCATTACCGACAAACAGATGCGCACGGCACAGCAGACTTACAGACTCCTGCGCCCTGAACGTTTTGTCAGTAATCCTCCCGGCTGGCGACAGTATCTGTTTGCCGGACTGACCACCACCGCCCGCCCTGACGACAGCGTGGTTCCCCGTAACAGTGCTGAACGGGAAGTCTGGACGAAAGCCGTGCGGCAGGGATGGGAGGAAGGGCGCAAAAGCGCGGATGAAACGCTGACCGCAAACTTCAACCGGCTGACCCGTGATTACACCGGGATGATGCGATACACGCAGCTGGCCCGACAGAACATGATCACGCCTCCTGTCGTCACCGAACAGCATCAGAGTGTCACCGGCACCCGCAGCCAGTTAATGCTGGGCGATCGCGTCCGTGACCTGAAACAACCCGCCGGCTTTGAACTGGATAAAAAACGCTGGGTTCCACAAATCACGGTCGGGGAGTGAGCGCCGTGGATACCCTTCTGCCTCTTGATCAATTCAGTTTTGCCGGTGGCGTCACCCCGGACAGGCTGCGTGGCTTTCTCGTGCACTGCTACCGTCACGGTGTGTCCGATATCCACCTGCAAAGCGGCGGTCCGCTGATTGTTGGCCACCACGGACGGATGATCCGCTGCAGCCCGTTCACGCTGGATCATCCCACACTGTTATATCTGACTGACCAGATTTTCAGTCCTGACATTAAGGCACTGATACAGCGGGGAACGGGGGCCGACCGTTCCCTGCAACTGGAAGGCAACAGTGACGGCCGTTTTGGCCTGCAGCGGGGAGAACGACTGCGTTTCCGGGCCAATTTTACCCAGGCCACCATCAGGGGACTCAGTACGGCTGCGGCAGTCACCCTGCGTATCATCAATAACCATATTCCCGACCTGTCTGATATGGGGCTGCCGGAAGATTTATTCCGGGCACTGGCCGCCCTTCCCCATGAAGGCATCGGCCTGATTTGCGGGCCAACCGGCTCCGGCAAATCCACCCTGCTGACGGCCACCTATCAGCACCACGGCAGAACATCACCTCACTGTAAAATCGTCACCTATGAAGATCCCGTGGAGGCGCTGCTGGGTGGTAACGACTGGGTACTGCAGCCCCAGCAGTGCGAAGTGGGTAAGGACGTTCCCTCCTTTGCCGCCGGCCTGCGCCTCTCAATGCGTCAGGCCCCCACCATTATCGGCATTGGCGAAATCAGGGACGGCGAAACCGTTGAAGGCATGGTGAACTGCGCCCTCTCCGGTCACCACTGTCTGGGAACCGAACATGCCTTTTCTCCCGGACACGCCTTCTCCCGCAGCGTGCGAATGCTGCCGTCAGACAACCGTGAGCCGCTGGCCTGGGACATGCTTGAACTGTTGCAGTTCATTATCGTCCAGCGCCTGATCCCCACCACGGACGGACGCCGGCAGGCGGTACGGGAATACATTCTGTTTGATGAATCTGTCCGCAGTCAGTTACGTCAGCATGCCTGGAACCAGTGGCCGTCCGTACTTAACGACATGCTGACCCGGAACGGTGCCCGCATTGCGGATGCCGCATGGTCACTGTATCAGGAAGGCCGGATCACCGAAGCCACCGCGACGGAATACATCGGCTTTCAGGAATTCACCCGGAGGAAAAAACATGGCTGATTACTCCATGTCCCGGGATGCCTCACCACCTGTCCGACTGTTCAGCGTTCCCCCTCTTGCCTGGCTGACGCTGCTGCTGTGGTTCAGGTGGCCATCCCTGTTCATGTTTATGTTCTGCATCGCCCTTATTGCTTTCTTTGCCATTCTGACCCGCATGGGGATCACCGCCGCTGTGCTGGGCCAGAAACTTGTTCATCGCCTGCGCGGCACCCGCATCAGCGGACGCCCCTGGTGGTACCGTAACTTCTTCTGACAGGGAGACACACATTTATGACCCCTTCCAGAACCTATCTGGCAATCCCCCACGACCAGCATCAGGACGTAAAAAAACTGGCCGGCAAACTTGAAGACGGTCGTCAGGCCGTGCTTTTCGATCGTGAAAAAAAATGCTGGTATGCCCGGGCTGGCGCAGACCTGGAAAAACTGAAGCCCTGGCTGCCGGATAAACACCATTCCGGTGTTTCATCCGTTGATGCCAGAACGCAGTTCGAGGATTTTCTCCGGGCAAACGGTGCCATTCTGGATGCCAAAAACCCCGTAGAAATGGATGGTAAAAAGCACCGGATCCGTCTGCAGGGAGATACCGGTGGCAAAAAATCTGGTTCATACGTTGGCCACCTCGACGGCCATCCCAATGGCTGGTTTAACGATTTCCGGGACGGCGGCAGTGAAATTAATGCCACCTGGTCTTACAGCGGTGAAAAACCGGATCCGGTGGCCGCCCTGCACATCAAAGCCGTCAATGCCCAGGAGGCCTGGAACCGGGCAGAACAGACCCGCCTCCTGCATGACCAGAAAGCCCGGACATCGGCACAGCGATATAAGCGCACGGCACAGGCCGGGCATGATCACCCTTACCTGCAGAAAAAGGGCGTTCAGGCCGCGCGGGGCGTACATATTGACAACCGTCAGGGGCTGGTTATTCCGCTGTACAACACGGACGGGCAGATCCGTTCAATTCAGACGATTGACCCGGAAGGTAACAAGCGGCTGGCAAAAGATGCGGAAAAAGCCGGTAACTTCTTTGTCGTCGGCGGTTCGCTGAAGGATAACCACCCCATTGTGCTGGCCGAAGGTTACGCCACGGCGGCCAGCTGCGCGATGGCACTGCGTCACCCTGTTGTGATGACAGTTGACTCCGGGAATCTGGTAAAAGTCGCGGAAAATCTTCACGCCCGTTACCCCGGCAGCCCGATGTTATTTCTGGGCGATGATGATCTCCCCAAACCCGGGCGTCCGGGGAATCCGGGGAAAGAAGCCGCCGAAAAAGCCGCCCGCCTCACCAGAGGAACCGCATTTGTCCCACAGTTCACCCGTGAAGAGCGGGAGCAGGGGCTGACCGATTTCAACGATCTGCATCAGGCCAGAGGGCTGGCAGCCCTGACAGAACAGCTGACGCCCGTCTGGCAGCAGGTGCTTGCCCGGTGTCCGGCGAAGGAGAACATCGTGAAGGAGACACCTGATAATCAGGCAACACCGGTCGCAACGAATGCTGCCGACATGCCGGAAATGAAGGTGGCAGATAATACCGCCGCAGGGCCTGCCCCTGCGGCTGAAACCACCACAACGGACGTCACTGACACCCCGCCCCCTGCCGGTGAGCCGGAGACGAACGCGGCAGATAACACCGCTGCGGAACCTGCCCCTGCGGCTGAAACCGTCACAACGGACGTCGCTGACACCCCGGCCCCTGCCGGTACGCCGGAGACGAATGCGGCAGATAACGCCGCTGCGGAACCTGCCCCTGCGGCTGAAACCGTCACAACAGACGTCGCTGACACCCCGGCCCCCGCCGGTGCGCCGGAGACGAATGCGGCAGATAACACCGCTGCGGAACCTGCCCCTGCGGCTGAAACCGTCACAACGGACGTTGCTGACAGCCCGGCCCCTGACGGTGCGCCGGAGATGAATGCGGCAAAAGCGCCGGCTGACACTGACGATATCAATGCAAGACTGGCTGCGGCCATGGAATATGAGGACGACGAGGCTTACGGTTACTATGACATACCGTCCTCCCCGGCCCCCCGGACTTCAGAAGCGGAAACACAGGCCCCCGTACAGGAAGACGCGCCCCTGCCGTTTCAGCCTCCACAGAAAAAACGGGCGTCTCCTGACACCACGGAGCCAGACGGGATCCGGATAGAAAAACCCCCGGTGGAAAATGCCATCCCTTCTCCGCTTCATGATCTGAACGCCATCATGAAAGGCCTCAGTCATCCGTATAAAGGGATGGACCCGAAAGACATCAAATATCCGCTGGAAATGTTTCTGGACGGAAAGCATGTCTTTACGGACTTTGTCACACACCTGACGATGGCCAGCCAGGAAGCCAGCCAGGATGATCGTGCTGTGCTGGCCGCCTTACTGACGGCACAGAGCCACTGCCAGCTTAAAGGTGAAATTGAACTGACCGGCAGCGACGAATTCAAACAACGCGCCATCACGCTCATTGCCACCTACGACCTGAAACTGAAGCTGAAAAACCCGGAACAGGTTGAAATGCTGAATCAGGCGCGGGCCAGACTGCAGTCTGAGCCGGTACCGGGAGCCGAAGCAGAGCCCCTGTCGCCCGATGCGAATCATATTCTGTGGCAGGAGCGTTCCGCAAACGCCGCGTTCGCCCCGCAACAATCGGCACTACCACTGGATATCCTGCCTACCCGGATGGAAACAGCACTGCCCCGAAACGCCAGTCACAAGGAGGCATCCAGTGGCATTACCGGTCAGTTACTGGCATTCGGACCGGCGCACTATAACTTCGACAAGCAAAAAGACCGGAGTTATTACGCACACCTGAGAACCCGACATGGTGAGCGTCTTGTATGGGGGATTGGACTCCAGGAGGCCATACGGAACAGTGGGCTGAAAACCGGCGACATGGCCACACTGACCATGCTGGGGAAAAAACCAGTGACCGTTCAGGTGAAAAAGCTGGGCGATGACGGTAAGCCTCTTCAGAACGAGCATGGCGGCTGGATCTACGAAGAGAAGGAGGTCACCCGCAACCAGTGGGAAGCCCGCCCTGCTGTGGATCCCTATGTGGTTGCCCGCCATACCGGGCAACTGGCCCAACCAGGTGAGCTGCGCCCCTATCATCTGGGCGATTACCGGGCACTGCAGGCGGCAGTGGATGACATGGCCCGTAAAGCCGGCACCACGCCCCCGACGCTTCCTGCACTACCGGAAGTCCTGTGGGTACAACACAACGGACAGGGTGTGACGACACCCCGACAGACACCGGCGTCACCGGAACTGCCATCCCCTCACCCGGAAGCCGGAAAACTGTTGATGCAGCTTCAGGATGAAGCCACACAACAGCTTAAGCTTCTTCTGGTGAAAGCCCGGGGGGATTTTGTTCAGGGGCTGGTTCTGCATGAAGGCCGGCACAAACCTGTTCTTGGGCGTTTTGTCGGTCAGAACGGCGAGCGCCACCTGATACTGAATGAGGTGACACCACAGGGACTCCGCCCCATCGGGAAAGGAAATGCCATCAACAACGAAACCGGCAACTATAACAGTTTCGTCTTCACGCTGAAGGGCGAGCGGGAACGCATTCTGACGCAGGTCACCGCCCCGGAAAAGCGTCCGGCGGCACTGCAACAGGACCTCGGCTTCAGTCGCCCGCCGGTGCCGCCTGAACAGGTGACTGAAATGCGCAATAAGCCACAGAACGCTCCCCGCAGAAATCACAACGCACCACGCCCCGGCGTATAACACAGAGTCAGACCATGAAAACACTCATTGCCGCCATCATCATCAGCGGTTCATTTTGTGCTGCCGCCAGTGCGGCCAGCTGTCGGGCATCGACAGCGGCGCTTGCCGGTGCCCGGGCCGGTTACGCACAGGCACAGAAAGCCGCAGAATCCTGGGCACAGCGGGAAAAACAGGCCTCAAACGGCTTTCAGCAGTGTCTGGGGGAGATCAGTACCTCCGTCACCGTACCGGTTTTTCCTGATATCAGCGATTTACTCGACAAAATAAAGGATCAGATCTGCAGTGCCGCACGGGACAAAATTCATGACTACCTGCCCGGCACCATCGACCCGTGGGGAGACCTGGGCGTTAATCTTCCGACAACGTCTGTTCCCATAAAATCCCGGGCCGTCAGCCGGAATTCAGTTCGTCAGTCCTCTCCGGCACCGCAATCCACACCTGTTCCACGGGCCTCTTCATCCGGGGCCACACCAGATTACCCCTTTTCACTCTGAGCACCAGTGAGGACGCATTATGAAAAAAACTCCCGTGTCGCCTTCACCGAAGGAGACACCGTATTCTGCCGCCATTGCACAGCACCAGGAGGCCCGGCTTAACGTCGCCTTTACCCGGCGTCTGCTGGGCTGTAACGGCTGGCTGGGCATCGCCCTGACGGGCGCCATCGTCATCAACGGGTATCTGGCCTGGAAAGTGGCAAACCCGCCTCTGGCTGTCGTGGCCAGCGATAACGGACGCATTATCCCGCTGCCGGCCATGAACAAGGCCACCTACAGTGATGCCGACATCATTGACTACGGCGCACGGGCAACCCGGGCAAACTTCACGCTGGATTTTGTGCATTACCGGGAACAAATCAACGCCCGTCAGGACAGCTTCTCTGACGAAGGTTTCGTCAGCTATTACAACGCCCTGGTGTCATCCGGCATTCTGGAAAAGGTGAAGGAAAAGCGGATGAACCTCTCCGTCCTGACGTCATCGGGCATCATCCAGAGTAAAGGCGTGCTCGATAACGGTCACTATGCCTGGCGGGTGCAGTACCCCATCACGCTGCGCCTGAACGGCCAGAGCACGTCACTGCCGCCCCAGAATTTCATTCTGACCATGATGATTGAGACCGCCGATCCCCGGCTGAAAAAGGACGGTCTGAACATCACCCAGGTGATCACACAGGAGCCCCGTTCATGACCCGATATCAGTCCGTCATTCTTGCGTCCTGTCTCCTGTACGGTCATGCCGTTCTGGCTGACACAGCAGCACCGGGCAACACCGCAACCGGACAACAATGGCAGCCGGCCGTCAGCCTGAATAATACGGCAACCCCCGTATCGGACATCCCGGCCCCGGTGGATGTGCCGGCACGACCTGTGGAGGGCGATGTTCCGCCCCCGCAGTCAGGAAACTCACAGGCATCACAGGCATCACAGGCATCACAGGCATCACAGGCAGAAAGTGCCACAGATATCGCCCGGGCCGTCACCCTTCCCCTGCCACCGGAGGACATCACGCAGCTCCGGAAAGAGTACGACGACCTGCAGCGACACAGTGCCTTTAACCCGTTAACCGTGGTGCCCCGTATCCGTTCCCTGACCGTGAAACTGACGCCGGGGGCATCGCTGCCCATGATGCAGGTTCTGCCCAATTATCCCGGTGTCATCAACTTCACCGATCAGAACGGTGCCCCCTGGCCGGTGGCCGCACCGCCCATTAACGGAAATGAAAAGGGATTCAGGGTGGTGTATCTGCCGGACTCCCCTTCCATCGTGGTTCAGGCCAGCCGTGTGTATGACACCGGCAGCGTGACGGTGTACCTGAAGGGGCTGGCCGTACCGGTCACCATCAGTCTGGCCAGTGGTTCGCCCTCGGACAAAGCGGCATCACAGTTCAGTGACAGCCGTCTGGATCTGCGCATTCCGCAGACTCAGCCGGGCAAATCCCGGCCTGTACGCCAGGCAAAAGAAAAAGTCGGGCTGTATGACGACACCCTGCAGGCATTTCTGGACGGCGTTCCCCCCAAAGAAGCCCGCCCCCTGCGCGTGAAGGGGGATGTACCGGCCACACAGGCCTGGCAGATGGGAGACGACCTGTACCTGCGTTCCGGCGCGATCCTTCGTGATGAATTTGAACAGACGCTGACGGCGGCTGACGGTACACACGTCTGGAAACTGCCGGTCACCCCTTACGTCATGTTTTCCGTTCAGGGCAATAACGTCCCCCTGACCATCGAGCTGGAGTAATCATGGCCATAGAACAGGATGCCGCCCGCGACGGCAAAAAAACAATCGCGATCATCGGTGCGGCGGCGGTCTGCGTGCTGGGTGGAGCTTATCTGGGCTGGGGATACCTTTCCCGCAGCGAAGAGCCCGAATCACAGTACAACCTGAAGCGGGTTGCCAGCAGCACCCCCGTCACCAGTCAGGAGTCACAGCAGTACCGTCAGTTGTTATCACAGGCGAACCGGATGGGTGCCCGCCAGGCAGAACAGGAAGGCGACAGTTTTCTCGCGACCCTGAGTACCGGAAATCCGGAGCCGGAAACCCCGCCACCTCCGCAACAGGATGTTCAGCTGCAGACAACCCCGCCTGCCGGCACCGGTAACGAACAGCGCACCGGCGGTACATCCGACGGGAAACGGCAGCAAATCCAGGCCTTTCTGGCAAAGCTGGATCAGCGATGGGCACCGGGTGAAATGACGCTGGCTGCCACATTCGACGGGAATGCACAGGGCAACAGCGGTGAACACTTCAGTCAGTGGGCCGCCGGCGTGCCCGGTCTGCAGACAGTATCACAGACCACCGCCGCACAGAGCACAGCCGGAAAGCCGGACAGCACGCCGGTCACGGCGTCATTTTTCATTCCGGGTCTGAGCCGTTATCCGGGCACGATGGAAACGTCCGTGGATTCGGATAATGCCGGGTCCGTGGTACTGGCCAGCATTCCGGCCGGAAAACTGCGCGGTGCTGTACTGTCTGCCCGGGGCGTCCAGCTGGCCGGTGACGGCGTTGTGATCCACTTCACCACCATGCAGTACGCCGGCCAGACCTGTACCATCGATGCTTATGCGCTGGATGATGAGACGCAGCGTTCTTCCGTGGCCAGCGACATCAACCACCGTTATTTCAGCCGGATCATATTACCGGCACTGGCGAACGGTATCGGCAAAGTGGGGCAACTGTACGAAGACAGCAACACCCAAATCCTGACCACCAACAGCGGCACCGTGACGGGCCGTACCGGCGCGCCGGATGGCAAGGCCGTTGCCGGTGTTATCGCCGGCGGCATCGGTCAGCAGACCGCCCAGGTAATGACACAGGATGCCGCCCGGCTGCCACCGACACAGGCTGTTGTGGATCGTAAACAGGTCGTCTCCATCCTGTTTATGAAACCCGTTTCTGACAAAGACTGTCTCCCCTCATCAACAGGAAATTCATAAATGAAATCTTCACCGCATTTT
>ERZ1034713.1110-NODE-1110-length-12953-cov-7.096604_pt1 | contig 12953 bp, 18 predicted proteins | sample MGYA00520692_ERZ1034713 | MGnify/ENA primary metagenome ERZ1034713 (study PRJEB33766, sample SAMN09781717) | gut metagenome | biome: gut microbiome | host: Homo sapiens | place: Madagascar | study: EMG produced TPA metagenomics assembly of the PRJNA485056 data... | reverse complement strand
GGTATATTAGTTGAAACTAATAAAAACATTTTAGAGGGAACTGATACTTTTAGTTTTGATAAATATAATGGAGATAAAATGATGCTATTTGAATCCAGTATTAATTTAAATTTAAATAATAAAATATGTCATGCTTATCGTTCTACTAGAGCAGAAGGTTCTACGCAAAGATCTTCTTCATTGTTTGATTATGAAGACTCTTATTATAAAATAACTGAAACTTATGAAAAAAATCTAAAGCCACAAACTATTTGGTATGAGTCAAAAATATTATTATATTCAGTAGATAAATACGGGAATGATGATATAGTAAAAATCGTATCAAGTTTAAATAGTCATGACACAAAAACAAATTATACAGAATTTTATAGAAACAATGTTTGTAATAAATTCAGATTATTATAAAATTTCTCCTGAAGCAAAACAAATAATTTTAAAAACAGGATGCCAATCAAAAGATATATATTTAAGTAAATTTTGTAATAGGATTTTAAATTCCCCAAAGGAGCAACCTTTTCATGATAGTGGAATAAAAAAATATAATGAAAAAACTTCAATTGGTGTCAATGTTGGTTGGTCAATGGAAAAAGAATTTTCAAATCAACATAAGGTATCTGCTGAAACCAATATGGAGCATGAAATAGTTATAAACAAAGATACCAATGAGGTTGAAACAAATAATTCATTAAGTTGGAATTTTGAACACACAGATGAAAAAAAGAATATTCTTAAATTTGGAAAAGATAAAAGTGGTTATAGTGCAAAATATAATGATGTTGAAATAAAAGTTAATAATGAATAAATAAAAATAAGAACTCATATACGTGAGTTCTTTCCTTTTTCTATTTTGTCTATATACACTTATGTATAATACTTTCTTCTACTTATCTCTCTCCCATATATCATAAACTAAACAGCCTTGTCTTCTGCCCAATCCTTCGTCTAGTCATATCAATGACTGTCAGTCTCGTCTAAAGTCGTCTTTGTCCTTCGGACGACTTTGTCTATGTCATGTCTAAGTCAAGGTCACGTCAAACGTCATTCGTTGTCAGATGGTCATAGAAATGGTAAAATATAGGTGTAGTATTTTATATTTTTTTAATAAGGATTTTAACATATTTCTAAAACCCTTTTAATCGTATAAAGTTATTTTTTTATTCGAGTAAGAGGGTTGCCTTCTTGCTCTTTATTTATAGATAACCATAGCAAGGAGGTAATGAAAAATGAGGCTAGTCGGTTGTAAATTTGTAGGAGGTTGGAGAGCATATCCTGGTTCTATTGATCCATGCGGCAAGTGGAATAATAGAGGGGTTGTTGGAAAGCATCCTACAATCGTACTAAAGGATGAATTAGGAAGTTATTTTCTAATTAACCTTAGTACTTGCAAACCCTATCTTAGAGACGTTCTAAGAGAAAAGGGTGGACCAATTGAATTTACTTTCAATGTTGGTCAAAACATTAAAAAGGCAAACATCATGATAACCGTTGCGATTATTAAAGCAGATGATTATAAGATGATTGATGACGACTTTGAATTCGGTTCTAACTTTAAGTGTGAAAACACTAAGCAAGAAGGAATTGAAAAGATTAAAAAAATCTTAAAGGTTGTTGCATTAAAGTCAGACGCCTTTTTTTGGTACAACGGGACACCAAATGACTATGAAGATCCCGATGATATAAAGCCTTATGATTCTAAATCTCTTGCTATTGAGTTAAGAAAAGCAATCATTGAGGCACTATAAAAAGAGACCGTCAAAAGTCTCTTTTTTGTCTTTATGTCTAGACCTGACATGACATTGTCGACGATTACGTCTCTTTGTAATCGTTATACGTTTGACAAATGGTTTGACATTGACGAATGACATTTGACGAATGACATTTGACGACGACCTAAAAGGGAATAGGTTGTGACATGACGACTAAGACAAGACAAAATAAAAAGGCTAGTAAAACTAGCCTTTGACACTATTAAGAGCCGTTCCGACCGACTTGCCAAGGATTAGCACCGTCGATGACCTACACGAATTACGACTTTAGTCTTATTTTGAGCGATAGCGTGTCACTCTCTATGGCGTTATGGGTTAGCCATAGTCCAAGACATGTCATAACGACATGACTCAGTGCAGGTATGTTTCTTAGCAACGGAATGTTCGTGTCATTGACTGTTTTAGCATCAGTCGGCATTTACTTTTGTTTTATCCTGCATTAATTACATTTAATTTATAAACATGTCCAAAGTAGGGATAGGAGACAGGTAGAAATTACTTCCTACCTCACTTATATTATAGCATTTTTTGACATATAAGTAAACATTTTCTTTTACTTTTATAATACTTTTTATAATGCTTTATCTATTTTTTGAGTCTGAATTTGTATCAACCTCTTTTAAAAGTTCTAACACAAATTCTAAAGCATTGTTATATCCTTGCTCAAATGTAGCCGTAGCATCTGAACAACCAGAGTCATCGCAACCGTTTTTATCAATAAACTCTGTAATTGATTCTAGATCTTGTTTGTTCTCCTTGTAAGAATTCTTTATTTTTTTAATAACTTCTTTAAGTGTCATAATATTTATTCCTTCTCATATAATATATTTGTATTAATTATTTAATGATGCTAATAGAAATTTTCCTCGATTAACGACCAATTTGACATTTCATTAATTATCTATTTGATACAAATGTATAATTTGCCATTTAATAAAACTTGATAAACTTGAACTCCATCAGTTGAGTCAAAAAGTTTTGATTTAAAATCAATATTCATAGTTATTTTTTCTACACCATCCATATATTTAAGACGGTATTCTGAACTATCAATATAATCTTTTGCATCAATTGTTCTCGTTAAATTTTCTTCATATAATAATTTTTCAATATCACTTTTACTATTAACTGCACCAGTAAAACAAGATACTCCAATTATCACGAACAACACTGACACTAAAAAATATATTATACTTGATTTAATATAATCAAAAATTATAAATCCAATACCAACACATATCAACATAATTGCAACTGATATTGCAGCAATACCAGCCCACATAACTGTATTACTAATTAAAAACATAATAATTACCTCTTTTTTTGTCTTTCCATATTTAATTTAATATATTAGACATACACTTATTTTTTCATTGCCAATTATCATCAAAAGAGGAAGGGCAGCCCCTACCCCTCTTCCATTCTATGATAATGGGTTAAAGTCAAAGTAATAATCTTTATGCCTCATTAGGAACTGGAATACCAATTGTATTATATATGATTTGAGTAATCTCGTTTTCGATTTCTGGATGCTCTTCAATATATAATTTGGCATTTTCTCTTCCTTGTCCAATCTTCTCATCATTATAAGAATACCAAGCACCTGACTTTTTAATTAGTCCTAAGTCAACACCTAAGTCAACAATCTCTCCACTTCGAGAAATTCCTTTACCATAAATCAAGTCAAAAGAGCATTCTTTAAATGGTGGAGACATCTTATTCTTGACGACCTTGACCTTGACGACATGTCCGACAATGTCGGCTCCGTCCTTGATTACTTCGCCTCGACGTAATTCTAGTCTGACAGACGAATAGAATTTTAATGCTCGTCCTCCAGTTGTAGTTTCTGGATTTCCAAACATAACTCCTACTTTCTCACGAATTTGATTAATAAATATAATTGAGCACTTAGTCTTATTACAAATGCCGACTAACTTTCTCATTGCTTGACTCATTAGACGGGCTAATAGACCAATGTGCGAATCACCCATTTCTCCGTCAAGTTCGGCTTGTGGGGTTAAAGCAGCAACAGAGTCGACTACAATACAATCGAATAGTCCTGACTTGACCATGTCTTCACAAATGTCTAGAGCCTCTTCTCCGCTATTTGGCTGAGAGAAAACTAAGTCACCAACATTAACTCCAATATCCTTTGCATAAGTCGTATCTAGAGCGTTTTCAGCATCAATATATCCAACAATACCTCCACTCTTTTGAATAGTCATTACTGCATTTAAAGCAAGAGTTGACTTTCCCGAAGATTCAGGTCCATAGATTTCAATAATTCGACCTTGTGGATAACCACCAATACCTAACGCATAATCAAGATTAATTGATCCTGTATGGATGACTTGACCGTCGTATGTCGCATTGTCCGACATTGACATGACGGCTCCTTGACCATGTTTTTTATTTGTTTCCTTTAAAAAGATATTAACTTTTTCTCTTAATTCTTCATTCATATATCTTAAATTACCTCCTATCTTATCTACCTATATTATACCATATTTAGCACTCGTGGTAAACGAAAAAAGTGATTTTTTAATTAATTGGAATTTCATTGTAAAAATGACTTCCATTACTTCCGTATTTAATGAAAACTTTAATTATATTTTCATTAACTTCGTTATTTGTATCATTTAAAAGGTTTATCTTTTCAAAATTTTCAGTATAAATATATCTTTCACCTTTAATAGCAACTGCTTCATTTTGCTGATTATTGGGATTCAGAAGACTATCAATAAAATTTTTAACTCGTACAATTACTGTTTTACCATTTCCAATTTTATATTCGATTAAATCCCCTATTTGAATTCTATCAATTATATCTCTTTTATTTAAGAATTGCATGTTCATACAATTTTCTCCATTAATGTCAAATGAATCTTCTTCCTTACTAATTTTAACCTTTAACAAATCATATGCTTTAATAAGACCCTCGTTTTTTACATAAATATATCTTCCCATATTAATCACCTTCTTTTTTTACCACGAATTCTTTTCACCTTTAAATGTCAAATGATAAAGGTCATTACTATCAATATAAATGAAATTTGCATCAAGTAATTTATTTAACATTTCAGAAATATCATTTTTAAATTTTGATAATAGTTCATCTTTAAGAAGTCCTTTGCTTGCAAGTCTCATTTCTTTTAATATTGGCTTATATTCTGATATTTTATTAATAATTGTTCTATTAAGTTCTAAGAATTCATCAACAGATTTCATATAGCCACTTATTCGTTTATAAGATACTTCTAATATTGTTATGGTGTCTCTTAAGGCTTGATCCTTGATGTTGTCTTTTTCATCAATTAAATTTTTGCAATCATATAAAAAAGTTTCGCCTTCTTCGAGTTCCTTTCCTATTTCTCTTCTATTTTTTTCACCTATAATACCTTCATTTACTAAACTGTAATAATATGATACTTTAGGAAACAATTCATCTTGTATATAATGCTTAGTCATTTTAGAGCCAAATTTCTCCTTTAAATATTTTTCGTCATTTAATTCTTTATATATTTTATTATATCCACAGCAATTTGGTTCACTACACAATCCATTTCTATACTCACACATAGGGACTAATAGTCCGTCAAATTCAGGTGTCACGCTAATTGCTTTTTTGACAATCATTGTCATGACATGGCGTGTTTCTGGTGACGCCATTCGACATAGACGACGTCGTGACATTTGCATAAGTTCTTGAGCATTTATATACATTATATGACTGACTAACGCACCTTGCGGTTGACTATCTCTGTCTTTGACGGTCGGATTCCTGTCTTGTCTTTGTGTCGATACATAATGCTCGACACCAAACTTATGTCTGACAAAATGGACTGACACCCAATATGGCATCGTTATTTTAAAAACATATTGTAATGTCCTTATAGGACTGTGTTCTGACTGAAGGATCATTCTTTTAAAACTCTCTGTTGGAAGTTTTGTCGTATTTTTCCCAACAGTATTTAATGTTACTTGTTTACAAAGCAACCAGTCTTTATCATCTGGATATGAAATACATTCAACTTCATAATTATCTTCTTTCATCATTTACCCCTCATATTTGTTTCTTATTATTTTTGATTTTAACGCTATTTCATCAATTAATTCAAATGAGAATAACATATCATCATTTACTTCGTGTGCAAGCATATAACAAGCCTTATAAGGAAAATATGTAACTTCATAGTCTATACCGTCGACATCTAATATATCACCTTCATAAATTTCTTTACCAGTCACGTCTTCAAGTCCTGTATATTGCATCAGGACGACTTTGTCTAAGTCGATGACGTCTTGTTGCCCTTCTAACAAGACTGTCTTTTGTCTAAAGTCAATGACGTCAACGGCACACGTTTTAGTGCCGTTCTGACAGACGTCGTCTTTAATAAATGCTTTAAATTTAATTTCCATTGTCTTTGTCCTCCTTTAGTTTATATTCTCTTCCATAACAATTGACGATTGTCCTTATGTCAAGACGAACAAGACGATAAGTTTCGTCTGTCACTCCGAAGGGGTGGTCTAATGTCATCATATATTGTTTTTTAAAAATTCTTTTTAAACTTTCATAATTGTCCGACAAACGGACGATTGACGTTGGTCTATTTAAGAGATTATATGCGACAATCGCATATGACGACTTGGTCAAGACTTTTGAATCGACTTTTGGAACAGGGATGACGTCATCGTCTTTGATAATTTTGTAAGCATCTGAAAGAATGTCATTAAGAGATATGTATTCTGATATATAATGTGGAAAGTTTTCATATAAATTTAATTTATCGTCAAAGAAAAATACACTATTTAATGTTTCATCACTAATTGTACTAGAAAGTTTAAATACTTCATATGGTTTTAAATTAAGCATATCAAATACTCTTTCAATTTTATTTGAGTAACACATAATATTAATTCACCTCGCTATCCTTTATTTTAATACATGGTTTATTCAATTATCTTCCCCAATATCATAGAAGGAAGAGGACCTGCTTTCTTCTTTTTTTGATTTTGGCTCTACACTTATATTAATAGTATCCTTACTAAAATCATACCAATAAAAGTCTTCAACTTTAAATCCTTCACCATTTAATAAGGAAATAATTTTTTCTAAATTACTATGTTGTATTTTATTAATATAATTGCTGCCTTTCTTAAGGCGTCTTTTAATTTTTTTAAAATCATGCATTAAAGATATTTGTTCTCTTTTATATTCTTTTGCTTTTTTTCGTTTTTCTTGTTCACTTTTCTTTTTTAAATATATTTCAAGCAATTCCATTTAATTCATCACCTTTTTTGACTTTGGTTCTATAACTATATTTATTTTGTCAAGTTTAGTTGTTCCTAATCTTGATTCAATATAAATTTCATAAACCTCTTTAATTTGAAACCCTTTGTTATTTAAAAATTCTTCAATGGCTTCAAGATTTTTGCATTTTAATCTTCTAATTTTATTTTTTCCTTCTTTTATACTTTCTTTGACTTTTTTTATATCTTCCTTTATACATTCCTTTTCGATTCTATCTTTTTGCTTCAAATATCTTTTTAGTAGGTTCATTTCTTCCTCCTTTTAAACAACTCTATAATTTAAAACCGAACCTCGGCTGAATTTAAAATTTTAAACCGAAATTCGATTGTATTTTTAACTTAATATACTTTTTTTTAAGAGTAGACTTGACGTCCCTCAACGTTGAAAGACCATCCTTACTTTCCATTTTCTCTTAATGTTTTATATTGTCCTTTAATAAAACCTTCAAAGTCTTCATATTTGTCAAATGTCATGACTTGTCCTGTCTTGACGTCTAGACATTGACTTCCTTTGACTAATGAATAATTATTTGTCGAACATAAAATGACGACTGTCTTGTCTTTATTGTCATCAAGGACTAATTAGGCAATGTCCTTGACCTGGTCGATTCCGTCGACGTCTAGTCCTGAATCAAGAGCGTCAAACATGACTACGACATGACTTTTGTCTTGATTTCGTCGCATAAATTGTCCAACTTTTGCGACAGCATTTCCAAAATTATTAAATATTTGTTCACCTTCTGACGCCATTATACTTGTCGCTAGATTTTGCATGTCTCCACTTGCACCATATTGTGCAATCGCTGCACGTCCACCTTGTGTATAATTGTCATAATGAATAATTGGAACATTGTTTTCTTTACAACGTTTTTCAATTTCGCCTAACAAAGTTGTCTTACCTGCTCCGTTATGACCTACAAGCACATAGAATCCACTCTTTAATGTCAGAGTGTCATATGAATATAATTGCTTATCATATGGTGCTTTATTAATAGGAAAAGATATAGAACCTTCGTTTAATAAAATTTTCCTTTCATCTTTTATTTCATTACCTTGTGTTGTATTTTTTCTTCTTCCTTTAGGAACACAAAAATATTCTTCTTCCATAATAGTCCTCCTCGTTAATAATATATTTATTTTTTCTATCTCCCAATTATCATCAAAAGGAAGGGCTGCCTACCCTCGCTTCCTCCTCCATTCTATGATAGTTGGCTAAAAAAATAGTATAACTTTACACGTATATTATAGCATAATTAGCACTTATAGTAAATAAAAAATGCCGTTTTTGACACTTTTTTATATCATCTTTATTATATTAAAAATTAATAAAAAAAGAGACTAGGCACCAATTGCCATTTGTCTCATAAAAGTCAATATGATAGATTATTAAAACTTACCATTCCGTTTAAAAATACAGTTTGTCCTTTGACATCTTTTATTTCTACGATGTCTCGACGAATGTCATCCAACGTGCATATAACTTTCTTATATTTTTTAATTGAGAGTCCTCCTACACTACAACTTGTAGAACCGTCGTGATTGCTGCCTCTAGTGCTAGGATAGGTTTTATAGTAGTCAGTTCCACTTCTATGGGCTTCACTTCCAACTGTACCTGTATCACTCACTCCAGCAACACAGCATTCTCTAGTTTCTGATTGTTCAGGTCCCTGTCCAGAACCAGCACCAGTATTCCAACTTTCTCCATTTATTGTCATTCTGTCACTATGACTATAAGCACATCCTATACCATATCTTTCATCTACAGTTGGACCCGTAGGTTGTCCACCGTCACAAGTAGTATTAGAACCCCAATCTTCTCTCTTATATGACGTCTCTTTGTCTTCGACGACAGTCTCGACCCATAATTTGTCAGTTCCTTCGATACTCTTCAAAGTAAACCACTCTTTTGTCTTTCCTGACAAATATGTCATTGACCAATTGTCTTTTGTCGACGTCAAGGGATTTCTGCTTGACCCCTTGACCAAGACTTTGACTCCGTCACATAAGACGTCAAAGATTGACGGGCTTTCTTTGACGACTCGTCCGACATTGATCTTCTTATGGTCGACTGTCACGCAATATAGCGTGCCATTGTCATTGACGATGTCTTTGACGAGGTCATTAAACGACCAGACAGGCAGTTTGGCTGCCTCTGAGTTGACTATGTCGTGATTTTCTAACAAATAATACATAATTGCACCTCTTGCCTTTAAAACGCTGTTAAAACGAATTCTAATGCATTTGTTTGAATGCCTTTCCGATGATATTCATCACAAGGAAATTAACCGCCTTCTCATCTGCTGATTTTGGCAATATAGACGTTTTATAATTTTCTTCATTGGCATCTGATAGTCCTTTAATTAATTGATAGAATTCATCAGTAACTCCACCTTCTTTAGTTCTGAACTTTCCTTCTCTAATACTCATTAATAAGTCATGTTCATTTTCTCTATATGTATGTAAATTATAATCTCTTAAGATTTCATTACACATAATATAAAGTCTAACTAAATGCATCATATGCTTATTCAAATGTAAATCATCTTTTTTATTATTATGTCCAAGTGACTTTTCATAATCTCTTAACACTTCTGCGGACTTATCAATAATTCCTTTTAAATCCTTTAATGGAAAATCTTTAAGATTTACATCAACTAAGATTTGATCTTCATCTCTATACGTTCCAACATGACTATTAATTAATCCCTTGACTTGCTCAAATGACATTAAAGCATTTTGTACACTTCTATTAATATGCTCCTTTGTTTCTCTTTCATCTAAGATTTTACCTTTCGCACATAGAGCATTTTCAAGTCTATTCAATTGTGCACGAGCATATCCTCCAAATGTAAAGTATGCTCTCTTACTTAAAAATAAATGTCTGTTTTTTAATAATTGTCGTCCTAAGTCAGTGACATAAAAATAATGATCAGGTCGACAGAATAACATCTCAATAATATTAGGATTACATTCCTTCAATAACTTAATAAATTTCATGAATCCATAAATCGTCGTGTCAGTCTCATTGTCGACATATTGGTCAAATGTCGTCAGTCCGACAATGTCAGTCGCACTATTCATTGCGACTCCTCTAATGTCGATGTCAGACGTCTCGACGTTCGTTCCGTAGGAATGACTGCCTCCTAGACATAAAAATAAGATCTTTCCTTTTAAATGTGGATTAGTCCTCAAAAAGTCATAGGCTTTTGTTTCTAATAACTGTTTTACCTCTTCATGCGTCATAATATTACCTCCTATTCATTGCTCTTTAATTATAGCACGTTTAGCACTTATAGTAAATAAAAAGGCACAAATAAGTACCTTTTAATTTGTTTTATATGAAACAAGTTCAAAATTTCTTAAGTTTCCAAAAACTTCATCTAAAATTTCATCATAAGATAGTTCACGATATAATTTTTTACGATAATTTGGAATTCTACTTGACAAATATGCTGTATCACCATTCTTTTTAATAATCTCATAAGCAATTGAATCTGAATAATTATCATCTCTTGTTGGATCAGAGAAAATAATATATATTTTATCCTTGTAAAATCTTTCATCATCATATTTAAATTCACATAAAATTTTCACGTATTTTGCATATTGTGCAGCATAATGTAAGAAAACCGCTTTAGACTCTTGGCATTCATCAAAAACTTTAACGATTTTATCTATTGGCACTTCAACAATATTTTTGGGATTTATATCCTCTAAAAAACAATATGTACCATTTTCATATGTTAAAGGATTTCCTTTATAAATAATTTTTTTGATTGTGTTATCATAAAAACATTCATTAACTCTTATTATTCTTTTATCGTCCGTTAATACATCCTTATTAATAAATGCTTTTGCATAAATATAATCTTTCATTTCTTGAGTTTCAACATATTCATCATCATAACATTCATTATCAGACATATTATACTTATTAATCTTTTCATTTTTGCCTTTATTGATAACATAATATGATATAACTAAAAAAAGTAATAATATGCCTCCTACAGTGGCAAGAGAGATTGCAATAATATTTAATATCCAATTAACATTCATTTTATTTTCCTCCTTTTTATAATTGTTACTAACATGAACATTTTAATTTAATATCCATACTAGTACTTTTTATTAATCTAAATTAATTCTTGTCTTTTGTAAAAGTCCGTCTTTAATAAAGTATAAATCAGCATATTCAAAACAAACATCCTTAACATGCTTTAAATAATCTACTCTTGAAAGTTCTTTTTCTAATAATTCAATCTTTGAGAAATGGCTTCCTTCTGGCATGTTCTTTTCAACAGTTTCCTTAATTACTTTATTAGTATATAAGCGACGTGCAATTCTATTGTTATACCAATACTTTCTCTTTAAGATTGCTGCATCTCCTGCTAACATTACAAATCTCACTAATAACCAAGGTGCAATTAATGGTAATGATGAACCATAATATGCAACTGCATTGAAGATGCTATTTAAATATCCTTCCTTTGAAGGGTAATTAATGTTTTTTGTCTTCTTCTTAAACCAATTAAAATCATATTCCATAACAATCTTGTTATCTTTCTTAACATAAATATGACTTTTCTTATAATCCTTTATAAAAAACACAATGTTTGATGCAAGCACCCATGCTGATGCTGCAACTATTAATACAATTAATAACCATATTTTCATTTTTCTTTTTACCTCCTAATTCTTTTCATTTTCATTGTCTTTCAACTTGTCCTTACTGACTAGTCCTTTCGTCATTAAGACATCATGACATGTCATTTTCTTAAACTGAACAATTAATTCGTCATAATATTCGACTGTCTTTTGGGACATATTATAGTCCCAAAATGTCTCGACGTTCTTGTCTTTATCCATTTCAAGTGAATCCATTTTCTTTTTCTCTTCGTCACGACATTGTGTCAATTTGACAATGTCGTCGTCTTGACTTGTCACGACTATCGGTATGACTGGTTCAAAATATTCTCGACTTTGTTCATACGTCTTGTCGGTCCAGTCATACGTCGATTCAATGACTTTGTTGACTGTGTCGGTCATGATTTCTGACATGAGATAATGATTTAAGACTTTTTTATATTCGTAATATTTGTCGACCCCTGTCTCCGACTTTTGAGTACAGATAGGGTTGTCTAAAATCAAATTCCAATACTTTCCTCTTTGGTCTTGATAATACTTTATAACTTTTTCTTTTATTAAATTTCTCATTTTTATACCCCAACTACTAATGCAAGATTAACTATGGCGAGAACCATCGCTCCCCCACCAATAAATGTAGAAATAACGGACAAAATATTTTTCCATGTTGCTTCAACAATTTCAGATTCATCACTTAACAAAAAAATATTAAAAATTACAAGAGCGAGTCCAATTATTCCTGCAATTATACTTGTTGCAATCATCATCTTATAGTCACCTCCTAAATATTTAACCAAAATATACTGGGATTTTATCATATATACCTACAAAATGTAATGCTTTACTTAATTCCAACCTTTTCATCATAAACATATATTTGAATACCATTTTGAGGTTTGAAATTATAAGTCACATAATCATAGTGTAATTTAGTTATTGTATCTTCTTTAACATATCTAATATTTTGAAATAAATAATCTATGTCAACAAAATCTTCGCTGGAAATAGTCTCTTTATAATTTTCTTCAGCATATATTTTCTCTGCTATAGGCTCACTTTTAGAAACGCCAATAACAAGTATCATGATGGCACAGAGCACAAGAAGTATTGAAGCCATATATAATCCAAAAAATAAACTCGTCTTTTTATGGTTTTTACCATCATTTTCACAGCCCAATATAGCGAATAAAATCAAACTTGGAAAACCAATAATTAGAAGAATATATCCCAATC
>ERZ1034713.1106-NODE-1106-length-12993-cov-11.310403_pt1 | contig 12993 bp, 5 predicted proteins | sample MGYA00520692_ERZ1034713 | MGnify/ENA primary metagenome ERZ1034713 (study PRJEB33766, sample SAMN09781717) | gut metagenome | biome: gut microbiome | host: Homo sapiens | place: Madagascar | study: EMG produced TPA metagenomics assembly of the PRJNA485056 data... | reverse complement strand
ATATTGGAAGCAAAATTAATTAGTTTAATAATTAAAACATGAAGTAAAAAATGAAAAAACACCTGAAAACACTTTCATTAAAAAATCTATTTACTTTTATGCTCAAGATGAGTATAATACATACTTGCTCGATGGAGCAGAAGGTGGTGGATTTATGGTACGTAGTAACAAGAAGTCACTTGTTAGAAGATTTTTTGATAAACTTGTTGCATTCTTAGTATATGGTGAAAACTATAACTCAACAATGTTTTAATTAAGCCCTAAAACAATTAACCAGTGACTATAAATATGATATCTTTCTTGGGAGATATTATATGTGTAATACCAAGATGAATTATTAAAATAAGTACAATTAAAACAATATAAAATGAAAAGCTATGGTATGAAAATCTATAGCTTTTTTCATACTTTTTAAAATGTAAGCGCTTAAAATATTTCATATTTGTTAAATAAGTATGTTAAATTATGTAAAGTTCAAAAAAGTAATTTAAATTCTATAAAAATTTGGTATAATTGTTAAGAAATGAAAGAAGGTAGTAGTATGCTTAAACTAAAAAATATTAGGAAAACCTATGAAGTAGCGGGAGCTAAATTTGAAGCACTTAAGGGTTTAAATATTTGTTTTAGAAAAAATGAATTTGTATCGATATTGGGTCCCTCTGGTTGTGGAAAAACAACAACCTTAAATATAATTGGGGGTCTTGATAAATATACATCTGGAGATTTAATTATCGCTGGTAAATCAACTAAGGAATTTAAGGATCGTGATTGGGATGTTTATCGTAATCACCGTGTTGGTTTTATTTTTCAAAGCTATAATTTGATTCCTCATCAAACAATTGAGGAAAATGTTGAACTTGCACTTACAATTGCTGGTGTTACGAAGGAAGAAAGAAAAAAACGTGCTCGTGAAGCACTTGACCGAGTTGGTTTAAAAGGCTCTTATAATAAAAAGCCTAATCAGCTATCTGGTGGTCAATGCCAAAGAGTTGCGATAGCTCGTGCTTTAATTAATAATCCAGAAATTTTACTAGCTGATGAGCCTACAGGAGCGCTTGATACTAAAACATCAATTCAAATAATGGAGCTTATTAAAGAAATTAGCAAGGATACCTTAGTTATTATGGTAACTCATAATCCTGAACTTGCTCATAAGTATTCAACTCGTATTGTATCATTACTTGATGGTGAAATTGTTGAGGATAGTAATCCTTATAGTGAAGAGGATGAAGCTAAAGAGGCAACTTCAGAAAATGCTGATTTTGCACTTGAAAAGGCTAAAATGAGCTTTAGAACCGCGTTTAAACTATCATTTAAGAATTTACTTTCTAAAAAGAAAAGAACGATTTTAACAATTATAGCAGGTTCAATTGGTATTATTGGTATATCAGCAGTTCTTGCGGTGTCTAATGGTGTTAAAACTTATATTAAAGATATGCAAAATGACATGCTATCAGGTAATCCTATTAAGGTTTCTCAAAATAGTTTGGATTATTCCTCTTTAATGAGTATGATGACAAATGATGAGAAGAAAAAGTTTATTGATGAAAATGGTTATGTTAATGTAAATTCAATGGTTGAATATATGGCTAAAAAATATGCTCAAATGAGTGAAGCGGAAATTAAAAATTATATAACTGAGGATTATATTAATTATTTAAAGGCTATGCCATCTGATTATGCAGCGGATATTAATTTCAATTATGGAATAGATATTACAAATAATATTTATACAACGCATAATGTTCATAGTAAAAATGAAAGTGATAATCTAAGATCAGTTACTGCTATAACAGCTACCTATACAGAGCTTTTAAGCAAAACATCACTTAAGGATTTTGTAAGTGTTATTTCTTCAATGTCATCACCTGTAGGACAATCATTATCTAATACGGATTATATTAGGGGTCAATATGATATTCATGGTAGTATTGCTACATCATATGATGAGGTTATGCTTGTCCTTGATAATGATAAAACTTTAACAGATATTTTACTTGCAGAGCTTGGTTATTATACACAAGATGAATTTTTAAATATTGCATACAAGGCTACAAATGATGAAAATTATAATAGTAATCTTGATAAAGATAAGTTCTCTTATGATGAACTATTAAATCATGAATTTTATTACATTGATAATGATCACGCATATATTCAAACATCATATAAGGAAGGTATTTTCCAATATAATTATAATGCTAAGGATGTAGCAGGAAGTGATATGCATAAGCTTAAGGTTGTTGGTATTTTAACACCAAAGGATGATGTATCATATGGTTGCTTAAAAACAGGCTTTTATTATACAAAAGCATTTACAGAGCGTATGTTATCAGATTCTAAAAGCAGTAAAATTGTAAACTATATGAAGAATCATAATAATGAAATTTCCGTTCCAATTAAATATATACAGGAGCCAAGCTTACTTCCATCTTTAGAAGAAGGAGTATTCTATAATTTAGGTTATGAATATGATGGCGAGGCTCAATCTAGCTTTAAAATTCTTGGTACAACAGGTGGTTCAAGTTTGTCATCAATGATGAGTGGTAATGCAGTTGATGTGTCAAAGCTTGCCTTTACCTTGGGAATTAATAACGTAGGTGGCTCTTCACTTGCAACGGATATTTCTATTTATCCAACTGATTTTAAAGCTAAGGATAAAGTACTTGAGTATTTAGATGCTTGGAATGGCTTGAATGATATAACTGTTGGTGATAAGGTTTTAACATATAAAGATCGTAAAGAGGTTAAATATACGGATAATTTATCTTTGATTATCTCTATGATTGATTCTATGCTTAATATGGTTACGATTGCTTTAATTGCCTTTACATGCTTATCTTTAGTTGTTTCTTGTGTAATGATTGCAATAATTACTTATGTATCTGTTGTTGAAAGAGTTAAGGAAATTGGTGTTATTAGATCTCTTGGTGGACGTAAGAAGGATGTAAATAATCTATTTAATGCTGAAACAATTATGACAGGCTTATCTTGTGGTGTATTTGGTGTTGCCGTTACATATTTACTACAGGGTATTATGAATTTAATTGTAGAAACATTATCAGGTATTCCTAATATAATGCTTTTAAGCCCTACAACAGCAATTACTATGATTGCTTTATCGGTTATTTTAACCGTTCTTTCTGGTGCACTTCCTGCATCAAAGGCTTCTCATCAGGACCCTGTTGAAGCTTTAAGAAGTGAATAGTTATATTTCTATTAAATTTTCATAGAATTAAATGGAGAGTATTAATAATGAAGTGGTATTTAAGGTACTGCTTCATTTTTTTTATTTGAAAAAATATTAAAATACTATTGAAAACGCTCTCATAATGTTTTATAATGAAAGCGTTTACTAGGCAAAGAATGCTAAAGAGAAAAGAGAGGAAATTTTAAATGAAAAGAAATAAATTGAAGGTTTTAAGCAGTTTAGCCATTTTAGGAATAGCCGGCTTAGGCTTAGCCGCATGTAATAATAATAATACAGGAAGTGGAACTACACCAAGTCCTACTCCAACACCAACAGAGAATGGTGGAGCAACCACTACTCCTACTCCAACACCTGTTCCAACTACTCCGAGTCAAACAACTACAACGACTCCAAATCAGTCATCAACAACAAATACTCCTGCTCAAAAGGTTGTAAAGAGTATTAGTATTTCAGGTGGAAAGACTGAGTATTTAGTAGGAGAGGAATTTTCATTTGATGGTGTTGTAGTAACTAAAACATATAATGATGAAACTCAAGAAACAGCAACAGCTGATGAGGTTACTTATAAGATTTATAGTGATGAAGATGGTACTCAAGAGGTTACAAGTATTGCAACAGCAGGTACATATTATGTATATGTAACTTGTGGTGGTAAGGATAATTATTATGCAATTACTGTACAAGAGAAGCAATATAAGCTAGTTACAATGTTTGATCCTGCTAATAATACAGCTGGTGAAATTACTGAAAATAAGGAATTGTATAATGCAAATGGAAATAAGGTTTCAGTTCAAGCTAATGATTCTAAGAATTCTAGTGGCAAACTTTTAGGAAATGTGACAATTGATGGTAATCCTTATACTGTTGGAGAATACAAATTTACTTCTAGATTAAAATTAAATGGTAGTGCACTTGGTAAAGGAGCGACTGGTCTCAATATTGATAGTAATGGCAATGTTACTAATACGAGAGTTGTTGTTATAGAATTAGAAAAAGATGCGGATGTAAATATTTTTGCAAGATCTGCTTCATCATCAGAAACTAGAACATTGGCTATAACAGATGGTGGAACGTATAACAAAAAATTATCTTGTGCAAATGATATGCAAAAACAAACGGTATCACTAACAGCAGGAAAATATTATATATATAGTGAAACAAGTGGAATCAATATTTATGGTATAGAATTTGAAACAGAAGTTCCAGCATCATCAGTAACATATTCTGAGATTAAGGTTGATACATCTAATGCAGTAACTGATTTTAATAAAGGTGATGAATTTGCAACAACTGGTCTTGTAGTAAAAGGTCTTAATAATTATGGTGTATGGGATATACTTGATTCATCTGATTATACAATAACTAATGAAGATGATTCAGCAGTTGACACTACAACTGTTGGAAGAAAAACTATTAAAGTAACTGCTAAAGGCCATAGTGATACTTATGTTATTCAAGTAATTAATCCAAATGCAACAATTGAAAGCATTACTGTTAAGGAAGATGCTAAAGGAGTATATAAGCAAGGTGATGAAATTTCTCTTTCAGGTTTAGTTATTACTTCAACTGATAGTGATTCATTGACTCAAGATATAGCTTATGATGCAGAAAAGATTACTTATAAAGTATTAGATGGCGAAAATGATGTAACATCATCATTTACAACTTTAACAAAGGGAACATATAAAGTTGAGTTAACTTATGCGTCTAAGACAACAACTTATGATATTACAATACTTGAGGTAAAAGAAAGAAAATTTGAATATGTAGATACAGTAGCTGAAGGTACAACAAGCTATCAATCAAGCTTAATTGTTTCTTATACTGACGGAACAGAAAAAGATTGGTCATCAAAAAATGATACTATTTTAAGTACAGTAGAAGGTTATTTAACTGAGTTCTATAGTGATGAAACGTGCACAACTAAAATTGATTCAGTGTCAGTTGCATTTGAAAGTACTGGAACTGTGTATTTGAAATTGACATATCAAGATTATAGTGAGACACATAAAATTAGTGTTATCTCTGCAGATGGACATATGAAATACACCATTGATAATAGTCAAGTTTCAAATTCTAAGTTAACTAGTTTAGATTTAATTGATAATGAGCTTGTTAAAATTACTGCTAGAAATGATTCTAAATCAATAACTACATCAAATGGTATTAATTATCTTAAATTAGACGCATTTGTTAATAGTAGTGGAGTATCAAAAGATACAGGAATTGATATTGTTGTTAAACAAGATATTGAAGTTATATTCGTACTTAATGCTTCTGGAGATAATAAGGTGTATACAATTGCTGATGCAAATGGAACTGTTATATCAACTGGAAAAGTGTCTAAAACTTCTGATGCTGGAGGAAAACTCATAGATGGAACAGTTGTAAAAGTTACTCTTAAAGCTGGTACATATAAACTATACGCTGAAAAAGGTGGAATTCTTTTTGGCTCAATTGAAGCTACAAAGGCTGAATAATAAAAATTGAATATATTGGGTATGGCTTAATTAAGCCTTACCCTTTATTCTTAAATAAGGATGGAAATAAATATGAAAAAAAGAAGGTTACTTGCACTTCCTCTAATAGGACTTGCAATGCTTGGCGTTGTATCATGTGGTAATAAATCTGAATCAAGTGGAATTATTGAACCAAATAGCGATTCACTTGCAAGTATTACGCTAGATTCAAATAAAATGAAAACTACTTATTATGAAGGTCAAAAACTTGATTTAACAGGATTAGTAGTTAAAGCAAATTATGAAAATGGTAATAGTAAGGAAGTTACTAATTATACTTGGGATGAATCAACTTTTGATGCTAATAAGCGTGGAGACCAGTATGTTAAAATTATCTATACAGAGGCTGGTATTACTAAAACAAGAAGCATTCACGTTTTAGTTAAAACTATACTAGAATCAGTAAATAATGTAATTGGTATTACTGCTACAACATCTAAAACACAATATAAATATAATGAAGAATTAGACCTATCAGACTTAGTTGTGACAGCATTCTATGAAAATGGTACTTCAAGAGTATTAACTGATAAAGAGTATAAACTAAATAAAGATAGCTTTAATTCACAAAAGCGTGGCGATTATGAAATTGGTGTATCATTTAAAGAGGATTATACTGTTGATGGTATTACAAGAAGCTGTGAGGTAGAAACTTGTTTTTTTGCTAGCGTTATTTTAAATATGGAATCAATAAAAATAACAAAAGGTACCTCAACATTCTTGCAATATTCAGATATTGATATATCAAACTGGGAAGTAGAGGTAAGCTATAAAGAGGGTGTAACTGAAATTATTAAGGAAGGCTATACAACTGACCTTAAAGAAAAATTTCCTGATTCATCTGAAGCTAAGACAGATATTATTACCGCTTCATTTACTTATAACGGTGTAACTAAAACAGCTACTAGAACAGTAGAAGTTGTTAAGGCATCAAAGGTATTTAATGCTGGTGTACTTCCAATTAGTGAAACTCCTGTTGCAGAGGATGCAACTTTAGATAACTTTACAGTTAAAAAGGGTTATAAGGTAGCTGCTGATAGCCAATCATGTGGATGTCAAGCATTTGCCCGTTCTTTAATCTTAGATGGAGCAGGTACACGTGATGAGTATTCAGTTAAATTTGATGTTGTAAGAGATAAGAAGATTACTGTTGTTGCTGCTAGTCAAGAAGGCTCTGAAATTGGTTTATACGATGCTGATGGAAATGTTATTAGCACATATAAAGTTGGTACAAATCTTCAAAGATTAAGCTTTGAGGTAGAAAATGCTGGTACATATTATATATGGTCAACTGGTGGAGTAAGTCTTTACTTTATTGGTACCTATAGGTAGGAGGAATAAATAATGAAAAATAAATTAATATTAGCCTTACCATTAGCAGGTATTGCATTAGTTTTAGCCTCTTGTGGAGATAAGACTACAAGTGAGACAACAACTACAGAAAGTAATAATAATACCATTGTTTATTCAAATGAAACCTATTATGCTTCACCTAATGGTGTAGCAAGTGCAAATGGAACTAAAGGATCCCCTGTTGATATTAGAACAGGTTTTAATAAGCTTAAAGCTGGAGATACTTTAATACTACTTGATGGAACATATAATCTTCCAGAACGTATTTTAATTGATAGAACCCAAAATGGTGCTTCAGGGCATATGATTACGGTTAAGGCAGATGACAATGCTAATGTAACTCTTGATTTTTCACAGCAAATTATTGCTGGTACATCACGTGGAGTTCAAATCAATGCTGATTACTGGCATTTATATGGTTTTGATGTTAAAGGTGCTGGTGATAATGGTGTTTATATAGCTGGTTCTTATAATATTGTTGAAAATTGTTCATTCCACGAAAATCAGGATACAGGCTTACAGATTGGTCGTGCCTCATCTGATTTAACCAATATTAAGGATTGGCCTCATAATAATTTAATTAAAAATTGTACATCATATAATAATTATGATTATCAATCATATGGTGAAAATGCCGATGGCTTTGCCGCTAAGTTAACTACTGGTGAGGGTAATGTGTTTGATGGCTGTATTGCATACCGTAATTCCGATGATGGTTGGGATTTATATGCTAAATCAGATTCAGGTCAGGTAGGTACGACAATTATTAAGAATTGTGTATCATTTGAAAATGGCTGGTTACTTGATAAAACGGCAACTCCTGATGATAGTGATTTAAATGAAAATGGAGTTACAACAATTACAACTACTGCTAAAATGCTAGCTAAAGAAACTAATACATCATATGCCACTCGTGATGGTGATGGAATTGGCTTTAAGCTAGGTGGATCTGTAATGGAAGGTAATGTTATTGTTGAAAACTGTATGGCATTTAATAACCGATTACATGGCTTTAGTGATAACTCAAATCCAGGTGTATTATCATTAAGAAATTGTACAGCTTATAATAATTCAGTATCATTTAATCCTGAAACAGGTGAGGTTACTCCTAATAGTAATACTTCAAATAATTTTGATTTAGCCCGTGATGAAAAATCATATAATAATTATTATGGATTATTATCATATATGACAAACCAAACTGATCAAACAATTACTTATAGCAATAAGGATGCTTATAGAGGTTCTATTGGCGCTTCAATCTTTAATGTTGGAAAGAATAAGTATTCAACATTTACAACCTATCAGGATGGTTCAAGCTATGTAGCTTCAAAGGCTGGTCGTGCTTATAATAATATGTCTGATGATATTTTTGAATCTGTAACATTTGGTTATAATCCAAATGGAAATAGACAGTTACATAAACTATTAAGAAATGCTGATAATTCTTTAAATATGAAGGATATGCTTAATGTTAAGAATTCTGATTTACTTACATATTGTGATGGTAAGCAAATTGGTGCTAAGTTAAATGAAACGTCTTGGGATGCTTATGATCATTATGGCTTAAATGATCAAGAAGGAAAACTTGATGATATAGATACAGTCCTTGCAGGTGCTAAGGATGTACTTGAAATAATGTGTAATGAAAATGCTGTATATCAAAATGTAAACCTAATTACGAAGGTTAATAATTGCGATGTAACATGGTCATCATCTAATGAATTAGTTATTCAATGTGGTAAGCCTAAAGCTAATAATCCAAATGAATATGAGACAAATACATCAGTTTCTGGTGTAACCTTCATTGAAGGAATTGTAAATCGTGATCGTCAAGCGGATGTTAAGGTTACTCTTACAGCTACAATCTCTTATGGTGGTAAATCAATTCAAAAGAATTTTGATTTAAATGTAAAACGTAGTATTCCAACGATTGGTTCTTTACAAGGATTTGATAATCGTTATATCTTAACACAATTTGGTGAATATACGTTACCAGAGGTTTCAGTATTAAATGCTTCGTCATATTCTGGTGAAACATTAGTTAAGTATGTTGATTATGTTGTAGAAAACAAAATCTTGTTTGCAAATTCATCAAAGGATTTCCAAGAAGGAAATTATTATGAAATTTCTAAGGTTTATACATCTTTACCAGGTGTATATAAGATTGTTTATACAGTTCAATCATTAATTAGTGATGAAACTCTAGAAACATCATTCTATGTTTATGTAGTTTCTGAGGAAGCTGAAATTGATATTGCAACTGATACAGAAGGCAAACCTAATATGGATGTTAACGTATCTCGTGATGGTGTTCAGGTTTCTGCTTCATTTACTAACATTTTAGGTACAATGTATGTTTATACATCTAAGAATGAACAAGAAACAGCAGCTACAGTTGTAGCTAATGGTAAGGCTTTTGATATTACAGATGAAACATTATCTTCAATCTATGAGATGCCAAATAATGATGGATATTTTGTTCATGTGTGTGTTAATAATAAGAAAAATACAATTGAATCACCAACTGTATATTCAAAGGAGATTACAACTCAAAATATTAATACAAAGGATGACTTCTTTGATTTAGTTAATTCAAAGGCTAGTTCAACTGTTATTTATCTATTAACTGCTGATTTAGACTTTACAGGATATAATTGGTCTGCATCTAATACAGAACCATTTGGTGGTTTATTTAATGGTAATGGTCATACAATTAAGAATATCAAGATTGCTTCAAAGGAAAAGAAGGGTAATGCTGTATTCTATAAGCTTAAGAATGGTACAATTGAAAATGTAACATTTGAAAATATTACTCTTGAAGGATCATCTACAGCATCTCTTGCTGGTATTGTAGGACAAATGGCCGGTGGATATATTCATAATGTTTCACTTAAGAATATTGCATCTCGTGCATCAACTGGAGCTTCAGCTTTAGTTGGTCAAGTTGCTGGTGGATTAAATTATATAACTCAGGTTTCTCTTGTTAATGATGAGTCTGTTATTATCAAGGTAGACAATAAATACTGTGGTGGCCTTGTTGGTAATATGCAAAAGGATACTGACCAAGCATTAGTAGAGCTTTATGTTTCTGATTGTTATGTTAAAGCTACTATTGGTGATGGTAAAGATGCCGGTGGATATATTGGTGGAATTATCGGTCGTAATAAGAATGAATTTGCGTCTTATAATCTTGATATTAAGCATTGTGTATTTGAAGGTCAGGTTAAGACTGGTAAGGATTACTCAGGCGGTATTTTATCTGGCTGTGATAATGGTGCAGGAAATGTTAGAATTATGAATTGCGTTTCTAATTGTACAATCCTTTTAAAGGGTGTATTATTAGATGGTATTTCAGCTATGGCAGGAAAGAACGATAGCCCAATCTTTGGTCGTGTAACTAAGGGTGCTGGTTCATATTTCGTTTCATTTAACTATGCAAGCTTTGATGATTCTCAGTTCTCTAACGAGTATGAGGATTTTGCGGAAAATATCAAGAAAGAAGTTTTCTTTAAAAATGTAGTTGGTCTAGATCTTGAATCTGTTTGGATTTTTGATAGTGAAACATTAACAATTTCTTTAAGAGACCCAGCTTCAATTTTAGCAAAATAAAATATTAAATAAGGTTCTAAAGCGATTGCTTTAGAGCTTTATTTTTTTGTTTTTTCTATTTATCGACTAATTATGATATTTTAATAGCGTAAAATTAATGTTACTTTTAACTTAAAAAATACATCGAAATTAAAAAAAGATATTTTTTATCTCTTTTTTTAACTTCATCGTTGATAATATTGGGATTAATGGTATAATATATAATATAGAATGGAGATACTATTATGGAAAAATATACTGTTAGAGTAGATGAAATTGTTATTAAAAATTTTAAGAATGTTGAATATGGAATGATTGATTTTAAAAATAGTAATTCCAAAATAAAGGCTTCAGTTCTTGGAATTTATGGCCAAAATGGAAGTGGTAAGACCACAGTAATCGATTCTCTTAAACTATTAAAACTTATACTTATGGGCTCATCGATTCCTTTATCATTTGCCGATTGTATTAACGTTGATTGTGATTCTTCAACGTTTATGTTTAAGTTTAGAATAGAAAAAACAAATTCAAATGAAATAACATATTGTATATATTCTTTTTCATTAAAGAAAATCAAATATACTAATTTAAATTCACAAATTAGTGATCAAAATCAAACAAATGAAAAAGTGATTATATTTGATGAAAAATTAAGTTATTCACTTACTAAAGATGATAATATAATTGAAAAAATGCAAGTCTTAATTGATTCTGATGAAAAGAATATGACATTTGAACCTAAGACAAAGTTAAAAGAATTAGTTGGAAATAGTGTTGATGATAATACTAATGTTATCGTTGCTAAAAAGATTGCCTCATCTACATCTAAATCATTTATTTTTTCAAGGGAAATGTTGACTATATTTAGAGAAAAATGTAAAAATAAGTTATATCTTTCAATATTTGAATCATTAGTAAATTATGGACATTTAAACTTATTTATTTTTGATAATACTTCAAATGCAATTATATCTTTAGATACATTACCATTGTCATTAAGGTTGCATAATGATAAGGAAGAATCTAGTGGAATTATTCCGTTACCAATAAACGGAAATGGTTTAATTAATAAAGATTTATTAAAATTTGTTAAATTAGGAATTGATAATATTAATATTGTTCTTTGTGAGCTTGTTCCGGGCCTAAAAATTGATTTAAGGGTTACAGGTGAGCAATTAGAAAGTGATGGCAGTGTTAATTCAATTATTCATTTGGTATCTAATAAGAATGATAAGGCCATTCCCCTACGATATGAGTCAGAGGGTATAAAGAAAATAATAGCAATTTTGAATTTATTAATAAATGTATATAATAATTCGTCTATTACAGTATGTATTGATGAGTTAGATAGTGGTATTTTTGAATACCTTTTAGGAGAAATATTAAGTATAATTTGTCAAAAAGGAAAAGGACAATTAATTTTTACATCTCATAATTTGAGACCTCTTGAAACATTGGATAAAAGTTGTATTGTTTTCACAACAACTAATCCTAAAAATAGGTATGTTAGATTCACTAATGTTAAACGTACTAATAATTTACGTGATTTATATTATAGAAATATTATTCTTGGTGAGAATGGTGAATATTTATATGAGAAAACAAATAATCATCAAATTGCTTATGCATTAAGGGAAGCAGGAGAAAATAATGGCTAAAAGAAAAATTGTTTTTATAATTGTAGAAGGTCCATCGGACGATGATTCTTTAGGCTTATTTTTTGATGAGTTTTATGATGAATTTAATGTGGAAGTTAAAGTGATGCATTATGATGTTACTACTACAAATGGTGTAAACCAAACCAACATTCTTTCAACTATAGCTGATATCATAAAAGGCTTTGCGGCAAATAATCATTTAAATTCTTCCCATTTTTCGGAAATTATACATATAGTTGATACTGATGGTGTATTTATTCCAAATGACAAAATAGAGGAAGAAACAGTGGGGTCAACAATTTATCATGAGAATCGAATTGTTTGTAAAAATAAGGATAATATTATAAAGAGAAATGCTCAAAAAAGGAAAAATATTGACAAGTTAATTAACTGCGGTACAATATGGCGAAATATACCATATAAAATTTATTATATGTCTACAAATCTTGAACATGTATTGCACAATATTCAAAATGCTACCGATGATGAAAAGGAAAAACTTGCTCATAGTTTTTCCAAGAGATATAAAAATAATTTAAACGGATTTATTTCTTTTATTTGTGAGTCAACATTTTCTGTTTGTAACGAATATAATGATTCGTGGGATTTTATAAAAAAGGATTTAAATTCTTTGAAAAGGTATACCAATATAGGATTATGT
>ERZ1034713.1104-NODE-1104-length-12995-cov-3.421020_pt1 | contig 12995 bp, 9 predicted proteins | sample MGYA00520692_ERZ1034713 | MGnify/ENA primary metagenome ERZ1034713 (study PRJEB33766, sample SAMN09781717) | gut metagenome | biome: gut microbiome | host: Homo sapiens | place: Madagascar | study: EMG produced TPA metagenomics assembly of the PRJNA485056 data... | reverse complement strand
TGTTGGACGAGCAGAAGATTCCGGTGATCGGAATCTGCGGCGGCTACCAGATGCTGGGCGAACGCCTTTCCGACCCGGAGGGCGTGGAAGGAGAGCCGGGAAGCACCATGCGGGGCATGGGACTTCTGGCAGCGGAAACCATCTTTGCGGCAGAGAAGACCAGAACCCAGACCGAAGGAATGGTGATGGCAGCAGTCGGAGGTTACGGTCAGGTGACCGGGCAGAGCGTGAAGGGGTATGAAATCCATATGGGAGAGACGTTTCCCGTTGGGGAAGGACTGTGCATGAACGGAATGCAGCAGGCAGGCAGCGGACAGCCATCCGGAAAAATCGCGCAGACAGATCACAGCATCACTCCGGCCATCTGCCTTGCCGATGGCCGCATGGATGGTTTCGTGCGTGCGGACAGTCTGGTATTTGGAAGCTATCTCCACGGTCTCTTTGACAATCTGGACTTTACCGGTGCCATTCTGACCCAGCTTGCAGAGAAGAAAGGCATCAGCCTGACTGCAACGGCGAAAAGTATGGAAGAGTATAAAGAAAGCCAGTATGATAAGCTGGCAGACCTGGTGCGCCGGTCCCTGGAGATGGAAGCGGTGTACAAAATTATGAAGGAATATGAGTCCTGAGCGCAGACAGAGGATGTACGGGCAGAAGTTTGAACATGCAGAGAATCTGCATTGGAAAGACCATTCAAACTTGTCTGACCAGGAAAAAACTGGAAAGGATAACATTATGATAGAAGAAATGCAGTGGGTCCGACCGGAGGAAATCGAGGCCCGCAGTATGGCGATCATTGAGTCGGAGATGCCAGAAGGCGACTGGACACCGGGCGAACTGGCCGTGGTCAAGCGCTGTATTCACACGGCGGCGGATTTTGACTATGCCAAAAATCTTTATTTCTCCGATGGCGCGGTGGAACTGGCTGTGAACCTGATGAAGAGCGGCCAGGGTTTCACCATCGTGACGGATACCAACATGGCACTGGCCGGTGTGAATAAGGCAGCGCTCAAACAATTAAATGGAACGGTCCGTTGTTTCATGGCAGACCCGGATGTGGCAGCAGAGGCGAAAGAGCGGGGCGTGACCCGCGCCATCGTCAGCATGGAGCGGGCAGCGAAGCTTACCGGTCCTGTCATCTTTGCCATCGGAAACGCGCCGACTGCCCTCATCCGCCTGTATGAGATGATGCAGAAAGACGAGATCCATCCGGATTTCATCATTGGAACTCCGGTGGGGTTTGTGAATGTGGTGGAGTCCAAGGAACTCATCTGCCAGTCGGATGTCCCCTGTATTGTGGCACGGGGAAGAAAAGGCGGAAGCAACATCGCGGCGGCTGTGTGCAATGCGCTGATGTATCAGGTCACCAGGGCTTAGAAATCGGTCAAATGGCTTAAAAAGCAGCTGCTGGGACGTAAGGCTTGCATTTTTCGACAAAAAATTTTATAATGGGTTAATATATTATCCTCATAAAAGGTGGCTTTTTCTATGGCGAATGAACAGACGGAGAAGAAAATGGACATTGAGCTGGAGAATCCTGCGGATTTTACCAGCCCGGAAGAATTATATAAGGACCTGATCCGCAGCATCCGGAAGTATCATCCTTCAGATGATATCTCCCTGATCGAGAAAGCGTACAAGGTAGCCCATGAGGCCCACAAGGATCAGAAACGAAAATCGGGTGAACCGTATATCATTCACCCTCTTTGCGTTGCCATCATCCTGGCAGACCTGGAACTGGACAAGGAGACGATTGCGGCAGGCATTCTTCATGATGTGGTAGAAGATACCGTCATGACCCTGGAAGAACTCTCAAAGGAGTTTGGCCCGGAGGTAGCGCTTTTAGTAGATGGCGTTACCAAGCTGACCCAGCTCTCCTGGTCGAAAGACAAGGTCGAGATGCAGGCGGAAAACCTGCGCAAGATGTTCCTTGCCATGGCGAAAGATATCCGCGTCATCCTCATCAAGCTGGCAGACCGTCTGCATAACATGCGTACCCTGCAGTACATGAAGCCGGAAAAACAGAAAGAAAAAGCCCGTGAGACCATGGAGATTTACGCGCCCATCGCCCATCGTCTTGGTATTTCCAAGATTAAGGTAGAACTGGACGATCTTTCCTTAAAGTATCTGGAGCCGGATGTCTATTACGATCTGGCAGAGAAGATTTCTCTTGGCAAGGATGCGCGTGAGGAATTTGTTAAGAGTATTGTAGATGAAGTTTCCGCCCACATGAAGGACGCGGGCATTGAGGCGAAGGTAGACGGCCGTGTGAAGCATTTCTTCAGCATCTACCGCAAGATGGTCAACCAGCATAAAACGCTGGATCAGATCTACGATCTGTTTGCGGTCCGCATTATCGTGGACACGGTAAAAGACTGTTATGCAGCCCTGGGTGTCATCCATGAACTGTACAAGCCGATCCCGGGCCGCTTCAAGGATTATATTGCCATGCCGAAGCCGAACATGTACCAGTCCCTGCATACCACGCTGATCGGAAGCAACGGCCAGCCGTTTGAGATTCAGATCCGTACCTTCGAGATGCACCGCACCGCAGAATACGGTATTGCGGCACACTGGAAATACAAAGAGAGCGGAAGTGGCAAGATCGCGGCAGGCGATGAGGCAGCGAAGCTGTCCTGGCTGCGCCAGATTCTGGAGTGGCAGAAAGATACCAGCGATTCCAAAGAGTTCTTAAGCATGGTAAAAGGAGACCTGGATTTATTCTCCGAGAATGTGTACTGCTTCACCCCGTCGGGTGATGTCAAGACGCTGCCGAGCGGTTCTACTACCATCGACTTTGCGTACTCCATCCACAGTGCGGTCGGCAACAAGATGGTCGGCGCCAGAGTCAACGGCAAGCTGGTACCGATTGAATATGTAGTGCAGAATGGCGACCGCATTGAGGTCATCACTTCCCAGAACTCTAAGGGACCGAGCCGCGACTGGCTGTCTGTGGTCAAGAGTACGCAGGCCAAGAACAAGATCAATCAGTGGTTCAAGAGTGAATTAAAAGAAGACAATATCGTTCGAGGAAAAGATCTCATTGACCGTTACTGCAAGACCAAGGGCATCAATTTCGGTGATCTGAACAAGCCGGAGTTCCAGGAAAAAGTGATGCAGCGATACGCGTTCCGCGACTGGGATTCCGTTCTGGCTTCCATCGGCCACGGCGGCTTAAAAGAGGGCCAGGTCATCAACAAGATGATCGAGGAACGTGCCAAGAAGACTCGCAAAGAGGTTACCGATACCAACATTCTGGACGGTCTCAGCGAGATGTCCGGAAACAAGGCGGAGGTCAGCAAGAAGTCCAAGGGCGGCATTATGGTCAAGGGCATCCATGATGTGGCAGTCCGCTTCTCACGCTGCTGCAGCCCGGTGCCGGGCGACGAGATCGTGGGCTATGTGACCCGCGGCCGTGGCGTATCCATTCACCGGACCGACTGTGTGAATATCATCAACCTTCCGTCTGAGGAGCGCACCCGCCTCATCGAGGCAGAGTGGCAGCAGCCGGAAGACGACAGCAATACCAAAGAGCGCTACACTACGGAGATCCAGATTTACGCAAACAACCGGATTGGCATGTTTGTCGATATCTCCAAGGTATTTACCGAGCGCCAGATCGACATCACCTCCATGAATGTACGCACCAGCAAGCAGGGCAAGGCCACCATCATCATGACCTTCGACATTCACGGAATTGAAGAACTGAACCGCCTGACTGATAAGTTAAGACAGATCGATGGCGTGATCGATATAGAGAGGACTGCGGGATAGTTGTTCCGCAGTTTTTCTGTGTTTATAAAAAGGAGCAGAACATGAGTAATTTTCGAATCAAAACCTATGTGCTGGGCGGCATCAGCACCAACTGTTATCTCGTATTCCGCGAGGGAGAAAAAGCAGCTGTGGTCATTGACCCGGCGGACAATGCCGATTACTTAGAGAGCAAATGCCGGGAGTTCGGCGTGGAGCCGGAGGCGGTGCTGTTAACCCATGCGCATTTTGACCATATGATGGCGGCGGATGATATCCGCAAAGCGTACGGCTGCAAGCTTTACGTTCACATGGACGATGAGCGGATGTTAAACGATCCGTCCTTAAATCTTTCCGGAACCATCGGAACCGAGCAGGTCAGCATCAGCGCGGACCATCTGCTGCGGGACGGCGATGTGCTGCATTTCTTAAATCTGGATTGGAAGGTCATGGCGACACCGGGGCACACCGCAGGTTCTATCTGCTATTACCTGCCGGAGGAAGAGGTGCTGTTCAGCGGGGATACTCTGTTTGCGGAGTCTCTGGGCCGGACCGATCTTCCGACCGGAAGCATGTCCGCCATTGTGCGCTCCATTTCCGAAAAACTTCTGGTGCTGCCGGATGATACCATGGTTTATCCGGGCCACGGCGATGCCACGACCATTGCACATGAGAAGCAGTACAATCCGGTGGCAGCTTATGTGAGAAAGAGAGGCGTACAGGCATGATCGGAATTTTGTTAAACGACAGCGCTTACGAGCAGGACATCCGGGAACTGTTGATGGCATTTTACCCGGGACAGACTTTCTCCCATGAAATGCAGGATGACCTGGACTTTTTTGTGGAAGGAACGGTAAATGAAGATCATACCGAGTTTACCCTGAATCTGGGACATGCAGGGAAATCTTCTTTCCATCTCCTGTCTCTGAAAGAACTGGAGCCGGGCATTAAGGCAGAGCTTGAGGCGGCAGCAGAGAGCAGTGTCTTAAAAGTAGATTACGAGAACCGTTTTGAGACCAAGAATCAGATCAAGCGCAGACTCTATGTGCTTCTCATGCAGCAGACCGGAAAGCTGCTTCCATGGGGCACGTTAACCGGCATCCGTCCGACCAAGATTGCCATGACAAAGTTTGCGGAGGGTGAGACCGGAGAGCAGATCTTCCGCCATATGAAGGATACTTACTTCACCAGCAACGAGAAGATCAACTTAAGCATTGAGATCGCGAAGAAGGAGCGCCAGCTTCTCTCCACCATTGATTATCAGCATGGCTACAGCCTGTATGTGGGCATTCCGTTCTGCCCGACCACCTGCCTGTACTGCTCCTTTACCTCTTATCCGATCGGCAAGTGGAAAGACCGCACCCACGAGTATCTGGACGCATTGTTCAAAGAGCTGGATTATGTGGCAGAGAAGAAAAAGGGATGCACCCTGGATACCGTGTATTTTGGCGGAGGTACCCCAACCTCCCTTTCTCCGGAAGATCTGGACAAGCTGATCACCAAATTAAAAGCGACCTTCGATTTCTCCACCGTCCAGGAGTTTACCGTGGAGGCAGGACGCCCGGACAGCATCACCCGGGAGAAGCTGGAAGTGTTAAAGAAGCACGGCGTGGGCCGTATTTCCATCAACCCGCAGACGATGAAGCAGGACACCCTGCGTCTCATCGGACGCCGCCACACCGTGGAGGATGTGGAGGACCGTTTCAAACTCGCCCGGGAGGTTGGCTTTGACAACATCAATATGGACCTCATCATTGGACTGCCGGAGGAAACTCTGGAGGATGTACAGGCCACCATGGAGTCCGTGAAGGCCCTGGCACCGGACAGCGTTACCGTGCATTCCCTGGCCATCAAGCGTGCGGCCCGGTTAAACACCATGAAAGAAGTCTACAAGGACTTAAAGATTGAGAACACTCAGGAGATGATCGACTTAACGGCCCGCTACGCAAGAGAGATGGGACTGGAGCCGTACTACCTGTACCGCCAGAAGAATATGGCAGGCAACTTCGAGAACGTGGGCTACGCGGCACCGGGCAAGGCCTGCATCTACAACGTGCTCATCATGGAAGAGCAGCAGACCATCATTGGCTGCGGCGCGGGAACCACTACCAAGCGCCTGTTCGCGGAGGAGAACCGCATTGAGCGCTGTGAGAACGTGAAGGATGTGGAGCAGTACATCAGCCGTGTAGAGGAAATGATTGAGCGGAAAGAGAAATTGCTTTCGGAATGATATGGCTCACCAACTGCGATTTCAGAAACGGCCGACAGCATTCGCTGCAGACCGTCTATGCAGGAACTGCAACAAGTTGAGCGGTTACGATTGCAATTTATGTGTTAGAATAGTATAATTTGTAAACGAGTATGTTTTACAGGAAGATACACAAAGATAGAAAACGGAGAAAAAATATGGCATTGAAAAAGAAGCCGGTTACCGGCATGCGTGATATCCTGCCGGCAGAGATGCAGGTGCGGGAATATGTGATGAACCAGATCCGTGAAACCTACCGCAGTTTCGGATTTACCCAGGTGGAGACTCCGTGCGTGGAGCACATCGAGAACCTGACCAGCAAACAGGGCGGCGACAACGAGAAGCTGATCTTCAAGATCTTAAAGCGCGGCGAGAAATTAAACCTCGAGACCGCTGAGACCGAGAACGACTTAACCGACAGCGGCCTTCGCTATGACCTGACCCTGCCGCTGTCCCGTTATTATTCCAACAACGGCGCACAGCTGCCGAGCCCGTTCAAGGCTCTGCAGATGGGCAGCGTATGGCGCGCGGACCGTCCGCAGCGCGGCCGTTTCCGTCAGTTCACCCAGTGTGACATCGACATCCTGGGCGACGCAACCAACATGGCAGAGATCGAGCTGATTCTGGCAACCACAACCGCCCTCGGCAAGATCTGCCCGAAGAACGCGTTCACCGTACGCATCAATGACCGCGGCATCTTAAAGGGCATGGCTCTTTACTGCGGCTTTCCGGAGGATGGACTGGATCAGGTATTCATCACCCTGGACAAGATGGACAAGATCGGTCTGGACGGCGTAAAAGCAGAACTGTTAGAGCTTGGCTACGCGGCTGAGAGTGTAGAAAAGTACGCAGGACTGTTATCCAGCCTTGGTGAGGATGCGGCAGCAGTCCGCGGCCTTGGCGAGACCTTAGCCGGTGTGCTGGATGCAAAGACTGCTGAGAACCTGGCAAATATCATGGATACCGTAACCGAGGTAGCCGAGACCGACTTTAAGCTGGCCTTCGACCCGACCCTGGTGCGCGGTATGTCCTACTATACCGGAACCATCTTCGAGGTTTCCATGGAAGGCTTTGGCGGTTCCGTTGCAGGCGGCGGAAGATACGACAAGATGATCGGCAAGTTCACCGGTCAGGATACTCCGGCCTGCGGCTTCTCCATCGGCTTTGAGCGCATCGTTACCATTCTTATGGAGCAGGGCGGCGAAATCGAAAATGCGGCTCCGAAGAAGGCGTATCTTATCGAGAAGGGCATGGATCCGGCACGCTACGGACAGATCATGAAGCAGGCGATGGGCGAGCGCAAAGCAGGTGTCCAGGTGCTTGTTTCCATGATGAACAAGAATAAGAAGTTCCAGAAGGAGCAGTTAAACAAAGAGGGCTATACCGAATTTGTAGAGTTTTACAAAGAAGCCCTGAAATAAGAGCTTAGAAATAAGATCATTGAATCAAAGGAGATAAATCATGGCAGAATCAATGCTGGGACTGAAGCGGTCCCATCGGTGTACAGAAGTCACCACAGCAAACATCGGTCAGGACGTGACCGTGATGGGCTGGGTACAGAAGAGCAGAAACAAGGGCGGAATCATTTTCGTGGATTTACGTGACCGTTCCGGTATCTTGCAGATCATCTTTGAGGAGAGCGACTGCGGCGCAGAGAGCTTCGCAAAGGCTGAGAAGTTAAGAAGTGAGTATGTCATCGCTGTAACCGGCCGCGTGGAGGCACGTTCCGGCGCAGTCAACGAGAACCTGGCAACCGGCGCTATCGAGGTGCGCGCTAACAGCCTGCGCATCTTATCTGAGTCTGAGACCCCGCCATTCCCGATTGAGGAGAACTCCAAGACCAAAGAGGAGCTGCGCTTAAAATACCGTTTCCTGGATTTAAGAAGACCGGATATGCAGCGCAACCTGCTGTTAAGAAGTAAGATCGCCATCCTCACCAGACAGTTCCTGGCAGAGGAAGGTTTCCTGGAAATCGAGACTCCGACCCTCATCAAGAGCACCCCGGAGGGCGCAAGAGACTATCTGGTACCGAGCCGTGTACATCCGGGTTCCTTCTATGCGCTTCCGCAGTCCCCGCAGCTCTTTAAGCAGCTGTTAATGTGCTCCGGTTACGACCGTTACTTCCAGCTGGCACGCTGCTACCGTGATGAGGACCTGCGTGCAGACCGTCAGCCGGAGTTCACCCAGATTGATATGGAACTGTCCTTCGTAGACGTGGATGATGTCATCGATGTCAACGAGCGCCTGCTTCACAAGCTGTTCAAGGAAATCTTAAATGTCGAGATTCCGCAGCCGATTCCGCGCATGACCTGGCAGGAGGCTATGGACCGTTTCGGTTCCGACAAGCCGGACCTTCGTTTTGGCATGGAGTTAAAGAACGTATCTGACGTAGTCAAAGACTGCGAGTTCGTTGTATTTAAAGGAGCTCTGGAGAACGGCGGCACCGTTCGCGGTATCAACGCTGAGGGACAGGGTCATATGCCGCGTAAGAAAATCGACGCGCTGGTTGAGTTTGCAAAGGGCTACGGCGCAAAGGGTCTTGCTTACATCGCAATCCAGGAGGATGGCAGCTACAAGTCTTCCTTCGCGAAATTCATGACCGAGGATCAGATGGCAGCCCTCATCTCCGCTATGGATGGTAAGCCGGGCGATCTGCTGTTATTCGCAGCAGACAAGAATAAAGTTGTATGGGATGTTCTGGGCAACCTGCGTCTGGAAATCGCGCGTCAGCTTGACCTCTTAAAGAAAGACGATTACAAGTTCCTGTGGGTAACCGAGTTCCCGTTACTGGAGTACTCCGAGGAGCAGGGCCGTTTCGTGGCTATGCACCACCCATTCACCATGCCGATGGACGAAGACTGGCACTTAATCGATTCCGATCCGGGCGCAGTGCGCGCAAAGGCATATGATATCGTATTAAACGGTACCGAGATCGGCGGTGGTTCCGTTCGTATCCACCAGAGCGATATCCAGTCCAAGATGTTCGAGGTACTGGGCTTCACTCCGGAGAAGGCACAGGAGCAGTTCGGCTTCCTGCTTGAAGCATTCAAGTACGGAGTTCCGCCGCACGCTGGTCTGGCATACGGCCTTGACCGTGTGGTAATGCTCATGGGCGGCTGCGACAGCATCCGTGAAGTCATTGCCTTCCCGAAGGTAAAGGACGCATCCTGCCTGATGACCGAGGCTCCGACTCCGGTAGATCCGAAGCAGCTGGAAGAGCTCGGCATTGAGGTATGCGAAGAGGCTGAGACAACCGAAGAATAAAAATTTAGCGTAAATAAATCAAATAAGGTCCGAAGCCGGTCGGGACGGTATCCCGCTGCGCAAAATATAGGTGTTGTGTTCGGACGATGTAGCTGACAGGCGTTTGCGGATAGTCGGACTGATCGTCCGCCTCCCGAAAACGTCAGTCGCTACATAGCCGGACACGTCACACCTATATTTATGCTCCGCAGGATACCGCCCCGACCGGCTTCTGTTTTATTGGCTCCACTGCAATAAAAAGCTTTTCATTGTAGCGTAGCCAGGAACTTCGGACCTTTTAATGGATATTCAAATCGCTATTTAAAAACGTAATAAATGGATGCGATTTATTGATAAATTTGATTGGCTTCCGGAATCTTCCTGAGGTATAATGGAACACATGTCCCGCAGGGCGGGAGAACGAAAGAAAAATCTTGGGAGGGTTTTATATTATGAAAAAGAAACTTGCAGTTTTACTGGCAGCAGCCATGATGATGGGCGCTATGACCGGATGCGGCAGCTCCGCGAAGACCGAGACCACCGCAGCTGATACCAAGGCAGAGGAGACCACTGCAGCAGAAGCAGCGGAGAGCACTGAGACAGCAGAGGCAGAGGACAAATTCCAGTCTTCCATCCTGTTCTGTGGTTCCACTTCCCTGTATCCGATCATGTCTTCCCTGGCATCTTCCTTTACTGAGGAGTATGTAACCTGGGATCAGGTAGATCCGTCCTTCCCGGCAGAGAACATTTCTATCTATGTTGCTCCGGGCGGATCCGGTGTCGGCGTGAGCGCAGCCATCGACCGCACCGCAGACTTCGGCATGCTGGCAAGAGCTATCAAGGATTCTGAGGTAGAGGCACTTGGTGCAGATTACCAGGACTTCATCGTGGCAAGAGATGCCCTGACCGTATCCGTAAATGCAGAGAACCCGGTATGCGATGTCATGACCGACATGAGCACCGACATGATCCGCCAGATCTTCGACGGCGAGATCACAGCCTGGGATCAGGTAGACGCGTCCCTTCCGGCTGAGGTTATCAACGTTTACATCCGTGACTTATCCGGCGGCGCCTATGAGGTATTCCAGAAGTCCGTTATGGGAGACAGCGAGGTAACTGATTCCGCAACCCAGTCCGCATCCATGACAGAGCTGGCAGCAAACATCGCAAATGACAAATGGGGCATCGGCTATGCAGGATTCGGCGCTTACAACAAGGCTAACGCAGACGGTCAGGTATTAACTGCTATGTCCGTTGACGGTGTTGAGGCAACCGCAGAGAACATCATCGCAGATGACTACAAGATCCAGCGCCCGGTTATGTTCGTAACCGGTGAGAAGGTGACTGACTCTGAGCAGGCATTCATCGACTACATCTTCTCCGAGACTGGATATGAAGTAACCGAGAAGAACGGCTACATCCCGGCATTCACTCCGGCAAACTAAATAACCATGAAAACATTCAGACGATTCGGCAATCATTTTTTTACGGCACTGGTCTGCGGCCTGACCGCGGCCGCCGTACTGCTGCTGGCGTTCGTTCTGTTCTTCATCGTAAAAGAAGCACTCCCTCTGTTCGATACAGTGGGAGTGTCTGATTTTTTACTGGGACAGAAGTGGATGCCGGTGGATTACACGGGAGTGACCTCTTTTGGCATTTTCAATTTTATCGCGGCTACGTTGTTTGTTTCCCTGACGGGGATGGTGCTGGCCGCCGGGATCGGACTTGGCGCATCGGTGTTTCTGGCTTTTCAGACAACGCCACGCCAGCGCACTGTGCTGTATCCGTTCATAGATCTTCTGGCTGGCATTCCCTCTGTCATCTATGGTTTTATCGGACTCTCAGTGCTGGTGAAACTGTTTTTAAAGGCAGGGGTCCACACAGGATCCTGTGTGCTGGCAGCAGGCATTCTGCTGGCGGTGATGCTACTGCCATATCTGGTGTCTTCCTGCTGCGATACCATGTTAAAGGAGCGGGAAAAATACCGGGAGGCGGCTGCAGCGCTTGGCATTTCTGACTGGTACACGGCAGCTGCCATGATCCTTCCGGCTTCCATGCCGGGTATTTTAATGTCCATGGTGCTGGCGGTGGGCCGTGCTATGGGAGAGACGATGGCAGTCATGATGGTCATGGGAAACGCGAACCTGTTTCCGAAACTGCTTGGAAAGAGCGAGAGCATCGCGTCCGTGATCGCCCTGGAGATGGGAACTGCGGTGTACGGCAGTCTCCACTACCATGCGCTGTACGCGGCAGGCATGGTGCTGATGGCACTGCTTCTGGTCATGAATCTGGGAATCCATATGCTGCGCCGTTGTCTGATGGAAGGAAATCTGGTATTGGGAGCGGGAAAAAGCGATGGTGCCGGAATGAAATCCAGAACAGATATGGAAGATGCGGCAGAACAGAAAACGCGAAACAGGAAGGAATGAGGAGGAAAAAGGCATGAGATGGATTGGCACCCTGACAAAAGTCTGGGCCTGGCTCAGCTTCACGCTGGTGTCCCTTGTTATTGTTTTTCTGTTTGGTTACGTGTTTGAACATGGTGCGGGAAATATCAGTGTGGAATTTCTGACCCAGGCTCCGAAAGGAATGGTTCTTGGAACCGAAGGCGGCATCTGGCCTGCGATTGTGGGAAGCCTGTATTTTACCGGAGCGGCTGTGGTGATGGGAAGCATCCCGGCGGTTGCCGTGGCGCTGTACCAGGTGTTTTACTGCAAAAGGAAACGAGCTGCTTCCCTGATCCGGCTGGTGATGGAGTGTATCTCCGGACTGCCGTCCATTGTGCTTGGCCTGTTTTCTTACACGGTGCTGGTGCGGGACCTGGGGCTGGGACGCTGCATTTTATCTGCCAGCGCGGCCCTGGCGATTATGATCCTGCCGTTTATTGAGGTGCGGGCAGAAAAAGCATTCCGGGAAGTGCCGGAGTCTGTGGTGCAGTCGGCCTATGCTCTGGGCTGTTCAAAATCCTACACGATCCGCAAAGTCGTATTTCCGGCGTGCCGCGGCGAACTGGTCTCCGGCATGATCCTGGGCGGCTGTTATGCCATGGGGGCCACGGCACCGGTTATGTTTACGGGGGCCGTGGCCTACGCGGCGGTTCCTCACAGCCTGCTTGTTCCGGCAATGTCCCTGCCGCTGCATCTGTATCTGTTATTGTCTCAGGGCGCGACATCCATGCCTGCCGTGTATGGAACGGCGTTTGTGATGATGGTGCTGATCCTGGCGGGAAATATGGCGGCGGCTGCATATGCGGAGCATTGCAAAAAGCAGTGGAACCGGTAGAAGGTACAAACGCGAAGAAGAATGAGAGTGAAACAGCCAGAAGTGATCCGGACAGACAGGATACAAGAACTGGTTTGCAAAATGAAAGGAACTCAGAATGGAATCACACACAAATGACGCTGTCATGCAGGTTCATGGCCTTGGCGTTTCCTATGAGGGAAAACCGGTTCTGCATGACATTTCCATGGATATCCGCAGAAACCGGATCACAGCCATTCTTGGCCCGTCCGGCTGCGGCAAGACCACCTTTTTAAAGACCTTAAACGGACTGCTGCAGGAAGAAGGCGGGGCGAAGGTGTCCGGAAGCATTACGCTGGAGGGCACGGAGATCCGCGGTCTTTCTGTGGAAACTTTAAGAAAGACGGTAGGACTGGTATTTCAGACGCCAGCTCCGTTTCCGTTTTCCATTTACAAAAACCTGACGTATGCCCCGGTTTACTATGGAATCCGGGACAAAAAGAGACTGTCGGAA
>ERZ1034713.1103-NODE-1103-length-12996-cov-6.110579_pt1 | contig 12996 bp, 10 predicted proteins | sample MGYA00520692_ERZ1034713 | MGnify/ENA primary metagenome ERZ1034713 (study PRJEB33766, sample SAMN09781717) | gut metagenome | biome: gut microbiome | host: Homo sapiens | place: Madagascar | study: EMG produced TPA metagenomics assembly of the PRJNA485056 data... | reverse complement strand
GATGGATCAGGCTGAGGTATTCTGATTTGATGATATAGAGAATATCCGCTGTTCGTATCTTCTTTTTTACGCGTTTTGATATGATTGTAATGTATTCCTGTTTCATTGGTAAGCCTCCTGCTCCAACATCAGGAAACGATCAAAATCGCTCTCACCGGTTGATGCAACAAAGATAAGGTATTCTGCCGCTGAGCTCCGAATTGCCAATTCTTTTTTCTTCTTTTCATCCATCTTACAATGCCTTCCCTTTCTCATCCGTCCAACTAATCACTGGCGAATCTCGCCAATGATTTATTTGTAAACCTCCCTTGATGCCAGATACACCCATTGTACTTTATCGTTTGACATGGAGCAATAACATTCTTTATTAAGCTGTATGAACCTAGGCTGTGTGAAAAATTGATCTGCTATCGCTTCCATGTGGAATCACGTACAACAATTTCCGGTTCCACGCGGATGTGAATTAAATTGTGAAGAATTGACAAAAGCTTGAGAAGACACTGGGGAACCGCTGGTTCTTAGAAGGCAGATTCTGTATTTCATTCTGATTTATCAGAAATGAAATGCAGGAGATGGCTTCTTAGTACCGTTGCGAGTGACACGTAGCGAAAGCGTGTCTACGAAAATTTTGTTAATTCTACACAATCTTCACATCCTAGATCAGAGTTTCGCAAATATCACCCTATTTCAATCGGGGTTTGAAAGGAGAAGAAAAATGAAATTACAAAAAAATTGCGAAACCCACAAAATGAGTTTCGCAATTTTTTTATTTCTGATATTGTTCCATTACACATGCATGTTTTTTACTTTCCTTATCATAATTGATTCCGACAAGCAAAATATTTCCAGTGTATTGCAACAATGATTCCGGATATTTTTTCTCCTTTATCTGGCTGAGTGCTGTCTGCACATCCTGATTCCATTTTAATTCCACAACGAGAGCCGGATAATAACCCACATACTCAAGCTTTGGAATAAAAACAAAATCCGCAAATCCGCGTCCTGTCGGTAATTCCCTGATCGGTTTAAAATAATATTCCATTGAACTTAAATATGCAATGGAAAGTACGCTGCTCAGTGAATTTTCATTATGATAAGTAATTACAGATGCATATTCCGTGTGTATTTTTTCAATCTGATCAGCAACAGCCACTTCATCCATATCCAGCGTGGAATGTACTGGTCTGTGACCAGTAACTCTGGAATGTTCCATCTAACATCACTCCAACAACCGCCTTCGGATTATAGGCATGATACTCTTTTAATATATATCCATCATACCATCTCTTTACCTGCTCCTTTCCGAAGCCACATCCTATTATTGAGTTTATCATTGATTTTCCAAATAACAAGCTATCTGATGCAAATGCTCAATCTGCAATTGTGTATCCGGCTTTTATCATTGCCTGCTTCAATTCATCAACTGTCATAGAAAGCTTCTGTGCTCCGCGCTGTATAGAATAATCTCCGTCAGCCACAGACTGATAAACTTCATGCGTACGACCTTCTTCTCGTCCCTGCTCTCGTCCTTCCTCAATCGCATCTGCGCGCTCAAGTTCGATCTGACGTTCAAACGTATAATCAAGCTGCATATTCTTTACCACCTCACTTCTACGCGTCTTCAGGAAATCACGCAGGATATCATTATCAATGCAATAATCGATTGCCTTCTCGATATCGGATAATAATTCCTGTTCTGTATTTCCATGATGATATTCCCTGACTTTGTTTACAAAGATCATATATTCGTCTAACCACCGGCACTGCTCCATGAGCTTTTTATTCTTTCCGGTGTTGATGTTATAAACCATGCATTTTAATTCGAGCTTCGGATCATCCGTTGGCTTCTCAAATGCATCCGAAAGCCTTAGTTCCTGTATCTCCGGCTGTTTTTCTTCTCCGTTATAAAAGACTACAAACTGCGGTGTTGGTATCTTCACAAGTCTCCGTCCGTATATGTTCCTATGAAGCCTGCTTCCATCATCCCTGCTGCTTAGATATTCAGAAATGATCGCTGTAAAGTAAATCAGGCTACGAACCGGCATATTCGGGCAAACGGTTGACTCGTGCTCATAGATGCTTAACCTTGCATCCACAACAAATGCCGCATCATTTCTGACGGACAATGAGATGCCGCCATCTAAGGTTTTCATCTCGACAGCATCCGGATCATCATAGGATGAGCCATTCATCACATTGTAAAGTTCTAATGCTCTCTCCTTGTCCTGCATCAGCATACAGAACACATCACTTTTATACTCTCTGTTTCCACTCATATTAGTTCCTCCTTTAAAATAAAAACTTATAAAGCAGGATGTATGAGTGGTTTCATTCTTCCAACGCTATCCTGAGACAGAAGCTACTGTGGAATCGTTCCGATTTCATTCTTATACCAGAACTCATGTCGTGAACTGTTATCTTTCTAATTAAATCCTGCTTTATATTACAATGGGTTTTCAAAAGCAAGATTTTCAGGGATCATTGACTAAGAATAAAAGGTATTTGTGAACACTGTACGATCTAATCGCTGCAAACAACTAAACCTATAGTTGCCAATACATCAATGTCTCTGTCAGACTGTATCAAATACAGCGACCGCACAGGTAATATAGAAAAACTGCTTTCTACCATATTATCATATCCGAAAAAAAAATGCATTATGTTTTTGAATTATCTATCAAAAAATTATCTTCGCAGCTCCACCCACTCAATTTCCAGCTTTGGTTTTACAACCTCTGTACGAAGCTCATAATAGCCTTGTTTTAATTTCAGCCTGCAGAGCTTCTGCATATTTGGCATTCCCATTGTGCCACTTGTCTGCAGGGTATAGGACAGTTTTTCGTTAATGTAGAGATTCGCTGCTGCCTGTGCGAGATCCGGCTGTAGAGAAGCAAATCTGATGATCAGCGCATACACACCTTCTTGATTTACATAAAATCTTTGTTTTACATTGTCTTTCGGGAAAAATCTCAGATTTTCCTCTGGGTTCCTGCTCCTGCCTTCTATTGCTGCCTTCGCTTCACTGTTCTCCTGATCAGACAATGGTTCAAACGCCTTCACTTCCTCTAACGGTCTTAACGGACGCTTCATGACCGGCGCATTTAAAATAAAACGACAGATATTTTTTGCGGAACGCTGCAATTCACCAATTGTCAATTTTCCATTGTCTAATGCTTCTAAAATGTCATCCCCGGCTGCGTTGATCTCTGCACCGTTGTTATTGACAACCATATAGAGGTCATTCTGGGAGCGCACCATGGAAGAAAGTGATGTGTGATCCTGCACGCCTCCTTTTACAACATCATTCAAACTTGCCCACCAGTCTGTCATCACGATGCCCTGATAGCCCCACTCATCTCTTAGGATTGTGGTATTCAGATCATAATTTGAGGATGTCCAGTGACCATTTACAGGATTATACGATGTCATGATCGAAGCGGCTTCTCCTTCTTTTACGGCAATCTCAAATCCTTTCAGATAAATTTCCCGGAGTGCACGTTCCGAAACAACTGAATCCGCAGTGTGTCTTGCTGTCTCCTGATTATTTGCTGCAAAATGCTTCACGGTTGCATAAGAACCGCCTTTTTTTATTCCTCTTGTCACTACTGCCGCAAAACATCCTGTTACATAAGGATCTTCGCTGAAATACTCAAAATTACGTCCGTTTAAAGGATAACGGTGAATGTTGATACCAGGTCCAAGCAGCGTATCCACCTCGTTTGCAAGCAATTCTTTTCCTTCCATGACATATAACTCCTCCACCATTGGAAGGTTAAAAGAACATGCAAGCAGTGTTCCGATTGGAAGTTGGGATGCAAGACTTCCATTTTCCATACGGATACCGGAAGGACCATCTGCACAGCAGGCAACTGGGATTCCATACGCATGCAGGCTGTCGCTCACTCCACCGAAAGCTGAGGCTGTTCCCGGTGTAACTTTTGGACTGCTCATTCCCTCTCCGCGCACGATCGTGGCGAGTTCTTCTTTCTTTAACTGCGCGATAAATGCTTCGAGTGTTTCTTTTCCGTCTGCGACATCCGAAAAACGGATTCCCTGATCCCCTGTAATGGTCAGCTCCTGTGGCAAATGCTTACGGATTCGTTCTTCGAGCGAGATTGTCTGCTGTGGCACAGTCTCTCTGGCAATCTGGTATGTTCCGTCTTCTTTCTTTTGTTCCGGACGGATGCGTTCAAAATGTTCTGTCGGTGCAAGTGCTTCCTGCAAAGCCTTGGTCACGCAGAGTTCTTTTACCTCGTATGCGCCTTTTGCATCCACATCTGCAATCTGTGTGTTACGCACACTGTTTCCAACATGGAACACATACGCTCCTGCCTCTAACACATAGCAGGATTTGTGTCCTGTCACACCGGAATCGTCATAGGATGCGAGATTTTTTACCGGAATTGTCAACACAAGCTGCTGGCTTTCTCCCGGTGCTAACTCTTTTGTCTTGGCAAATGCTTTTAATTCTCTTGTCGGTTTTCCAAGTTTTCCCTGTGGTGCTTCCACATAAACCTGAACGACTTCTTTTCCTTTTGCATTGCCTGTATTTTTAACTATGGTTGTAATTTTTACAACTGCATGATCTGCATCTCTGGCATCTGATTTCGTCAGTTCAGCCGTTCTGTTTCCTTCTTCTGCAACCGTCTCAGCCTTTAAAATCTCAATATCAAAAGTTGTATAGGAAATTCCATATCCGAACTCATACATGACTTTTTCCGGGCAGAATGTCTCAAAATAACGATATCCGACATAAATATCTTCTGTATAAAAATTGCGCACGGTATCCCCGAAATCGTTTGCTGCCGGGTAATCAGACAGGGAACGAGCAATGGTGTCCGTCAACTTTCCGCTTGGAGATACTTTTCCACTCAAAAGATCTACAACTGCATTTCCACCTTCCATGCCGCCCTGCCAGATATAAAGAACCGAACGGATATGATTCTTGTATGCAGGATTCTCAAGCCAGCTCATATCAATGATGTTTGATACATTCAAAAGGACTGCCACCTGTTCAAAATGCTCTGTCAAGACACGCAGATTCTCCAGTTCTTCCGGTGTCAGAAGATAGCTTCCCGGCTCATTCGCATAGTCCTTATCTTCTCCGGCAGTACGTCCTATGATAAACACTGCCTTTTCCGATTTTTCTCTTGCAGATGCAGCAAGTTCCTCCGTGATCACCATTTCAGTCTGATGCCACGGCTCTGCCGCCCAGCCGCCACCGCCATTATCAAACGGATGCTCTGTCAGCCACTCTCTGTAAACCTCCGCCAGTTCCTCATTCATGGAAAAACTACCGCTTTCCTTCATGCCCTCATAAATGCTCACTGCATATGGCACATTCACGGCTCCACCGGAGCCGGTTCCGCTGCGGTAAGTCTCAAACTGGCATCTGCCAAATACCGAAACGATCTCCTCTTTTTTTAATGGAAGCATATCTCCCTCATTTTTCAATAAAACCGCGCCTTCTGCTGCCGCAGCTCTGCATGCCGTTCCAAAATTTTTATTCAGATTATTTTTCATCACAGATCTCCTTGCTTTCTTATTAGAAATATTTTGCAATCATCTTATAATAGATACATTTATTCTAGTAAAATCTTCCCCTGCATGCTATAATTTTTCTATTCAAAAATATAACAATTTTGTCATTGGAGGTTTTCTATGGATTATCCGGAGGAAAGAAAACAATATATTGACGGCATCGCCTGCCAGTATCTCTGTCATATTGAAAAAGCAGAGAAACCGGGCAATGTATTTTTCGCTCATTTTCATTATTATATTGAAATGCTCTATGCACTTTCCGGTCATTTCCGTATTTATTTAAACGGAATTTACCACGAATTTGCGGCAGGGGATTTTGTACTGATCAATTCCAGGGAAGTGCACCAGATCGACGCGCTCTCATCAGAGGGCGGCTCTTATATCGTGGTTCGTTTTCTCCCGGAACTCATTTACGACGGCATGACGCAGAGCCACTTTGAGTTAAAATATCTGCTTCCATTTATCACCGAAAACAGCATTTATGAAAAAGTAATTTCTTCTTCCATATTAAATGCAAAACACTCTGCCATCCCCGGACTTATGAACGAGATTATCCGGGAATCTGAGGAAAAACAATACGGCTACGAGCTTGCGATCAAAAATCACATTGGCGGTATTTTTCTTTGGCTGCTGCGCTACTGGCATGCAAATGGCGAAGAACCGCTTCTCGAAGATTTTGAAAACCAGCAGTTAAAACAGCAGCTCTCCCCAGCCCTGACCTACATGATCACCAATTATGAAAAATCTATCAGTGCAGCGGACATGGCAAAACTCTGTAATTTGAGCTACAGCTATTTTTCCAGAAGTTTCAACCGGCTTTTGCATATGAATTTCAGTGATTACCTGAATGAGATCCGCATCCGGGAAGCGGAAAAGCTGTTAGTCTCCACTACCCAGAACGTGACGGAGATTGCATCTGCGGTCGGTTTCTGTACCACAAGTTACTTTATCAAACAGTTTACCAAATACCTGCACGTTTCTCCCAAACAATACCAGAAACAAATGCGCCAGGGACAGAAAGATTTCATTGCATAACCACGCAACACAAGCTATAATAGTTGCCAGTGAAAAGAAGGTCTCACCCGCGATATCCGTGAATTCTGGCCGGAATTCCGCCGCGAAACATTATCCATGTGCAGTCCTCTTTTTGAAAAATGTATTAAACTGGGGGATTTCCTCCATCAATGGCATGGTGGTTGCTGTCGTCTGCTACCTGATTGGATATTTTGTGAAGAAAAATCAGAGATAAATAATACGTCCTAATTCTGCTGAAGTTCTGTGTGAGATGGAAATGACAGTGCGGTCTTTCGCTACACGCTTTAACGCCAGTAACACTGCCTTTTCCGTCTCTGCATCCAGATTCGCCGTGATCTCATCAAACAGCAGCATTTGTGGTTCCGCCACTGCGGCTCTTGCAATGGATAAGAGCTGCCACTGTCCCTGCGAGAATAACTCCGGCGTGCATTTCGTGTCATATCCGTTTTCAGAGCTTTCTATCACATCGTCTAACCCGGTCAGCTCTGCCACTGCTTTTACGCGGTCTGCCGGAATGGTTTCATCATACAGCGTGATCTGATCGCGCACCGTTCCCGGAACCATGTGGAAGGTCTGTTCTACATAGCCGAACATTTTCCGTTTCTCTTCCTCCCGGACTGCCGCTGCCGGTCTTCCGTGAATCAAAACCTCTCCGCCCTGCGGTTCGTAAAGTCCTAAGAGAAGTTTTAAAATCGTACTTTTTCCTGCCCCGGTTCGTCCTGCGAGTGTTACCTGCTCCGCGTCCATGACCTTTAAATTCAAATGGTCTAAAACGACATGTTCATCATAACCGAAGGTCACATCCCAAAACTCGACAAACGGAACATCTGCTGTTTTATTTTCTGAGTGTCCCCCAGCCATCTGTTCCACGCATTCTTCTGCTACTGTCTCGCTGTCTTTTTCCACTATCTGCTTCTCCCCAAGTGCAAAAAATTCATTGATCCTGTGGATTCCGGCAATCGCAGACTGAATCGTCTGAATCTCCATTCCGAGGCTCTCCACCGGTGAGAATATCTGTGAGATATAGTTGATGACCGCAACCGCAGTTCCGGCAGACATTCCAAAGAAGGTCAGTACCGTGTGGTTTCCGGACGCGGAAAGCAGCATGACAACTGCGACAACCACCGCATTCAATATCAGTATCACCGGGGAGTAAACCGCATCATAAAAATTAGTGCACTCCATCGCTGCATAACTCTCCCCGATATAAGTGTCGTAACGCTCTTCCATGTATGCTTCCTTTGCAAGACAATGGATTGTGCGGATATTGTGAAGCGTCTCCGGCACATGACCGGATGCCCGTCCGACAGCCTTTCGGTTTTCAATCTGCGCCGCCAGCATATTTTTCTGGACATGTCTGGTAAACCAGAATAAAAACGGCAGCAACACCAGCAATACCAGCGTCAGTCCACGGTTTTGAAACCAGATCACGACAAGGATACTGATAATCTTACATACATCCGCAAACATACTGATAATCCCGGAGGTAAACAGATTTTCCACCGTGTCAACATCCCCGACAAACCGTGACACCAGTGTTCCCGGTTCCTGCTTATTCACGCTGTCTGCCGTCAGACTTACAAATTTATCCATCAGGCTGCTTCTTAGTGCATGTGTGATTTTCTGGCCAAACACCGTCAGGAGTCCTTCCCTCGCAGCTTCCAATATTCCGGTAAGTGCGAGCAGGTCAAAATAGAGAAGGATCACAGAAAACGCCGCCTCATTACCGGCTGTCACTGTATCAATGATTTTTGCAAGGATCAGCGGCGGAATCAGCGCTGCCACAACTGCTCCGATCACTGCGGTCAGGATTCCGGCAGACAGCATTTTCTGTTTTTTGATTGTTTCCAGAATCACACTTTTTACCTGTCTTTTCTGTCTCATCTGTCACTCCTCCTTCCCTCTGCATGTTCAGAAACTGTTTTTCTATTTTCTGTTTCCACTTTCGCATTCTCTCTTTCATCGCTCTGTGTCTCATACAGACTGCGGTACTCCGGTATCTTTTCCAGAATTTCTTCATGTGTACCGGCCACCGCCTTTCCATCTTCCATCCAGATGACCTGATCCATCTGCGGGAACAGATATAAACGGTGAGAAATTAAGAATACAATATTGTCTTTCGTCTGCTGTTTCAAATTGGCAAAAATCTGTTTTTCCGTGTTTTTGTCCAATGCCGAAAAAGGATCATCCAGAATCAGAACCGGCTTTTTGTGGCAGAGTGTCCTTGCAAGTGCGAGACGCTTTGCCTGACCGCCGGAAAGACGCACTCCGCCATTTCCAACCGCGGTCTGTTTTCCATCCTCCATCTCTGCAGTTTCCTGTTCCATGCACACTGCCTTTAAGTAATCGTCTGCCTCTTTTTTGTCACCGAGCAAAATATTATTTTCCACACTGTCAAAAAACAACTCCGGATCATGTCCGAGATAACCGATCCGCTTCGTGCGGTCTGCCTCGTCCATAGCCTGCAAATCTGTGCCGTCCACAAGAATCTGTCCCTCATAAGGATATTCACACAAAAATACTTTTCCAAGCGTTGACTTGCCACATGCGACCGCCCCGGTAATACCGATGATCTGTCCTTTTTCTGCGGAAAGAGAAATGTCGTCTAAAATTTTCTTTCCATCCGGATAAGCAAAATTCAGATGACTGATCTGTATTTTTTGCACTGTTGTCTCTGTTTTGCCTGCTGGGACTGTGTCGTTTTTTTCCTTACACTCCCTGGCATGATTTTCTGCTGTCTGATCTTCGATCGCAGTTCTCTCATCTTTTCGTGTCAGAAGTGGTTTGATACGGTTCCATGAAACCTGTGCTTTATGTACCGCATTGAACAGCTTCGCAGCGCTTGACGACTTCACGGAAAGTTTCACAAAGCACGACAAAAATGTGGTAAACGCCGCAATGCCCCATGCACGCCAGCCGGTTCCCAATACATTTTTCTGTCCGAAATACAAAATGAACAGCACACCTGCCATGGAGATGACGCGATACACCGGTGGCATTGCCGTGTTCCAGATGTTTGCTCTCACGGCTGATTTTTCATACGCAGACAAATTTTCTTCATATGCATTCTGTCTTTCTTTTTCACGCCCGAAAACACGGTATGTGATTGCATTTTCTGCCCGGTCTAACGTCGCTGCACTCAGCGCGCCGGACTGTTCCTTGTAGGCAGCCCCGGTTCTCTGGATCATTTTTTTCATTTTTTCTGCGGTCATGTAAGAGATTGGCGGAAACAGCATACATAAGAGCGCCAGCCGCCAGTCATACCACAAAAGCATTCCGGCATAGGCTGCCAGTGCCACACCTGTATCAAAAATTTCCGTCGTAAATTTCCGCATTCCCTCCACACAGTCATCAACGTCGAGGATCGCTTTCGTTATGACATTGCCTTCGCCCTCTTCCTTAAGGCTCGCCCTGCTTTTTCTGACAAGGCTTCCATAGAGGATTTCCTTCATCCTGCGGTTTACATTATTGGCAAAACGGCGGACATAAAAACGCTTGATATATCTCGAACTCTGCACGATCACGATCACTGCCACATAGCTTAACACAAGAATCAGCATATCGCCAAACTGTCCGGCACCTCTTAAAATGTCCACAAGACAGCCGGTCATTTTTCCTTCGAACCACGGTCCTGCAAGCAGTCCTACATTATAGATCAGACCGGATATTGTCACCGCCAGAAGTACTTTCCATTCCGCTTTAAAGTAGGACAGAATCCTATCCGGCTGAAAGGATGCTGGCTGTTTCTGTTTTTCTTTCATTTTGTCCTCCTTTTCCCTATAAAGCAGAAAAGGCATCACACCAAAGTGTGATGCCTCTCGCATTCCTGCCTGTTTATTCATAAACATGTTTTTTCTTATCTTTTGCTTTTACCTGTTTTTTCTTTAACATATGTTTTGGATTTTTGTCTGCCATAATGTATCCTTCCTTTCCAATGCCTATAGGCTTTCCGGTCTGTAGGTTACTTTCTGTGCAAAATGATCATCCTTCAATTGCGATGAATTTACGTTCCGGCACTGCCGGTTTTGCTTCCTTCTTCGGAACAAACAGTTTTAAGATACCATGTTTGAACTCTCCCTTGATATCTTCCTCTGTCATATCCTCACCAACATAGAAACTACGCTCGCAGGAACCTGCATAACGTTCTCTTCGGATGTACTTGCCGGTATCTTTCTCCTGCTCATCTTTGTCAAGACCTTTTGCAGCGGCGATGGACAAATATCCATTGTCTAACGATACCTTAATCTCATCTTTCTTGAATCCAGGCAGATCAATAATCAGCTCATAGCCGTTATCCATTTCCTTGATATCCGTTTTCATAAGGTTCTTTGCATGTCTGCCATACAATTTCTTCTCAACCTTACTGTCATCATAAAATGGTAAATCAAACAAATCATCAAATAAATCTTCTCCAAAAATACTAGGCATCAACATAAGTCATCTCTCCTTTTTCTACGGTATCCGCTTTCTCGTGGATATCTCATGCTTTATTACCTTGTTTCTTTGGAACTGGGATGTTCGGAGAACTCACAGAACTTTTACTTCTGAAATCTTTTCTGATCTCTTGGTTCTTCTTTTGTTCTCTTCCTTTGTTCTGACTATGTTATACACCCGTTTGTTAGCACTGTCAAGAGGTGAGTGCTAATTTTTTGAGATTTTTTTTGCAAACCTTGATTTTACGGGGTTTGCAACACTTTTTTTCCTTATAATCATCACTTTTTCTTGATTTGACACCATTTTGACACCAATTTTTTTATTTTTGGTGTCAACTAATTGCTACGCTTTCCAGCCTTGTGATTTCACTCTCAATTCTGGACATCTCACTTACATGGTTATATACGTCCATTGTTACATCTATGTGGGCGTGTCCCATAATATATTGAAGAACTTTTACGTCTATTCTCTTTTCTGCCATTCTGGTACAAGCCGTATGTCGCATAATGTGAGCAGATACCTTTGGTAACAATTCAGCATTTCTATGTTCAGTTTTTGCAATTTGAACTTCTTTTTTGTTATATGCGTCTACAATATTATATAAGATATTGTTTATCGCATTAGGCATGAGTGGTCTGCCGGACTTTGCCATGAAAATGAATCCTTTATAACCGTCTATCTCAACATCTTTTCCTTTTTGAAGCATAAAGTTTAATTTCTTTTGTTCTTCAAATGCTCTTTGTACATCTGATGTCATAGGGATAGTTCGGATTCCAGAATCCGTCTTTGGCGTGGAAATATGGAATTTATAGCCATCTCCTAAATCTTTATAAATCAACTGATGGTCAATACTTACCGCTTTTGTTCTGACATCTACATCTTCCCAAGTCAATCCAATCAGTTCTCCGCACCTTACACCAGTTCCTAACATGATTCTGAGCATTGGATAGTAGGTGTTGTATACTTGATTATTTTTCACAAATTCCAGCATTTTTTCCTGTTGTAAAACTGTTAAGGCAATACGTTCTTCTGCCTGTCTACCATAATCACTGATAGAAAACTTTGCCGGATTCTTGCGGATAATATCATCATCAACAGCCATTTCCAGTGCCGGATAAATCATATTGTTAATAAATTTTATTGTAGAATATGCGTATCCTGCTTTAGAAAGTTTTGAGTAAAACGATTTGATGTGTGATGGTAAAATCTGAACAACCTTGATGTTTCCAATTTCGTCTTTGACACGATTCTCCCATGTTTTCAGATAATTTGCTCTAGTAGATTCTTTCAGCTCCCTAGTGGACATATATCTTTCAAACAATTTATTAAGAGTAAGTTTTTTGATTGCTCCATCAGTTAAAATGTTATCTTCCAAGTCTTTTGCAATCTGCTTTTCCTTTTCCCTTAATTCCGGTAAATCCTTTGCATATACTGTCAGACGTTTTCCGCTTCTTATATCTGTATAACGGTAACTGTATCTACCATCTTTACGCCAGCTTTCGCCCTCTCTTAATTTTCTTCCTTTATGGTCTTTTCTGCTATTTGCCATGAGAAACATTCCTTTCTGTAATAGCCCCCTTTTTTGTTCTCATGACGTGGTTATGTCTATAAATATTATACCATATATCACAAGAAACATAAATGAAAAAGGGTGTTATTCTTCCAGATATGAGAGGTAATTTTTGACTTTTTCTACCGAATAAAGAACCCTACGTCCAATCACAATTTTTGCTCCTGCCTGTTCTCCAATCTTTCTTGCAGTAGCATGACCACAAGATAACATTGCAGACAATTTATCTATATTTACCGTTATCGGCTGTGAGGTTGGTCTTTCTTTTGTTTTGTTCATCTGTCAGCCCTCCTTTTACCGACCTGTATTATCGTCATTTTCTGCACACCAGTAAAAGTATCACTCTCCTTTACCATGTGCTTTTTACAAGCAATCAGACGGCTTCGGCAAGCTCCGCTGGTATCTCAACCATTCCC
>ERZ1034713.1099-NODE-1099-length-13053-cov-6.357363_pt1 | contig 13053 bp, 12 predicted proteins | sample MGYA00520692_ERZ1034713 | MGnify/ENA primary metagenome ERZ1034713 (study PRJEB33766, sample SAMN09781717) | gut metagenome | biome: gut microbiome | host: Homo sapiens | place: Madagascar | study: EMG produced TPA metagenomics assembly of the PRJNA485056 data... | reverse complement strand
AGTTTATGGTAAAGGAAAATAATGTTTTCAGATATGCACATTTCGATAATGTTAGTTACAATGGTGATTTTTTTAGCTATGATTGTAATTTTAAATTCTATACTATACAAGCCTTTGTTAAGATTTATAGACGAGAGAAATAGCTCCATTAAAAATGATGAAAATAAGGTCAAGGAAAATTCACAAGAAATGCTTGGAGCAAACGATGAGGTAGAAAAAATCCATCAAAGCACAAGAGAAGAAATTCATAAAATTAAACAAAGCGCTATTAATCAAGCCAAAGAAGAGGCACAAGTCGCAATTCAAGCAAAGAAGGAAGAGCTTGAGCGTAAAATGGCAAGCTTTTATGTCGAGCTTAATGCACAAAAAGAGGAATTGAAGCAAAATTTATTAAAAAACTTACCAGAATTTAAACAACTTTTAGAAAATAATATTAAAAAGATTTAAGGAGAGTGATGAAGGGGTTAATTTATCTTATTTGTTTATTGCCTTTAAGTGCTGTTGCTGCACCGAGTGGAAGTGGAGAGTATGACATTATACCTAGAACGGTGAATTTTGTTATTTTCGTTGCGATACTCTATTATTTATTAGTCAATCCTGCGAAGCATTTTTATAAAAGTCGTATTTTAAAAATTTCTTCTAGATTAGATGAGATACAAAAAAAATTGCTTGAAAGTAAATCTAAAAAGCTTGATATGATGAAAAAGCTAGAAGAGGCAAAGGCTAACGCTGCGGAGGCTTTGATTATGTCTAAAAAAGAAGCGGAAATTTTAGCAAACGGGATTAAAGAAGAATTGCAAGGGGAACTTGCACTTTTGGATAGGCATTTTGAAGAGCAAAAAGAATATGAATTGAGAAAAATGGAAAAAGAGGTCATCTCTCAAGTTTTAGCCGAGCTTTTTGATGAAAACAATGTACATTTTGGACAAAAAGAAATTATTGATATTATGATGAAAAAGGCTTCTTAATGAATACGGTAGCAAAAAAATATGCCAAAGCCATCGCTTTAAGGACTGATGCTAGAGATTTTTATGAAAATTTACGCATCTTAGCTTCGGCTTTTACCTTGGCTAAATTTAGAATTTTAGTGGAATCTACCGAGATTAAAAAAGAAAAAAAGCTAGAGCTTATCCAGTCTTTTTTTGAACAACTTAGCCCGAATTTTAAAAATTTTCTAAAAATTTTGATAGAAAATTCAAGACTTTCTTGTGTGCCATACATCGTTGAAGAGCTTGAAAGACAAAATGCCTTTAAAGAAAATGTTTTTTTTGGTGTGGTTTATACGAGTGAAAATTTAGACGAACAAAGTTTAAAAGAACTTGAAAATAAGCTTAGTGCAAAATTTAATGTTAAAATTCAACTAAGCGTTCAAATGACACAAATTGATGGGGTAAAAGTTGCGTTGGAGGAGCTTGGCTATGAGCTTTCTTTTTCTATGAAAACTTTGCAAAATAAACTAAGCGAGTTTATACTTAAAACTATTTAAGGAGAATATGAATGAAATTTAAAGCTGATGAGATCAGTTCTATTATTAAAGAAAGAATAGAAAATTTTGACTTAAATTTGGAAATTGAAGAAACTGGCAAAATCATATCTATTGCAGATGGTGTGGCTAAGGTTTATGGTCTTAAAAACATTATGGCTGGAGAGATGGTTGAGTTTGAAAATGGCGAAAAAGGTATGGCGCTTAATCTTGAAGAAAGCAGTGTTGGTATAGTTGTTTTAGGAAAGGGTGAAGGCTTAAAAGAGGGCGACTCTGTTAAAAGGCTTAAAAAGCTTCTTAAAGTGCCTGTTGGAGAGGCTTTAATCGGTCGTGTTGTTAATGCTTTGGGAGAGCCTATTGATGCTAAGGGTTCTATAAATGCAAGTGAATTTCGTTTTGTTGAAGAGAAGGCAAAGGGTATTATGGCTAGAAAAAGCGTTCATGAACCTTTGCATACTGGGATTAAGGCGATTGACGCCCTCGTTCCCATCGGTAGGGGACAAAGAGAGCTAATTATAGGCGATAGGCAAACGGGTAAAACTACCGTCGCTGTGGATACAATCATCTCTCAAAGAGGACAAGGGGTTATTTGTATTTATGTTGCCATAGGGCAAAAGCAAAGCACCGTTGCACAAGTGGTAAAAAGGCTTGAAGAGCATGGTGCTATGGAATATACCATAGTTGTAAATGCAGGTGCTTCAGATTCTGCTGCTTTACAATATCTCGCCCCTTATGCTGGTGTAACTATGGGTGAATATTTTAGGGATAATTCAAAACACGCTTTAATTGTTTATGATGATTTAAGTAAGCACGCTGTGGCTTACCGAGAGATGTCGCTAATTTTACGCCGTCCTCCGGGTCGTGAGGCTTATCCGGGTGATGTGTTTTATTTACATTCAAGATTGCTTGAAAGAGCGTCCAAGCTTAATGACGAGCTTGGTGCAGGAAGTTTGACGGCTTTGCCTATTATAGAAACGCAAGCAGGAGATGTTTCTGCTTATATTCCAACTAATGTTATTTCTATTACGGATGGACAAATTTTCTTAGAAACAGATTTGTTTAATTCAGGCATTCGTCCTGCTATTAATGTCGGTTTATCCGTATCTCGTGTGGGTGGAGCAGCACAGATTAAAGCGACTAAGCAAGTTTCTGGAACTTTAAGGCTTGATTTGGCGCAGTATAGGGAGCTTCAAGCTTTCGCTCAGTTTGCAAGTGATTTAGATGAAGCAAGTCGTAAGCAATTAGAACGCGGACAAAGAATGGTCGAGCTTTTAAAGCAACCGCCTTATTCGCCTTTATCTGTGGAAAAGCAAGTTGTGCTTATATTTGCAGGAACAAGAGGATTTTTAGATGATGTGGCGGTAAGCAAAATTAGAGAATTTGAAGATGGTATTTATCCTTTTATTGAGGCTAAATATCCAGACCTTTTTGAGCAAATTCGCACCAAAAAGGCTTTGGATAAAGATTTGGAGGATAAATTGGCTAAGGCTATTGAAGATTTTAAAGAAAATCATATATGAAGGTTTTTTTATGTCTAATCTTAAAGAAATTAAAAGAAAGATAAAAAGCGTTCATAATACGCAAAAAACGACCAATGCGATGAAACTTGTTTCTACTGCAAAGCTTAAAAAAGCTGAAGAAGCAGCGAAGAGGTCTAAAATTTACGCACAAAAAATTGATGAAATGCTTAATGAAATTTCTTTTCAAATTCACAAGGCAAATCAAGATGAAAAAGATATTCAATTAAGCTGTTTTCAAAAAAGAGAAAAATTTAAAAATGTAGATGTAATTTTTATCACCGCAGATAAGGGGCTTTGTGGCGGCTTTAATATTAAGACCATTAAAGCCGTAGATGAGCTTTTAAAGGATTATGAGGAGCAGAATATAGCTGTGAGATTAAGAGCCATAGGAAAAACAGGCATAGAGTATTTTAATTTCCAAAAAAGAGAGCTTTTGAAAAAATATCTTCATCTTAGCTCAAGTCCTGATTATGAAAAAGCTTGTGAAGTGATTCATAGTGCTGTGGAGGATTATTTGGCTGGAGAAACCGATGCTATTGTTTTGGTGCATAATGGCTATAAAAATATGATCACTCAAGAGCTTAAAATTAGTCATCTTATCCCTGTGGAGCCTAAAGCTATTGATGAAAAATCCGTAAATTCACTTTTGGAATTTGAGCCGGAGGAAAGAGAGCTTTTAGAGGAATTGATGAAAACTTATTTTGAATACAATATGTATTACGCTCTTATTGATTCTTTGGCGGCTGAACATAGTGCTAGAATGCAGGCTATGGATAATGCAACTAATAACGCAAAGGCAAGAGTGAAACAACTAAATTTAGCTTATAATAAAGCAAGACAAGAGTCCATCACTACTGAATTGATTGAGATTATCAGTGGTGTTGAGGCGATGAAGTAAGTAAATTTTTAAGGAGAGAATTAATGCAAGGATTTATTTCGCAGATATTAGGACCTATTGTAGATGTTGATTTTGATGATTATCTACCGCAAATTAACGAAGCGATAAGGGTAGATTTTAATAACGATGGAAAAGAGCAAAAATTAATCCTAGAAGTCGCCGCACATTTGGGGGACAATAGAGTAAGAACCATAGCTATGGATATGACAGATGGTTTAGTAAGAGGACTTAAGGCGGAAGCTTTGGGAAGTCCTATTTCTGTGCCTGTGGGTGAAAAAGTTTTGGGAAGAATTTTTAATGTTACGGGCGATTTGATAGACGAGGGTGAAGAAATCAGTTTTGATAAGCGTTGGAGTATTCATAGAGACCCGTCTGCTTTTGAAGAGCAAAGCACTAAGAGTGAAATTTTTGAAACGGGTATTAAGGTTGTCGATTTATTAGCTCCTTATGCTAAGGGTGGTAAGGTAGGACTTTTTGGCGGTGCCGGTGTGGGTAAGACGGTGATTATTATGGAGTTAATTCACAATGTCGCCTTTAAACATAGCGGTTATTCTGTATTTGCTGGCGTGGGTGAAAGAACGCGTGAGGGAAATGACCTTTATAATGAAATGAAAGAAAGTAATGTTTTAGATAAAGTTGCTCTATGTTATGGGCAAATGAACGAACCACCAGGTGCTAGAAATCGCATCGCCCTTACAGGTCTTACTATGGCGGAGTATTTTAGAGATGAAATGGGGCTTGATGTATTGATGTTTATTGATAATATTTTTAGATTTTCTCAATCAGGTTCCGAAATGTCCGCTCTTTTAGGGCGTATCCCATCAGCAGTAGGTTATCAACCGACTTTAGCAAGTGAAATGGGTAAATTCCAAGAGAGAATTACTTCAACTAAAAAAGGCTCTATTACCTCCGTTCAAGCTGTCTATGTCCCAGCGGACGACTTGACAGACCCAGCACCTGCCACAGTTTTTGCACACCTTGATGCGACTACGGTGCTTAACCGCGCTATTGCTGAAAAGGGAATTTATCCGGCCGTTGATCCACTTGATTCAACTTCGCGTATGCTTGATCCACAAATTATAGGTGAGGAACATTATAAGGTAGCAAGAGGTGTGCAGTCTGTGCTTCAAAAATATAAAGATTTACAAGATATTATCGCTATCTTAGGTATGGACGAGCTTAGCGAAGAAGATAAACTTGTCGTCGAAAGAGCAAGAAAAATAGAAAAATTCCTATCCCAGCCTTTCTTTGTGGCGGAAGTTTTCACAGGAAGTCCAGGTAAATATATAAGCCTTGAAGAAACTATCAGTGGCTTTAAGAGTATTTTGGAGGGCAAATATGATAATTTGCCAGAAAATGCTTTCTATATGGTAGGAAATATTGATGAGGCAATTGCTAAGGCAGAAACTCTGAGGGAGATTAGTAGAGGTGATACTTGCTTAGATAATTGTAAGGTTGAACAAAAAAAGGCTAATTGATGCAGGATTTAATATCTTTAGAAATAGTAACCCCTCTAGGAATGATTTATCAAGGAGAGGTAAAGTCCGTTACCCTACCCGGAAGTGAGGGGGAATTTGGTGTTTTAAGGGGGCATGCGAGTTTAGTGGCTTCTTTAAAATCGGGCGTGATTGATGTAGAAAAGCAGGATTTAAAGCATGAATTAGTTGCCATTGACTCAGGATATGCTAAGGTTGATGAGGATAAAGTTTGCGTTTTGGCTAAGGGTGCAGTTTGGGTGTGTGGTTCAAGTGAAAGTGAGATTGAGAAAAATCTTAACAATGCAAAGGATTTAATTAAAGCTATGAGTTCGGATAATGCCGCTTTAGCTGCGACCTTTTCTAAACTTGATAATGCTAAGGCAAATGTATGAATTACGAGGCTATTTTCCATTTTTTTAACGAATCAAGTCTTATTACTTATGTGGTTTTGGCTTGGCTTTCTTTTTATTTTATCCTTTCTTTTGCCATACTTTTTGCAAGACTTTCTTTTTTGGCAAATTGGCGTAGTAAGGAAAAGGAAAGTTTAGAAACCTTACTTTTAGGCGAGAAAGATTTAAGTCGCACTGATTCTATTTTAAGAAAATGCACCGACACAAGTCTTTCGCATTTAGAAATTTATAAAAATTTAGCCGCACGCCGCTCTTCTTTGGGGCTAACTTGGTTAAGTATCGTTGCTTCGACTTCGCCTTTTATAGGGCTTTTTGGCACGGTTATTTCTATACTTGAGACTTTTGGAGGACTTGGCACACAAAATTCCTTAAGCATTATCGCACCTAAAATTAGCGAGGCTTTAGTAGCTACTGGCTGTGGAATTTTAGTCGCTATCCCTGCTTATACTTTTCATCTTATTATTAAAAGAAAGGCTTTTGAGCTTTTAAGCATTATTGATAGTGAGATTAAGGTTCTTAGCTCACATAAGGGTTAATATGCCATTTGATGATGAAAAGCCCGAGCTTAATATCACTCCCTTAGTGGATATTATGCTTGTTTTATTAGCCATTTTGATGGTTACTGCTCCTAGCATTACTTACGAAGAAAAGGTTAATCTCCCTCAAGGTTCGCAAAAAAGTGCAAGTTCGCCGAGCGTGAAAAGTCTTATTGTAAGCGTGAATTCTAAAAAAGAAATTTTCATCAATCAGGAAAAATTTGACTTCCTTTCTTTCGCGGATAATCTCGCACAAAAAAAGACACAATTTAACACCGAAGAGCCTGTTTTCATAAGAGCGGATAAGAGTTTAAAGTATGATGATGTGATTTTCGTTTTAAGAAGTGTGAAAAATTTAGGCTTTAGCAAGGTCGCCTTACAGACTGAATGACGATGAAAAATTATGGCTTAAGTAATCTTACTTCCTTTTGTCTCGCTTGTGGGGTTTATTTTATCGTTGTGGGCTTTGTTTTTTTTAGACTAGTTACGATGCAAGAGCCTGTTTTAAGCTACACGGATATAAAAGATAGTTTTATTAATGTCGATTTGAGTGAAGCTTCTACGCAAATTTCAAGTCCTAAGCCAACTCCTAAGCCTCAAACAAGCCCCGTTGATGTCAATGACCTTTTTGCAAAAACAACTAACAAAATGGTCAAAACGCAAAATGTCAATCAAAAAGCCACCGATTTTAACGCCCTTTTTGGTAATGTCAAAGAGATACAAGAAGAAAAAAGCACACAAATTCAATCTTCCAAAAAATCAGGACAAGGTGCAAATTCCCAAAGTGCCGCCGAGCTATTAAAGCAATTAAATGATAATCTTATCCCAGAAGAAAGCACTGCAAATGGACAAAGCACACAGGTGCAAAAAATGGGGATTTATGATGAGTTTTTAGGTAAGGTTGAAAGGGTGATTAAACAGCGTTGGAGTCAATACTACCCCAATCCTAAAAACATAGGCGTTAAGGTGAAAATTTTCATCGATAGTGAGGGAAAATTCGCTTATACTTCGGTAGAAAAGAGCTACGATAGCATTTTTGACGCTAAGGTTTTAGAATTCTTAGAAAGTCAAAAAGGCAAATTCATCGCCTATCCTCCTAAAAATAAGGGCATAGCCATAACGATGAATTTAAAAGATGAAGGCGTTAATCCTTTACAATAAAGCTTAAAAGTCTTTCTCTATAATACTCATATTGTTTTTTTCTTGCTTCTATCTCGGCGGGGATTCCGCTTGTTAAATCATTTGTAAGTGTGTCAAATTTGTCTAAAATCTCTACGATTTCATTTTGCACTTCTAAAGGCGGTAGGGGGATTTGGAAATTGTCGGTATTTTTTACCTTAAGCTGTGGAATTTTGACAGAATTTGCTTTTGCTATTTGCTGAAAATATTCTTGTTGATTTACTAGAAAATAATAGATAAATTTTTGATTAGCATTTTTTTCAATCGTATAAGACCAAAATTCGCTTTTATGACTAAAAGGCTTGTCATAATATTCAAAACCGATATATCCCCTAGCCTTGCAAATAATGCTTGGTTTGTCAATAACATCTTTTTTAGGCAAATCGCGATAATCAACATCGGCTATCGTGCTACCACCTGCAAAAATTCTAATAGGGGCGTTTTCTTTATGAAGTGCTTGCATTTGATGTGCGGTAATTTTTGTCCCAGCATTTCGTATCCCTAGCTCTCCTAAAGTTTTAAATTTTAAAATTTCGTTTAATTTTGCGGTTCGGTTTTCTAATTCATCGTAGCTTAAAAGCTTATTTCTATAATATTCATATTGCTTTAGTCTTGCTTCTAATTCTGCTTCTAATTCTGCTTCTAATTCTGCTTCTAATTCTGTAAAGGCGTCTAAAATCTCTACGATTTTTTGCTGAATTTCTAGCGGCGGCAGAGGGATTTGGAATTTTTTAATCGTTTCTATGGCGATATAAGGTAAGCTAATGTTAATTGAATTTGTTTGTAAAAATTGCATAAATATAGCGTTAAAATAATATTTAATGTAGTGAATATTTGCTTCATTTTTAAAGCTATGTAAAATCCGCATCCACTGAAAAGCATTAAATTTCCCGTTAAAGTATCGGCAAGGATTTTCGCCATTATCTTTTTTACAAATAATTAAAGCTTCAGTATCCCAAGCATAATTATCCACAAATTTAGGATTATTGTAATCATAGGTAAAAAATTCATATAAGCCTTTAGCTTGTGCTTTGTTTGCGTTTAATTTTCCGCCATTTATCTCACATAACTCCCCCAGCTCTTTAAACTCCACGCCATTTGGGCAGTGCTGTTGTAGTAAGGATTCTAGAGGGTGGGCGTTATCGTTTGGGGTTTTCATCACTCTCCTTGTTGCTCATATCTAGTCCCTTAAAAAACTCGAAAAATGCTTGTAGCTTTTCTAGGGCTTTTTCGCGGACTTTATGCGTCTGCTCTGCACCTTTGCCAAAAAGTGGGGAAGGTGGCAAAATCTCGTCAAAAGCTCTCCCATAGTCCCTTAGCTCCCCTCGCTCAAAGCTATCTTGCATAAATTCTTTAGTCTTTTTGGGGTCTAAATTTAGGGCGTTTATGATGTCTTGCAAGGCGTTATTTTTATGCGTTTTGATGTAGGTGCTAAAGTCTTTGGCGACATTGCTTTGTGTGTGTAGGGAATCTATGAAGCGTAAAAAAAGCTCCTTTTTGCTTCGTAGGCTTAGGCTAGAATCTAGTAGTTTTAGTATAGGCTCGTAGTTGGTGGCTTGGTCTTTGTGATATTTGGCGATAAGCTCTAGGATATATTCTATGCTTACTTCTACTTGAGCTAGAAGCTCGACTTCAAATTCTACTTCATCTAGGTTGCTTTCTTTGTCATCTTTGTCTTTGCGTAGCTCTTCATAGGTGCTTATGTAGTGGCTTTGATAATCTTGCTTATCGCGTTCATTTAGTGGGTCGCTAAAGTTATCAAAAATTTCAAGGATATTACGCAGCTTTAAAAGCTCTCCAAATAGGGCTAGAAAGTGCTTTTTGTCGCTTGTCTTTAGCGTGGCTTGGCGGAAGCTTTCAAGTGGGAATTTGTCTGTAAGCTCTTTTGTAAGCTCGTTGTAGCCTTTATGTTTTTGTCCCTTTTCATCGGTGTAGCCTTGTAGGTATTCTTCTAAGCTTCTTAGAAAGACTATACCCTTAGCATTTTCATCGCTAAAGAGAGCTAGAGCGTCGTCTGTGTTTTTCTGCAAGTCTCTAAAGGTTATGATATTGCCAAAGCTTTTGACGGAATTTAGGATTCTATTGGTGCGTGAGTAGGCTTGTAAAAGCCCGTGATAGCGTAAGGACTTATCGACATAAAGGGTATTTAGCGTGGTGGCGTCAAAGCCTGTTAGAAACATATTGACTACGATGGCTAGGTCTAGCTCTTTGTCTCTAAGTCGCTGGGAGAAGTCTTTGTAGTAGTTTTGAAAATTATCCGCGGAGCTATCAAATTTGCACTTAAACGCTGCGTTATAATCGCTTATCGCCGCGTCTAAAAAGTCTCTTTGAGACTTAGGCAGGGCGGCGGTGTCCTCGCTGTTTTCTTCTTCTAGCTCATCGTTTGGGGCATAGCTGTAAATGATGCCTATTTTTAGGGCTTTGGATTCTGGAAGATTATTTTGCTGTCTTTTAAACTCTTCATAATATCGCATAGCCATAGGGATAGACTGGGTGGCAAAAAGAGCGTTAAAGCCTAGCGTGTGTTTGCCATTTAGGTTGTAAGACTTGGCGTTGCGTTTGGTGTGGGTGGTGAAATGTTCTAAGATATAGCGAGTGATATACTCTATACGGGTGGGATTTAGCAAAATCTCATCTGTGATTTGCGTGGTATCTTTGGTCGTGGTGTGGTAATCTACGCGAAATGGCAGAACATTATGGTCGCGTATGGCGTGGATAATGGTATAGCGATGCAAGCACTCGCCAAAGACTCGCTGTGTCGTCTCATAGCCTAGAGCGTTTGCGGCGAAAATGGGTGTGCCTGTAAAGCCAAAAAGATAGAGCTTTTTAAAGGCTTTGGTGATGTCTTTTTGCATTTGCCCAAATTGACTTCTATGGCACTCATCAAAAATCATCACAATGTGTTCGCTAAAGATTGTATGGTCTTTTTCTGCTTGGGCGATGAAGCGGGAGAGCTTTTGGATAGTGGTGATGATAATTTTGTGGTTTTTATCTGTGCTGTTAAGGCGTGATTGCAGCTCTTTGGTGCTTTTGCTCCCTGTGGCAGCACCCTTTTGGAATCTATCGTATTCACGCATAGTTTGATAGTCTAGGTCTTTTCTATCCACGACAAAAAGCACTTTAGCGATTTCTGGGATTTTGCTTGCTAGCTGGGCGGTTTTAAAGCTTGTGAGCGTTTTGCCACTGCCTGTAGTGTGCCAGATATAGCCGCCACTTTTTTGCTCGTTTGATTTTTCGTAGAATTTGTTGTGGTAGCTTATGGCGATTTGTTGCAAAATCTTTTCACATGCGGCGATTTGATAAGGTCGCAGGACTAGGAGCTTTCTATCCACATCAAGCACGCAGTAATGGCAGAGAATTTGCAAAAGTGTATGCCTAGCAAAAAAGGTCTTTGCAAAGTCTATTAAATCATCTATGATGGTGTTTTTTTCATCGCTAAAATAGCTTGTGAATTCAAAGGTGTTGGAAGTTTTGGTCGTTTTTATGCCTTGCTTTGTTTTGATATGAAAATCGCGTGTAGTGTTAGAATAATACTTGCTTTGCGTGCCGTTGCTAATGACAAAAATCTGCACAAATTCAAAGAGACCATTCCCTCCAAAAAAGCTCTCCCGCCCGTAGCGGTTGATTTGATTGAAAGCTTCTTTAAGGCTCACGCCGCGGCGTTTTAGCTCTATATGCACTAGAGGCAGTCCATTGACAAGGATAGTTACATCATAGCGGTGAGAGCGTGTCGGCGTGGTAGCTTCATACTGATTGATAACTTGCAAGGAGTTTTTATGTATGTCGGCTTTGTCGATGAGCTTAAAGTTAATAATGCTGCCATTATCGCGCTCTAAAGGCTGGATATAGTCCTCTTGGATTAGCACGCTTTTTTCCACAATAGAGGCATTTGCCCTAGAAAGCACTTGGGCGAAAAATCGCCGCCACTCTGTGTCGCTTAGGGTGGTGGAATTTAGCTCCTCTAGCTTTGTGCGGAGATTGGATTCTAGGGATTTTTCATCAGTGATAGGGGCGTATTCATAGCCTTGGGCTTGTAAGGTAGCGATAAGCTCTTTTTCAAGCTGGGCTTCACTTTGATAGCTAGAATTTTGCCTTTTGCTTGGGGTCCATTCTACGGCTATGGTGGAGGTCGTGTTTTGGGCTAGGAGTTTTAGACTTTTCATTGTTACTCTCCTAGGCTTGTAATGATAGAGTCTATTTGCGTCCTTAAGGCTACTTGTCTTTCTACGATTTGGACGATTTCTGCGTTTAGGGCGGCGATATTGATAATTTCCCTTGTATCTTTTGGCGTGATGTAAGTAGAGGTGCTTAGGTTATAGTCGTTTGCTCGTATTTCTTCAAGACTTACTAAACGCGAGAAATGCTCTATATCTTCGCGTTTGGCGTAGGCTTCTACTATGGTATTTATATGGGTGGATTCTAGGATATTTTTCTTTGTAATTTTGGTAAATTGCTCACTTGCATCGATGAAAAGGGTCGCTACGCTTTGCTTATTTTTCTTTAGCACGATGATAGAAGTCGCGATATTTGTGCCAAAAAAGAGATTTTCCGGAAGCTGAATAATGGTATCGATGAAGTTTTGATCGATTAAGTATTTGCGGATTTGCTTTTCTTTACCTCCGCGATAAAGCACGCCCGGGAATTCTACTATGGCACAAGTGCCGCTAGGAGAGAGCCAAGAGAGCATATGCATAGTGAAAGCTAAATCAGCGTAAGATTTAGGAGCTAGCACACCAGCAGGGGCGAAGCGAGGGTCATTGATAAGCTTGGGGTCATCATCGCCTATCCATTTGGTAGAATATGGAGGGTTTGATACAATGGCATCAAAAGGCTCATCATCTGCGTGCTTTGGCTCTAGGAGTATATCGCCTAGGGCTATGTCAAAATTCTCAAAGCCTATATCGTGCAAAAGCATATTGATACGGCAGAGATTATAACTTGTGGGGTTGATCTCCTGCCCAAAAAAGCCTTGCTTAATATTGTCAATGCCTAGCACTTTGGCAAATTGCAAGAGCAGCGAGCCACTCCCACAAGCTGGGTCATAGACTTTATTGACACTTTGCTTACCATAGCTTACAAGCCTTGCTAGTAGGTGGCTCACTTCTTGCGGAGTGAAAAACTCACCCCCACTTTTGCCTGCTTTATCCGCATACATACGCATAAGGTATTCATATGCATCACCAAAGGTATCGATAGCATTATCATTATAATGCAAATCAAGCGTGGCTATTTCTTGCATTACTTGATAGAGCTTTTCGTTGCGTTTGAGTAGAGTCTCACCTAGCTTGTTGCTAGAATTAACATCAATATCACTAAAAAGTCCTTTAAATTTAGCTTCACTTTGTGTGCCTATGGTGGAGGCTTCTATCTGTGCGAAAACATTGCTTAGGGTTTGATTTAGGTTTGTGGTGTCTTGGGCGTGGGCTTTTAGGACATTGCAAAATAGCTGACTAGGGTAGATGAAAAAGCCCTTTGCATCAATGATAGCTTCGCGGCTCTTTTCATTTACATCTATATCTTTATCGCTTAAATTTTCGTAGCTGTTGGGG